>SMTZ1_10001165_pt1 | contig 25920 bp, 23 predicted proteins | sample DeeMarSWOR136_30_FD_25667 | JGI IMG/M metagenome (IMG submission 25667)
GGGGATAGAACCAGGGCCATCGTTCCACTTTTCGAGACAGAGGTTCAAGGGCCGGTAATGCTCAATAAGACGGCTAAATACCTATTTGCCTGACAGGTGGTCCAGTATCCACTTCTTCCCAAAGTGGGGGTGCGACCCCACTTTTTTTGCGTTAACAAAGATCTTATACCGTATAGGGAGGTCTGGATTAGATCACATTCATCGCCCCTGAACCTGGCTTATTCCTTGAGGTCGTATCTAATACAACCCGCCTTAGCATTTCAGCGCCTAATTCGTAGGCCTTTAGATTCATATCCAATTTATCCTCTGGCATCATCTCCAGGATTACCTCTCTAAAACTCTCTTTCTCCAGCGGGAGTGCGCTCAAACCAGAAAATGCTCCCAGCATGATAATATTCCCCAAAATGGGATTACCAAGCCTTAAGGCCTCATCAGTGGCATCGATAAACCAGGCATCTGATGCCAATTCATGGGCAGATTTCTTGATCTCTTCAATGGAAGGGTATTGCAGTTCACCGGCAATCACACCTACTGGATGGATCGCACGGGTATTGCTCAGTATCTTAACCTTCGGGTTTCCATAGTGTGCCAATACCCTGATCCCCTCGCTCGGCTCTAAGGCGATCACCATATCGGCCCTGCCCTTAGGTATTAGGGGGCTCCAAATAGATCTTGCAGAGACCCTAAGGTGGCTCATCACAGAGCCTCCACGCTGAGTGCCCCCAAAGCTTTCACCTACGGTAATAAAGTATCCTCGCCGCGACAGCATATTTCCTAATATCCTGGATAAGACGACGTTCCCCTGACCCCCTACACCGGCAATGATTATATTGTACGGGTCTATTGAAAGTTGTGCGCTGGCCATATCTAAGCCACCTCCTTTCTCTGTATAGCCCCCGCAGGGCAGATGTCAGCACAAACTCCACAGCCAACGCAGATGGCTTCGTCAATCCTCGAGGTCTTTTTCTCATTGTTCCAGACAAGCCCGGGGCAGCGGAATATCCGTGTGCACAATCGATTACACCCACAATTTTCACCAATGCAGATCTGTTCATCGATATGCATTTCATATTCTATCTTGCCTTTCCGCTCAGGGCTCAATGCGCAATTCTTTCGAAGTATAAGGACCTTGACCCCTTTTTTGTCCTGCATTAACTCAGTCAATGTCTCTTGTGTTTCTTCTAAATCAAAAGGATCTCCAATCTCTACTCTTACTGCAAGCGCGCTGCAGATCGCAGCAATATCCAGGCTTGGCACCTCATCTCCCATTGCATTTACAGTCAGACCTGGATGGGGTTGAAATCCTGTCATCGCAGTGCCACCATTATCCAATACGATAAAGGTGACGTCCGAGTTATGGTGCACGGCATTAAACAGGCCGTTGATTCCCGCATGGAAAAAGGTGGAATCCCCGCAGACTGCTACCACAGCCTGATCCATGCCGAATTGCCTCAGCTGGCCAAAACCACTTGCAACACCAATCCCAGAACCCATTGCATGTAAAAGCTTTACAGTATTAAAGCCCGCAGGCAAAAAGCCCAACCCATAGCAGCCAATATCGCCGCAAACAAAGCCTTTTCGACCATCCAACTGTAATGCATTATGAATAGACCAGAAGGATGCCCTGTGGGGACAACCGGGACAGAAGGTGAGCTCGCGTCTTGGGGCGCATCTTAAAGTGGCCACCTGAGCTTTTTTCTCATAGGTCTCTGGCATGTCCTCATATTCAACGCCCAGGATTGTTTTCAGGGCAGTTGCGACCAGATCAGGATTAAGCTCTCCTAACGTGGGGAGATTACCAGCATTCTTGCCATAAAAGGTCTTTCCCCCGATTTCTGGCACCATCTCGGCCGCGAGCACCTTGACGTTCTCTTCCATGAACGGCAGCACTTCTTCCACGATCAGGATCTTATCTGTCTTGGATAGGTATTTCTTGATCAGCTTAGGTGGGAGTGGCCAAGTTGTGCCTAATTTCAGTAGACCAACCCTATCTTCCACATCGAGCAGGGCGATGGCCTCTTTGCTATAAAGATTGCAAGCACTGCTGGTGATAATTAAAAGCTCTGGTTTTTCGGGCCCATGATAGGTGTTAAAAGGGCAATCTTCAAATATGTCCCTAGCCTTTTTCACCTTTTCCTGTAGCTGGTCATGAAAATGGTCCACGGGCATTGTAATCATCGCACCCTTATCAGGGTCAAGCATAAAACCATCACACGTAAACTCTGCATGTACATCAGTATCAATTTCCGGTAACTTACCACATTTTACATTGCCGCTGCCATGTGAAAGCCGGGTTACGCTGCGGACCATGACCAGATTCCCGATCTCCTCTGAGAGATCAAAGGCCCATTTGACCATATCCTTGAGCTCTTGAAAGTCTCCTGGCTCCAGAAGCGGAATCTCTAACATTCTGGCAAACATACGTGCTTCACCCTCGTTAATACTGGAAATAGCCCCTGGATCCTCACAAGGAATCAGGACCATTCCTCCCCGGGTTCCGGATAAAGCAAGGTGCAACAGGAAGTCGGATCCTACATTCACACCATTTTGTTTCATAACACACATTGATCTAAGTTTGGCAAAGGACCCCGCCGCTGCCACCTCCATGGCCAACTTTTCATTTGTTGACCACTCGACATATATATTCCTCTCGTGAGCTACCCTGGAAAGGCTCTCCATAATCTCAGAGGAAGGGGTGCCTGGGTATCCACAGGCAACCTTTACACCAGCCTCTAATGCCCCGCGGGCAATGGCCTCATTGCCCAACAGTAAATATTTAACACCTTCATTGTCGTCTGCCAGATAGGACATCTTTACCTCCAATATCAAGCAATAATCTTCTCTCACATCTTGGTATTAACCCTGAAATAGGCTCTTTTGTCTGCTTCGCGTGTGATGAGGTTCATATACTTGGGCAACCAGGTGGCCGGCGAGCCCACGCCTCTTATGCAAGCCCGTCCGTGAGATCCCTTTCCTGGAGCATCTTACGCTTCCAGGGCGCTACCTTAGGAACCACATAGGGAAGAATGCGGAGGGAATAATAGGGACGCAGGATGGGCACTCCCAAGAGATCACCCATGGTGATCAAGATGAAGAGATGCTCCAGGCTCCCGCGGGCCTTGAGGGCAACTTGGACGCTCTCGTAGCCGACCATCCCGTAAATGAACTCCCCGATGGCCTTTGTTAATCTCTTCAAGATCCCTTCTTCTCTCTCTTGCTGTTCGACCATGGTCAATCTCCTTTCTCGAGAAACGATGCCACAGTCTCAAAGGCTCCATCCTGATTCGACTCTCGCCCTTGCTACCAACACCTTTTTCAGACTTCAGTATAGTAGAGTTGAAAATGATGTCAACCTTTAGCCTTTCCGACCGCTTTTTTTGAGGGCTTAGAGAAAAGACTGGAGGAGGATCAGTGGCACTTCAATCCGGAGAGAGAGCCAAAGATCTCTTGGAGGTCAGCCTCCTGGCAGGTGCCAGTGAATCTGATCATAATTGTCCGCCCCAGATCTGGGCAATGGAAGGAAAGACACAGCGTTTTGGCAAGTTTTCTCTTGAGGAATCCCACACCCACCTCTCCGAGAAAATAAGAGGCTTCATGGCCATTGATCATCAGCGATCCCTGGGAATGGACCTCAACGCCCTTGGTTTTGAGTTCGTCTCGCTTCCCCCTTTTCACCACGATGGTCAAATCCAGGGCAATCTTTCTCAAGGGGTGATACACGATCTGGTCTGTCTGCCCGGCTTCCACCCAAAGGAGTTCACCCTGTCTCACGTTGGAGTGTACGTCCGGCTGGAGGTAGCTTCTGGTTATCCTCCAGCCAGCGGGAAGGGCCAGGGTCAAAAAATGGGTGGCCCCGAAGAGAATATTTTTGGCGGATATTTTGTGCTCTGTATGGTTGATGACCATTTCGTTGGCGCCCTTATTAATGAGCCAAATGGCCTTGAAGGATGAGATTCAGTTGGGATTTGTCCCTGCCGCTGTATTTTTCTTTTTTGTTCACAATAAAAGTGGGGTAAGCCTGGGTCCAATAGCGGATGGATTTGAAAAACCCGCGAAACGATGAAACGTTGATGATCTCAATACGAATTTTCTCCTTATATTCTTGGGCCAGTTCACTGAGCCAGTTGCTGAGGAAGAGATACTCTGCTTTCATGCCCTCTGGATATTCGTTAAGGTCCGCCTGATCCCGCTCGTTCTTCAGACCCAACTGGTCTGAAATGAATTCGTAGTGCCCTCAATTACAGTATGTAACCGGGACTAAAGAGAGCACTTCCACAGTAATGGGTTTCATTTTTTCACCTGAAAACAAACGGGAAGACCTACAAAAGGCCTTCCCGTCCAATCTTAGTAAGGTGATCCCTTACTCCGCTTTAGAAGGCTCGGTTGCCTCGCCGGCAGGCGTTCCAGGAGCCTCGGCAGCCCCCTCGGCCACAAATCGGGTGATGGAACCGGAGGCGTCTTTGATCAAAAAGATCGCCAGAATGACCAGCAGAACCGCGATCACTCCAGTTACCCAATCCCCGATGGCCCGGTCAACGGGTATATCTTTGGTGGTAAAGAAGTGGACGAAGCCCTGATAGGAAATGACGACCGCCGCGCAGATAGTCGTGACGCCCAGAAATACCGAGGGCCAAAGGGTGATCTTGTAATTCTTTCTTTCTGAGGCCAACCAGCAGGTACAGATGAGCAGGGCAATGGAAGCCAGCATCTGGTTGAAGGCTCCTCCCAACATCCAGAGTGCGGTCAAGATCCCGGTGAAGCAGAAGACCGCGAAGATGGCGATGGAGACAATGGTAGAGAAGTGGATGTTCTTGAAAGCTGGCCAGAACTCTCCCAGCACATCAGAGCCGTAAAGCCTCATGAACCGCACCCCCAGATGGATCAGGGTAAAGCCAATGATCGCAAAAATGATGCTGGCGAAAGTCGTGGCGCTCGCCTGGGGGATGCCAATGTGGCCGAGAAAATTGGCCATTCCACTGGCGAAAACAAACCCCGCCCCCTTCTTAAAGGCTGCCGCATAGCCCTCAAAGCTGCCGAAGGCCGCCACCGCGATGATCAGGGCCAGCATTCCCGTGATCATCTCCAGCAGCATGGAACCGCCAGCCACAGGGAGCGTATCCGTTTCTTTCTCGATCATCCGCGCCGTTCCCGAGCTGCTCACCAGCGAATGCCAACCAGAGACCGCACCACACATAAGGGTCACAAACATCAGCGGCCAGAGAGGTTTTCCGGCCCAGACGAAACCCGTGTATGCCGGGAAATTTCCAAAGGATGGATGCCCGATGAGGATCCCCAGTCCTGTGCCTATCATGCCGAGAAAGACCACCCAAAACCCCAGGTAGTTGATGGGCTGGGCCCAGCGCCAGATGGGCAAGGTAGCCCCGAAGTAGCAGAAGGCCAGCACGAACAAGATCCATATGAACTTTGCCTGGGTGATCGTCCCGAAGACAAGAGGAGATGGCTCACCCCCGCTGATCGCCCTGAAAAGGCCCTGGATTGGCCCCAGGCGGGTGAGAAAGAAGATACCGATGAAGATCACGATCACGGTGATCAAGGTAGCGGTAATAATAGGCATTTTCCACTTATAGACCATCTGGCCGAACAGAAGGCCCATTGCAATCCAGATGAGAATACCTAAAGGAACAGTAGGATTGGCCAGAGTGGCGGCAATGAAGATGGCGAAGGCCCCGAAACTAAACATCAGGTTGAAGTAGATGAAAACGCTGACCAAGGTCCGGCCCCGGGGTGATATCAGGGTATAGCTCATTCCTCCGAGGCTCATTCCCTCTTTCCTGATGGAGACCTGGGCCGACGTGTAATCGTGGATCCAGCCCAAAAAAGCCACGCCCAGGATAAGGTACAGAAAAGCCGGAACCCATCCCCAGTGGACAGCGATGATGGCCCCCACAATTGGGCCCATCCCGCAGATGGATTTAAACTGGAAGCCGAAGAGGACGTTCTTGTTGGAAGGCATGAAATCAACGCCATCCATGTACATCACGGCCGGTGTAGTTTTTTTCGAGTCGGACTGAACGATTTTTCTGTCCACATACCGGCCATAGATCCAGTAAATTAAGATCGCGCAAACAATGGCTATGATCAAGGCCAAAAGTGAATTCATTGTCTCTCCCCCCTAATCTAAAGGATGGAAAACTCTATGGACACTTTATTCTACCAACGCCGAATAAAGCCCCCTTCCCATTCCCGTCTCTTGTTTCTCGGCATCACCTCCTTACTTCGAGATTTAGGATCCTCAATGAGAAAACTTTGATCCTCCCGCGTGGCGGTAAATCGGCAGGATCGTGAATCCGCAGAGGAAAGAACCCGCCACCTACAAACTTTCACCCTTACTTGTTTTAATTTTTTTGCTCCATACCATAGATCCTAAGCAGTGTCAACCATAAAGCGAAAAAAAGACATCGACTGTGGGATACCAACTGCCTGACCTATTAAGGGCATTCTTGACGCGCACCTGCAGGACTCATTTCAGTTGCCATTTAGATATCTTCCTTTGGAAATTCAACCCCAACTGTATAAAACAATGGCATATCCGGGATCATCTGACACACATGAACTCTAAGGCCTGGATTAACAGAAAGCTGCATGTATGCGCTGCGTTTGCTCATTCCATGCTCTTCTACCAACCATTCCATGAGAATGAAGGCTGCCTTTGTGACCGCATGCTCCAAGGGCCATTTAAGGAAATATGGATATTTTGAGTAATATCATTTAATTATGCATAGAAAACCTTTAATATCGAGTTGCTATATACCACAGGAGACAAGAGGGAAGAGTTTCCTGTTCAGGAGAAGAATATCAAACGTCTCGTGGTAAGGCAACTGAAGAAAAGGAGTTTTCGCTATATTCCTGTAGCCTTTGACAATAGATTTTTGGTATATTTTGCCCTAATGAAGGGTTTGTTATTTTTGGATCAGGTGCCTCAGTGAGAAAAGCCAGAAAGATCGGATTGGCCTTGGGTGGTGGTGGGGCAAGAGGATTAGCCCACATAGGGGTTATGAAGGTGCTGGAAAGAGAAAAGATTACACCTGATGTTATTGTAGGAGCAAGCGTGGGCGCGATCGTGGGCGGAGCCTTAGCAAGCGGGATGAAGGCTGAGGAACTGGAGGAAAGGGTCGCGTCTTTTTTGGAAAGTGATCTTTACCAGGCATCCGAGCTTAAGGCCATGGGTGATGCAGAAAGTGGTGCGGAACAACGCCTCAGCAAGCGGATTCAGTCCTATTTTAAGACCAAGATCAGGTTAGCCCAGGGGATATTTAGGACCAGTATTTTGCCAGTTAGGGATATGGAGGAATTTATCGAGTTTTTTATACCTGATATTCAAATCGAAGAAACCATGATACCGTTTAGGGCCGTGGCAACGGATTTGCTCAGTGGTGAATGTGTTGTCCTTAAAAAAGGGCCTTTAAGGCGTTCGATACTGGCCAGCTCGGCTGTTCCTGGCGCCTTACCACCGGTTGAGATTGACGGAAGGCAGTTGTCTGACGGTGGTATTATCTGTATAGTGCCTGCACAGTGCGCCCTGGAAGAGGGCGCCGATGTGGTAATTGCCATAGCCGTAGATAGGGATATATCATTAGTCCCTGGGCTTCACACAGCCGTGGATATATATGTAAGGGCTGGCGAGATACAGGGTTTCTACCTGGAGAGCTACGATCTGGAACATGCCGATATTGTTATTAGGCCAGAGTTAGGTGGTACCCATTGGACTGATTTTTCCCAATCAAGGGAGTTGATCTCCCTGGGGGAATCAGCAGCTATAGATAGGCTTCCTGAGCTCAGAAGGTTGGCGAAACCATTCCCTAAGTGGGGATTAATGCATAGGATTAGGAGGTCAGTGAAGAGGTTTTTTGTTATCCGGCCATCAGGAGATGGGTAATTATGCTGAGATAGATCAAGAGTCCGAGTATGTCGTTTGATGTGGTAATGAATGGTCCTGCAGCTAATGCCGGGTCAATGTTGAGCTTTCTAAGGAGAAGGGGAACAAATGCCCCATAGGAGCCGGAAAAAAGTATTACAATAATCAGGCTAATGCAAACCCCCAAACCTAATTGAAGGTCAGATAACCAGAAAGCTACCACCAGACCTAAAAGGACACCGCAGAGAACACCGTTTATCAGGGCTGTCCACAGCTCTACCAGAAGCCTCCTGCCAGTACGGGCCATACTTATATCTCCGGTGGCCAGACCCCTTATGACAACCGTAGCTGCTTGAGTGCCTGTGCTTCCACCCATTGCCATTATCACTGGAATAAAGAATGATAGGGCAAGTATTTTTTCTATAGAACCATGAAAATGATTAATCACCATGGCTGACAAGAGCCCTCCCAGGAGACCCAAAAGGAGCCATGGAAGGCGTGCCCTAGAAATCTTCAACGCGGACTCTTCAGCAATTTCCTGGTCCAGAACACCTGCCATCAGGGAAATATCCTCATTGGCCTCCTCTTCAATAACATCAATAATGTCGTCGTGAGTAATTCTCCCTATCAGTCTGTGCTGACCGTTAACAACCGGTATGTGGGTAAGGTCGTATTGTTTAACGATTCTGGCCACATCTTCCTGATCAGCGCCTACATCTACACTGATGACATCAGGGTTCATTATGTCTTTAATCTTTCGATCTTGTGGCTCAAGGACAAGATACTTTATTGAAACTAGCCCTACCAGTTTACCAAAGTCGTCCACCACCCAAACATAGTAGAGGTTCTCAACCTCTTCTCTCTTTTCTCTAATGTTTTCTATGGCCTCTCCAATGGTAGAATTGGCGTTCACAGAGACAAATTCCAGGGCCATCCTACCGCCAGCCGTGTCTGTTTTGTAGCCGAGTAGTTTCTGTAGCTCTTCGGATACCTCCGGCTGGACCAGACCTATTATTGTTTGGGCCCGTTCTCTTGGGAGATCACTGACAATGTCTGTGGCATCATCTGAATCGAGTTCATTTAAAATGTGGGCGATTGTCTGGTCATCAAGTTCACTGGTAAGACTTTCCTGTATAGGGGGTGATGCCTCTATCAAGACCTCGCCAGCGACCTCAGGCGTAAGGAGCTTAAAGACACTGAGCCTTTCATCGTCCTCCAGGTGCTCCAGTAAATCGGCAATATCTGCTGGATGGATCTCGGTTATTAACCTTTCCAGATCTGGATAGGCCTTTTCCTCGATCCTGCTCCTTATGCTATCAAGGAGGGTTTCATAGTCAGGTTGGTTCATCTTGAATCCTTAGATCCACAATCCTATCCATAACCTTAGGCACTTCCTAATTTCTTTTTTAAGGCCCTGGCCTTGGCCTCGATATCTTTCGAGCAAAGGATATCCGAGATAATGGCAACCCTTTTTATCCCTTTGCTTACCAATGAATCTATATTCTCTTCCCCTATTCCGCCGATTGCTATTACCGGAACAGAAGATAACCCTTCTGCTTCCAGGATTAAGTCTACTCCAACAACTGGGTCGGCCTTGATTTTGGTCTCTGTCTTAAATGCAGGACCTATCCCTATGTAGTCTGCACCGCTATCAATTGCCTCCCGTGCCTGATCCAAGGAATGAGTAGATATACCGATTATCTTGTCTTTCATGAGAGGTCTGGCATATTGTATGGGTATATCGTCCTGACCCAGGTGAACACCATCAGCCTCCAGGATCAAGGCCAGATCAATATCATCGTTAACGATAAAGAGAACCCCCTCATGTGTGGTCAGATTCCTGATCGCACGACCTAAGTCCAACTTTTCCCTTTTCGACATAGTTTTTTCGCGTAGCTGAATTACATCCGCTCCTCCCTTTATTTGGGCGGCAACCATTTCGATAGGGTCTCTCCCCATGAGAAAATCACCAGGGGAAAAGCAATAAAGCCTGATGTCCTCAAGAGATTTCAATGTGAAAGTTACCCCTTTAATCTTTCAGCCAGGATTTCAGCCACTTTTTTCCCGGAACCTAACATCCCGCCAAAAATGGGGCCCATTCTCGGTCCACCAAAGGCATTGTTTGCAGCCATCCCGGCCACATACAGCCCGGGGAAGACCTCACCCGTATTGGCCACAGTAAATTGCTCGCCCTTCTCTGCCCACAAGGGCATTTCTCCCACCACGTCACCGGTTTTTGTATTCAATTTTACGTCCATCTTTCGGGTCACGATTCGGCAGATATCCGCTGGATGACCGGTCCCGTCCACCACAAATGAAGCCCTGATGCCAAGGGGGTCCACATGAAGCCCCAGGTTTTCCACTGGAGCCCAGCTAATGACGAGGCCGGACACCTTGCACTGCCCCGCCTCTTCTCTGAATAACACGTCTGTCACTTTTACCAGGTTGAAGATAAGCGTTCCTGCCTTGAGACACCTGGAAATGATGGTAGAAGTAGCTTCCACACTGTCCATGGTGTAGTAGCCATCCCCTTTCGGGCGATATGCGATCCCCATCTCTTCCACGATATGGATAGCATCATCCTGAACCACGATCTCGTTGAACATCATGGCACCACCCCACATACCGCCACCAGGCGCAAGCTTGGATTCAAATATAACCGCCTTGAGGCCTGCCTTGCCCAGATAATGCCCGGCTATTAGATTAGAAGGACCTGCTCCCACAAGAGCAACGTCAACGTTTAGAGATCCAAGAAATTTTTTCATATAGGACTCAATAATGGATCTGGAAATGGTTAGCTCATCTAATTTCATTCCTTTTCCTCCCTAAGAGAAACCTTCACCTTAACAGGGGCAAACCCCCTATCTATAGGTGACTAAATAAAGCCGGTCTTTTAAAATGACCGGCTCAGGGTTTGGAAGGACAGAATACGCCTTTTGGGCAACAAGTCAATAAAATATTGACATTGACTTGATAAGTTATATTTGATATTCAAAAATGAGTTGATTGTCGGTAATTGTAAACAATTTGCCATTAGGTATTTGATAGTCTAACGCATAGAGAGACACCTCATGGACTACAAAAAAACGCTCAATCTTCCAAACACTGATTTCCCCATGAAAGCAAACCTGGTTCAGAGGGAGCCTGAGATATTAAAAAAATGGGAGAAAGAGGACCTTTACTCAATTATAAGGAAGACATCAAAGGGAAGGCCTACCTATATCCTGCACGATGGCCCACCTTATGCCAATGGCAATATCCACATGGGAACCGCATTTAATAAGATCTTAAAGGATATGATCATTAAATCGAAGCAGATGGATGGGTATGATGTTCCCTATGTGCCTGGATGGGACTGCCATGGGCTTCCCATAGAATCGCAGGTGGACCAGGAACTCGGAGATAAAAAACTGAAGATGACCCAGTCGGAGGTCAGAAAAGAGTGTCGCAAGTTTGCTGATCGCTTCATAAAGATTCAAAGGGATGAGTTTAAGAGACTCGGGATCTTAGGCGAGTGGGAAACACCGTATCTCACAATGAACTATACCTATGAGGCCACTATTGTCAAAGAGTTTGGGAAGTTTGCGCTTAATGGCAGTCTCTTTAAAAGCAAGAAGCCCATCTACTGGTGCAATTCCTGTGGCACCGCCTTAGCAGAAGCAGAGGTTGAATACGAGGATGAAACATCACCCTCTATCTATGTAAGATTTCCTTTTGTTTCTGATCTCACGGTGAACCATCCGTCCCTTGCTGGCAAGGATATCTTCATAGCCATATGGACGACAACCCCCTGGACAATACCGGCTAACTTGGCTGTGGCCCTTCATCCTGATCTTACATATGTAGCTATCGATACATCAATGTACGGTGTCTTAATATTGGCTGAAGGCCTCTTAGAGCATTTCTTAAAGACTGTAGGCATCGAAGAGCACACTATTCTGGCCCGGTTAAATGCGCGCGAGTTAGAGGGTCTCAAGGCGAGGCACCCTCTTTATGACAGGGAGTCAGTAGTAATCTTGGCCGATTACGTGACCCTGGATGTGGGGACTGGCTGTGTTCACACTGCGCCGGGCCACGGTCAGGAGGACTACGAAAGTGGGTTACAGTACAATCTTGACATATATTCTCCGGTTGACGATCAGGGGAGATTTACAGAGGATGTGGAGTTCTTTGCTGGCCAAGAGGTCTTTGAGGCAAACCCAAACGTTATCCAGAAGTTGAGCGAATTAGGGGTATTGCTTAGAGAGGAACCGATTACCCATTCCTACCCGCACTGCTGGAGATGTAAAAGACCTGTCATATTTCGGGCCACAGAGCAATGGTTCATCTCTATGGACAAGATTGGCTTGAGAGAGAAATCCCTCAAGGCCATTAGGGGTGTGGAGTGGATCCCAAGCTGGGGAGAGGAAAGGATCTATGGTCTAATTGCTAACCGCCCTGACTGGTGCGTCTCCAGGCAGCGCTCATGGGGTGTGCCGATAACTATATTTTACTGCCTCAAGTGTGGTAATTACCTTATCAGCGAGGAGATAGTGGATCATGTAGCGCGGCTCGTGGAAAGATATGGCACTGATATCTGGTTTGACGTGTCTGCTGATGAGCTTTTACCGAAAGGGACAACCTGCCCCGCATGCCGTGGGAATAGATTTAGGAAGGAGACGGATATCCTGGATGTCTGGTTTGACTCAGGGGTAAGTTTTACCGTTCTTGAGCGTAGGGAAAACCTGACCTATCCTGCCGATCTATATTTGGAGGGAAGTGATCAGCATAGGGGCTGGTTCCACAGCTCTCTCTTATGTTCAGTGGGGACAAGGGAGAAGGCCCCCTTTAGGTCTGTCCTGACACATGGGTTTGTGGTTGACGGAAGCGGAAGAAAGATGTCCAAATCGAGGGGTAATGTCATCTCCCCAGAAGAGGTCATCAACAAATATGGTGCTGAGATCCTAAGGCTATGGGTGGCCTCCGAAGACTATAGAGGTGATATACGGCTTTCCCAAGAAATCTTGGACAGGCTGACAGAGGCTTACCGCAGGCTCAGGAATACCTTCAGGTATTTGCTGGGGAACCTTTACGATTTTGATCCGCTAAAGGATAGCATCCCCTATCAGGAGCTATCAGAACTTGATAGGTGGGCCCTTCACCGGCTTCAGGAATTAACGGAAACGGTAATCAAGGCCTACAAAAGATTTGAGTATCACTCTATATACCAGGCCATCTATAATTTCTGCGTCCTTACCCTCTCTTCCTTTTACCTGGATGTATTGAAGGACAGGCTCTATACCTTGCCTATCAATTCAAAAGAGAGGAGGTCTGCGCAGACAGCCCTGAATGAGATATTAGGGGCTCTTATGAGGCTTGTGGCCCCTATTATACCCTTTACAGCCGATGAGGTATGGGGATACCTTCCCAATAGAGAGCGGCCACTCAGTGTTCATGCAGATCTATTTCTATCTGCCAGAGAGGAGCTTACAGATAGCTCATTGATCGAGCGCTGGGAATTACTGCTGAATGTCCGAAAAGAGGTTACCAAGGCGCTGGAGCTGGCTCGGAAGGATAAGACTATAGGCCATTCCCTGGATGCGGCGGTAACTTTAGCCCTTCCTCGAGATCTGTTAAGGGCCCTAAAGGATTACAGGGATGAATTGAGGTCTATCTGTATTGTCTCGGTCGTTGAATTGGCAGGTGAGGGAAAAATTGAGGGAGGTTATGAGAGCCAAGAATATCCTGGTTTAGCAATCAAGGTCTTGCCCTCGCCCTTCCCTAAATGCGAGAGATGCTGGATCCATGATTCTACGGTAGGAGATGATATAGCGCACCCTTCCCTATGCAAACGATGCGTGCACGTTATTAAGGAATTAGACCTAAGGCCTTGAGAATTGAAAAGAGATTACCTCCTATTTTTTGGATCAGCCATGACTATTTTGTTCCTCGACCAGGTCTCCAAATGGCTGATTAGCAATCATTTAGAACCGCATCAGATCCTTTCCGTAATCCCCGGGCTTTTCAATTTGGTGTTAGTTGAAAACAGGGGGATGGCCTTCGGTATTCTTAGCCAAACCAGATCTGGATTTTCCTTCTATTTCTTAATAGCAACAACTATAGTTGCCATAGGTGTAATCCTTTTCTTTTTTTACTGGATAAAAAGGGATCAAACATGGCTGACTGTTGGGCTTTCCCTCATCCTCGGAGGGGCCATGGGAAACCTTGTAGACAGGGTACGCTTTGGTTATGTGGTAGATTTCTTGGATTTTTTCTTAAAAGGCTATCACTGGCCCGCATTTAACATAGCCGATTCTGCAGTGAGCGCAGGTACCTTCTGGCTTTTCATCAGTATCATGAAAGGAAAAAACCTCAAGTAAGATAGGCCTTAGGTGCCAGCGCCAAAAGTAGGAAATTGTCACCCGATACAGACAACTTACTTTCGTTGAATGTTCTTTTCAACCCGCGTTCCATTGCCGTTGTCGGCGTCTCCAATGACCTTTCGCGAATCGGTGGTTTGTCTATCCGTTTCCTGCGCCAGCACGGGTACACTGGCAAGATATTCCCTGTAAACCCCAAATACAAAGATGTTGCTGGACTACCCTGTTTTTCCACATTCACGGCCATCCCTGAACCGGTGGACGTAGCTCTGGTCGGAATCCCCCGGCAGTTTGTATTGGATTCGTTCAGGGAATTCGCGGACAGGAAAGTCCCTTTTGTCATCCTCTTCAGCGCGGGCTATGCCGAGAGGGGCGACGCCGGGAGGAAAGAGCAGGAGAAGCTTCGGAGATTTGCCAGGCAGGCGGGAATCCGGGTAGTTGGCCCCAATTGCATCGGCATCATCAATCCCCACGACGGGGTAGCCGCCTCCTTCATTAGCGGCTTGGAGATAGAGAATTTGATTCCTGGATGCATCGGGTTAATCACCCAGAGCGGAGGGGTCGGCAACTCCATCTTCACAAGGGCCAACGACCGTTCCATTGGGCTAAGCCTTTTCATCTCTTCTGGAAACGAGCTTGACCTGGAGGTCTCGGATTTCCTGGAGTATTTCATTCAAGACGGAAGAACGAGGTCCATTGCTCTTTTGCTGGAGGATTTGAAGGACCCGAAGAAATTTGCCCATGCTGCAGACAAGGCCTTGGATGCGGGCAAACCTATTGTGGCCCTCAAGGTGGGACGTTCGGAGAAGGGCAGGCAGGCTGCTGCCTCGCACACCGGTGCCATGACAGGCCCCGATGCCCTTTACGATGGGCTTTTCAAACAAAAGGGAATCTGTCGGGTTTTTGACATCGATGATCTTTTGGAGGTGGCCAATCTCTTCAGCCGGTATGGAATCCCTGGGGGCGATCGGGTAGCTATTCTGTCTTCTTCCGGGGGAACCGGCGCCTTGATGGCGGATTTGGCCTCGAATTTCAATCTTTATCTTCCTGCTCCATCCGCGCGCACCCGTGATCAGCTGCACGATCTGATCCCGGCGGTGGCCTCGATCGCCAACCCCATGGACATCACCACTCAGTTTATGAACGATCCGGAGGCCATCGCCCGCTACCTCCAGGCCTTTGCCGAAGACGAAAACTTTGACGTTCTGATCCTCACCTTCACCGTGTCGACATCTGATAGGAGCCTGCGCGTGGCCGAGCGAATTGCCGCCCTCTGCCCCTCTCTGCCAAAACCCCTGGTAGTCTGCTGGCCTGTGGGCAACATTGCCAGCCAGGCCTTCCAGCTCCTCGAACGAGCGGGGGTCCCTCTTTTCTTCCATCCTGCCCGATGTTTGTCTGCGGTCGGCCATTTCGTTCGTTACGGGATTTTCCGGAAGGCATGTTGAGGCCAACGGTTGCATTCGTCTAGTTCAAATTTATAGTATAATTAAATAACTAACTTAAGGAATATCACAAAGAACTATTAACAAATTTTTTTCTGACCGAGTTGAGCTGACTGCGAACTTGGCGAGGAGGCACATCAGTGGCAAAAACAAATTTCTGCAGATGGTACAACGAAACCTCCGGTGTTAAGAGAGCCTACGATCTGGGTCTAATTGAGAGGAAGTGGGTGGAAGATTATTGCTGGACTGGGGGGGAAGGATGCATAAGGAAAAAGAGGTTTGAAGAGGAAGGATACATATCTCCTGACTACGTGTTACCTGATGGCACTATCAGCGGAAAGGTAAAAGAATATATTGAACAGAAAGGAATGCTCTCGTGTAGCCAGACATAGAGAATGAAAGACGGGCTTTTTTCTAGTCAGTCTAGTGGGGTACCTAATGATTACACGCACCATGAGGAGCGGCTTCTGGCTTCATAGCCATGCCTAGCAACATTCCCCCGAATCCGCCCCTTGATTTCTGTAGGAAACATGAACTCGGCTGCTCCCTACCCCAATTTATTTGCCCTTTTGGCGCAGTGGCCTAACAAGCCTTAAGACGAAATTCATTCTGGGCACCCTTTGCGTGTATCTTCTATAGTCATCGCCGAACCTTTCGATGAGTGAAGGGTCATCCTGGCGAGCTTGCATGTAGACCTCTATAGCCGCAGCAATGCCCCTAATGGTGAATCTCCAGTGCTGGCAAAGGAGAATTATGCCCGAGCAGAAAAGCCCCGTTTTTTCGCCCTAGATTGTAGCCTTCTTATCAACCTCCCATGCTCCCTAAACAAAACAGGCTTTTGTTCAATTGTGGAATGAAGGGGATAATCAAAAAGCGGGATGCCGCTTGCCCAATTATGGCTGAGGCCCCACACGGGAGAGGGGAAAGGACTTATTTGAGCCCCTTTCTTGCTTGTCACAGTACTTTATGCTTAGCATACGCATCCCGCAACATTGTTCCCTTGAGCAATTCGTCACGCACCAGATTCTCCTTCTCAGCCTTTTCCAGAGCCAGCGAAACGACTTCCTTTTCAAGTTCTTTCGGGATAACCACCACACCGTCTATATCGCCAAATACAATATCCCCGGGATGCACAATAACATCTCCGCAGCCAACTGGACAGCCATGGTTGATAAGCATGCTTCTGCCAGCGGAGTCAACTGGTTTTGTCCCCGTGACGAAAGCCGGGAATTTCATGGCAGTAATTTGAGCCACATCTCTGGTATAGCCATCAATAATCACTCCTCTAGCACCCCGGGCTCGAGCTGCTGTGGAAAGCAACTCACCCCAAACGCAAGTACGCGTTGACCGATTCGTACCCAAAACAAGCACATCATTAGGTCTTAAAGAATCAGCCGCTTCAATGAATCCTCGGTATGGGTCATCGCCAACCTCAAATACATCTATACTTAAAGCGGGATAGGCTCTACCTACTACAACTGCTTCCGGGTATACTGGGCATATATCAGCTCTCATAGCTTGTTCACGAACAGATAAATTGTCGAGAACATCACAGATTACCGCAGCATACAATTTGTCCCGCATGGTATCAAACATTTGCTGTTCACTTTTTAAATCAATCATCTCTCATTACTCCTTTGCTGTTCATTTTTGAAATTAGTCATTTATCACTACACGTCCGCTGTTCACTCTCATAACTTGCACCCCGGCGAAATGAATTGTTGATCCCGTACCGCTGGTGAAGATAACCAATTAGGCACCAACTGCAACTATCCCTGCCATGGACTCGATACCGGAGCCGTCATCCTCCATGGGAACCAGATCCCTTGGTCTTGGGCTTCATAGCATAGGCGAGCCAGTCGGTAACAGTTGTGATGCCACCCTTGACGATACAACCTAACGACTTTTCAGCGTTTGTTGTGCGCCCACTCTTTCCATACTGCACGGAGGGGGGCTACGGGCGAAAAGCTGATCTGTAGTCCAGGCGCAGGCGACTGTGCCTACGTTAATGTAAGCGTCGGTTTTCCTAGCAGCCCCAGGATTCGCGGCTCGTCTCATTGACAGGAGGGCTGTGTCCTTCGGTCTACTAAAGGATAAAATCTTCATTTTTCCGTAGCACCTGGGACACGTGAGCGCGTCTGCTGCAATCGATTTCCTGGATTTTTTCTTAAAAGGCTATCATTGGTTTGCATTTAACGTGGCCGACTCTGGAGTCACCGCTCAATCCAGAGAGAGGGGGTATTTCCCGTAGTCTCTTATGGCTTTTACCATCTCCACATAGTTCTCTGGCTTCGTTTTGGATTGAATGGAATGACTGGAAGCGGCTATTAGTCCACCTCCTTTGCCAGCCTTTCTTATGTTTTCCTTCACCGCTTGGCGCACCTGCTCTTTTGTTCCCCACATCATGAGAGGACCACAATCGATACTCCCGATCAAACAGACGCGGTCCCCATATTTCTCTTTCACCACGCCGATATCCAGACCGGCCACGGGATCAATGGGGTGAAGACCGTCGATCCCGCTCGTTCCGAGAAGCATTTCCATAATAGGCATAATGTTCCCATCTGAATGCAGGATGCAAGGGATCCCCTGGCTATGCAGAACTTGCACCAGCTCACCCAGAGGAGATACACCAAATTTCTCCAGATGTTGTGGAGACGCCATGGGCCCGTCTTTAGTGGCATAATCCCCGCTAAAACAGACAATATCGGCACCGATTTCGATGAAGTTCTTGAGTGCTTTTAGGTGGTGTTCAACCACAATCGCATTGAGCTGAAGTATCAGGTCGGGGTTTATGATCATGTCGACAAAGTGATCCTCAGCCCCCCGGATCTCATTGACCCGCATGAACGGCTGTTCGATAATGGCAACAACGGCCCTTTCCCCCTTAAACCGCTCTACCATTTTTTTCAGGGGCTCGTATCTGGAGGGGTCGTCCGGATCCGGCGGCGCATAAGTTTCCAGATCCTTTTCAGACTTGATGGGTGCCTCAATGGGATGGGGCGTGGTCTGGCCTGTGTCGCGCTTAACCACACCCCATTTATCTCGAATTATACCCTTAGATTGGTCAAGAACGTCATACTTCTCCATTGAGACCGTGTAGTATGCAATCCCATCAATGTCCAGGTATTCGGTAAGGTCTTCTATTGAACCACCAGGGAGAATCTTTTCAGCTACGACAGGGTTCAGCCAAAGCTCCATGTGGGGGACCACATCAGGCTCCTGGCGTCGTAAGGCTGTTAGTATCCGGTCTCTGCCGCTTAGTCTCTGCATTGCTTTCCAAACCGATTAATGTTTACTTACCCAAAAGCCGATCAGCTAAGTCAACGACCTCAACAGCGTTGCTAGCATATCCATCCGCCCCAATCTCATCGGCAAAGGCTTGAGTGACGATTGCACCACCAACCATGACCTTAACTTTTTCCCTCAATCCCTCAGCTTCAAGGGCATCTATAATTTCCTTTAACCTGGGGACCGTGGTCGTGAGCAGGGCTGATAGCCCCAGAATATCCACATCATTTTCCCTGACCGCAGAGCAGAAGTGCTCAGTGGGCACATCAATGCCCAAGTCCGTGAGCTCCCAGCCATTCCCTTCCAACATTATGATAACCAAGTTTTTGCCGATGTCGTGTATATCGTCCTTTACAGTTCCTATGGCGACTTTGCCACGAGGTGGTGCGCCTTCCTTTTGAAAGGCCGGCTTCAACAAGGCCATTGCTCCCTTCATAGCCTTTCCAGCAAAGAGGACCTCGGGCAAATAGATCTCACCACTTCGGAATTGTTCGCCGATGATTTGCATCCCCGGCAGGAGGCCTCTATTCAGAATCTCTATGGCGGACAGGCCCTCTTCCATGGCCATTCTGGTCAAATCCGCAGTTCTAGAAACATCAGTGCCCGTCAGGGACTGGGCAATCTCATCAAATCGGGACATTCCACCCCCTTATTACCCTGGAAATCGACCTGGAATTTCTCCCATCTTTATGGACTGGGACATGGCGTTAGAACGCATAATGTTACACCCATTTTTTATGCAGGTTCTCCCGTCCAATGACAATGACAAGTGATAACAACTGCCTTTACGTAAGCGGAAGTGTAGACAAGAATGGCCTTGTGGTCAAGGAAAAAGGAGCCAGCCCACGACCTCCAATGCTTATCCGAACAGCATAGTTATTATATTCTTGCCCGAGACCAATTGCAGACCGGTGAAAACTAAGATAGCGTAAATCTACCCGTTGAACCAGAGATCGGTAAAACGTCGATTGAGGTAAATGCCCAGCCTGACCCCCACGTAAGCAAGAGGACCCAGTATTATTATGGTAGACAAATTCTCCACCCTCGGGAGCCTCAGGGCACGGTAAGGAATTAACTCCAGCAGATTAACAACGGAAAAGAAGATCAGCCCTAAATCTCGTTACCGCCCTAGCTAAGACAATAGATGCACATTGCCGATTTTTATCCGGGTAAGACCTGCTTCTCTGGCCGCCTGACGGCATTCCTCGGCCTGAGCCCTTGTTGTTTTTGGAAGATCTGTCATGAAAAAATGAGGATAAAACCCTAACAGGGAGTAGGGGATATCAGGACTGCAACTACAGATGAAAGAGGCGATTTTGTAAATCTCTTCCCTGTCTATATATCCTGGGACAAGCAGGGTACTGGCCACAAGGAGGGGCACCTCCGGCCTTTTGTGAATATGCCGGGAGACTAGTTCAAAATTGTCCAACGTCCTTTTATTGCTCACCCCGCACAAGGCCAGGTGAAGGTTCTCTGTCCATGCCTTGAGATCAAATTTTATACAACCCCTGGATTTTAGCGAGATCTCGATCATCTGGGAAAGCAGGCCCTGATTCATGGAACCATTTGTTTCCCAGCAGACCCGTAAGATCCTTCCACGGTTTTCCTGAATTGCCCTTTTTGAGACATTTATGGAATGAATCAATTGAGGGGTTGGGTCTCCGCCAAAGTAACAGATACAGGCGGTTTTCTTGTCTACGGAGCTGGCAAGCTCAGATACCAGTACTCTGTTCCCTTTGCTGACCCGCTCCCGAAAGTGCCAGTTCTGGCAATATAAACAGTTGAAAGAGCAGGCGTTGTAGAAAACCGCAAGGTTTTTGTAGCCATGTTCCGGGCCTTTCCTATAGGCATATTGAGGGTAGCCTATGCCGGTGCCTGCTGGGCAGACCCAATCAGCCACGCAGTTAGTAGGGAGGGGATCATAATACCAATCAACATTGGCATCCTTTGTTCCACCCCTTATTTTGCCCCCTTTAACTGACCTGATACCACAATACCCAATGCCACCTTCGGTAATCTGGCATGAATTAGCGCAAAGCTTGCAGGTAATCCCTCCCGGATCTCGCGGCGGCGATGCCGGAAGACCAAATGGCTCCCGTGATTTCTTGTGAACATCAACAATGTGATCGATCATGCCGTCATGGTCCGCCCTCAGGCATGTTGGACAGATCCCAATGGTTTGTGAGATAAGAGACGAAGATGTACCGCAGTATGTACAAACACCCATTTCTTTAGCCCCTTACGAGAGCCCTAAGATTTCCCTCAGTCTCTTTGCATTCTTGATGGCATAGCCCCTATAATCATTGTCAAAGTAGAGGTAGGTATCCTTGGACCAATCCCTGATTTTTCGGGCGAATGTCCGCAGTTCTTTCTCAGAGTATTCTGAGCCATAGAGCTTTCTAGAACCATGCAGCCTGACATAGAAGAATGTGGCTGTATCCTCCTCGATATAGGGGTAGCGCCCGGCCGTATCAGAGATGCAAAGGGCGATGTTGTTATCCTTGAGGATCTCTACTACCCTTTTCTGTGCCCAGCTTGGATGTCTTACCTCTAAGGTATAAAGATGATCTCCTTTGAGGTGTTGACAGAAATTGCTCAATACTGCTTCATCAAAAGAGAGGTTGGGTGGCAGCTGAAAGAGAATTGGCCCCAGTTTTTCCTTTAGGAGCTCAACAGAGCTATAGAATCTCTCGAGAGGTTCCTCGACATCCTTTATTCTCTTTATGTGGGTGATGTATCTATTGGCCTTTACAGTCCAGAGGAAGGTATCAGGCGTCCTTGTTCTCCAGTTTTCAAAGGTCCGGGGCTTGGGGAGCCGGTAAAAGGAGGCGTTTAGCTCGACTGTTCCGTAGTGCCTGGCATAGAACTCAAGCCACTTTGTCTTGGGACAATCCTTAGGATAGAATACCTCACTCCAATGATCGTAAATCCAGCCCGAAGTACCGATGTAGATTTGGGGATTCATGAATTAATTGTACGGATGAGTGAAGGCTTCGTCAATCTTTTGGCCTGAAACTTCTTTGAATGATAGGTATCTTTGTGTATATATCTATATTCAAGCATGAGGGAAGAGATTTTCAAGTTAAAAAAGAGTTGGTTAGACATGCAGGATAACGCACCCTTAAGCTTGGTAGGTGAAAAGATCCCTTCTATCGTCCTGGATATCTCACAGAGGCTTGTAAGAAATGCCTGCCAGGCCTTTATTGTGGGAGGGGCATTGAGGGACTCCCTGCTTGGGCATGAGGCCAAGGATTGGGATGTGGGTACCGATGCAACGCCAGAGAGGATCCATGATCTTTTTCGTGAAATGACACGCTTTGATCTAAAACATGGAACCGTTACCCTGGTCTCAAAAGGAAGGCATTTCGAGGTAACCACCTTTCGCGGTAGAGGGGGATATGGATCACGCATCGAGGAGGATCTCTCCCACAGGGATTTTACCTTTAATGCCATGGCATATGATATTACCCATAAAAGGGTTATAGACCCCTTTGGTGGGAAGGAAGATATGAAAAAGAGGGTTGTCAGGGCAGTGCTCAACCCGTTAGATAGGTTTAACGAGGACCCATTGAGGATGATGAGGGCTATCAGGTTCTCTTTAGAACTTGGATACTCCATTGAGCCTGCAACCCTCATGGCCATATGCTCTATGGCAAAGGCTATAGATATGGTAGCTATAGAAAGGATAAGGGACGAGCTTACGAGAATCTTAATGGTTCACAAACCTTCAGGTGGCTTTCGCCTTATGCGGAAGACAGGCCTTCTCAACAGGATCCTGCCGGAGCTTCTTGAAGGATACAGAAAAAGACAAAATAAATATCACAAATATACCATATACCGACACACCATGGAGGCGGTTGACTCCATTGAGAAGGATCCTGTCTTGCGATTATCCGCACTATTTCATGATATTGCCAAGCCGCGGGTAAGAAAGAAAACCAAAGGAAGATGGAGATTCTTAGGTCATGCCGCTGCCAGCGCAGAGCTTGCAAAAGAAATCATGATACGGCTGCGATTCAGCAAGGAGTTGATCGATCGAGTGACACACCTGATTGGCAACCACATGTTTGACTATAAGACGACCTTGACCGACAGGGCCCTGAGACGTTTTATCAAACGGGTAGGAGCGGACAATACTAATGACATTATAGAACTTAGGAGGGCAGATGACCTGGCCCATGGGTGGGGAAGGGGCTTTGAAGATCGGATCCAGGAATTCAAGAATAGGATTGACACCCAAATTAAGAAATCATACCCTTTCACTATCGCTGATTTGGCGGTCAATGGCCATGATGTAATGAAAATAGTAGGCTTACAACCCGGCCCCAGGGTCGGACAGATCCTCGATCAACTACTTGAAAAAGTCATTGAAAAACCAGAATATAATCAAAAGGGTAGACTTATAGAAATGCTAAAAGACATGGGGGAGCAAGGTAATTGAACAGTGCCTCACGGTGCTCAGCAATGCTTTGGTGATCACCTTCGGTAACCTCTCCGATCTCTTAGCGCTCTCCATATTTCCGAACTCGCCTAGATCGATCCGAGGAACATGCTTATAGAGAACGACAATGGCATTGAGGGCATGGTTTTGGGCGGCGTTTTCTATGAAATAAGATATGCTGCTTGAGCCAATTGACATATGCGTGTTCAGTGCGAATGGAGTTATCCTTTTTGCGCATCATGTCACGGAACAAAATTCAGTATTTTTCGATTTCAATACTACACCTATTCTTGACAAACATATTTAGTTCTTTAATAATTTCAATATGAATTCTGTATTGAGATCACGGGCTAACCAGCAACCGCACCTGGGACTGAAGCCGAGCCCCTTAGAAAAATCCATCTAAAGTGCATAGAAATCATCCTATATACCTCTGGTGGAAGCTTCTGGTGCAGGTGAGCCGCACGTTAAAAGAATAGGGAGGGAGTATGACTAATGAACTAGCACAGAAGTTGGCAGTATTAATTGACGCAGATAATGCCCAGCCCTCAATTGTAGAGGAATTGCTGGCAGAAATAGCGAAATATGGAACCGCAAACGTCAAGAGAATCTATGGAGACTGGACCGGATTTCGCTTAAAGGGGTGGAAAGAAGTTTTGCTGCTCCATTCGATTCAGCCGATACAACAATTTAGCTATACAACAGGGAAAAATGCTACAGATAGCGCCATGATAATTGATGCGATGGATTTGCTATATACAAACAAATTTGATGGTTTTTGTATAGTTTCAAGCGATAGTGATTTTACTAAATTGGCTTCAAGAATAAGGGAATCTGGTCTTGTTGTTTATGGGTTTGGAGAGAAGAAAACGCCAGAGGCTTTTGTTTCCGCTTGTGACAAATTTATATATACAGAGGTTTTGATGCCCAAAGAGGATGACAGTCAATCCATAAAACCAAAATCTACTAACGAGCTAAAGCAAGATACGAAGCTGGTCAGTCTTTTAAGGAATGCTGTAGAGGCATCGTCAGATGATAGTGGATGGGCTCATCTCGCACCGGTGGGAAGCAACATCGCCAAGCAGGCCCCGGATTTTGATCCGCGGAACTACGGTTACAAGAAACTCCGTGAGCTGGTTGCTGCAACAAAACTCTTTGAGATAGAAGAACGTGCAGTGGGAGACGGGCAATCCAAAGCGATTTACATGAAGGATAAACGCAAAAAATAAAATGGCTATCTTGAACCTGCCCTTGCAGCTGACGCGCTAACTGCACGTGGCTGATGGGAGGCATTAGTACGCCTGAAGGGCATTCAATAGATACCCAAAAAACGAGGGAAGGGATCGCTATATGTCTCAAGTTGCAATATTCTGGGATCCCAAGGGGATGGAGCTAAGTGTTCTAGGGTCAAAACGATACCTGCGAGCCACAGATGGCGACACACCGTATGTGGCGGTGTCGATTCGAATGTTGAGCATCGACACACCTGAAGTGCATTATCCGGGCAACGCCAAGCCGTCGAAACAAGATGAGAATCTAGGGCAGTTGGCAGAATGGTTGAAACAAGGTAAAGCGCCGATCCAGTCACGTCTTTCGGAGCATTTGTATTCCAAGCTGGTAACAGGTAAGGCCGGGAGTGTACATGAAGAACATGGAATCAAAGCTACCGAAGTGTTTGAATCATTGATTGAGGATAAACTGAGCAGAGCGAACAGTAACCGAAAGAGGCAAGTCTTCCTGCGGGTAGCCGATCAACCTTTTGATCAATACGGACGATTGCTGGCCTACATGGCACCGAACTACAGTGCTACGGAGCGAGCGGGGATGTCGCGGCGAGAACGAGCGACGTTCAACTTGCTTATGGTCGAGAGTGGATGGGCGGCCCCGTTTCCGATCTATCCGAGTTTACCCAGGCATCTGGATTTGACGCTTCTGCAGGAGACGGGGAAGGAAGCCGTAGAGAAGAAAAAGGGAGCGTGGGCTGACCCGCTGACCTTGACAGGCTATGAATTTCGAATGTGTATTCGGCTGTATGGGGTGACGAAGAAACTGGAGCAAGGGCATAAGTTGTCACAGACAGAAAGGTACTCGTGGATAGACAGGTACTGTGTGGATATGACGACCCGCAAGATATACTATCCGCAGAGCTATTATAAGGTGAAGCCCTTCAATCGGATCTTCATTTGGCCCGAAGATGTGAATGAGGCAGTGGCGAAGCTGAATTTGTTGCCAGCCAGCTAGCGTATTTGACGGCCGCAGGAAATGCTACAGTAAATCCAAAGTTAATCCTTGAGGGCATGGATCTCGGTAGATCCTTTAACGCTCCCGATTCGGTCAGACAGAATTCCGACTGCGATAGCAAAGTTAGGCGAGCGATTCCATTTGAGTATACAGCGGTAATTGCTGTAAACTAGGAAGGCCCGACCAGCTGAGCCGTCTGGCTGTATGATGGAGGATAAAATGTCCAGCGTTGGAAGATCCTGGCCGTCCAGACAGCGTACCCCCAGTGCT
>SMTZ1_10001166_pt1 | contig 25914 bp, 23 predicted proteins | sample DeeMarSWOR136_30_FD_25667 | JGI IMG/M metagenome (IMG submission 25667)
GAGGAAGGTGAGAAAGTGATCAAGATGGTGCCTGAGATGGCAGATTCTAATCTGCGCATTCATGGCAAGGATCTTGCTCAGGTTCTGGCATTCCTTAGCCAGTCGGGCGACGAAAGTATCGAAGTGAGGGAGCACAAGAAGTGCTTGTTCCTTGTACGGCACGATGGCGGCGTGATGTCTGTGGGCCGCCCTATTCACGCGTTCCCTGAGCTCTCTTTGGATAAGGAGCCAGCCGACCCTCATATGTGGGAATTCCGCAAGGATGACTTGGTGTCTGCGATTAAAGCTCTGGTGGCTTCGGCTTCCAAGGAAGATCGCCGCCTGATGTTCAAAGAAAACGGCAACATGGTCGCACTTTCGATGACCAGCACGTCGGGCAAGAAGTCTACCTTGCAGCTCGAGCTTCAGGATCAATCCTCGGATAAAGAGGCACTCCCGCTGCCCAAGGAAGGATTCGCGCTCGCCTATCCATACTTGCTTAACTTGCTCGGTCAATGGAAGAGTGAGCTTGTGCGATTCGGTATGAGCCCACAGGCCGACAAGGAAACGGGCAATGTAAAGGGGGGCTGGGTCCGGCTGATCGAGGATCGTGAAGAGGATCAGTACCTCTCTCTGTTGGTGTGGCTCGTCTAGGAGAGGAATGAGGGTCTCCCCTTTTCGGCATCATGTTGGCGCTCCCTGAACTTCCCGATTTAACTGAGATACGGGCCAAGGCCAACAAAGCATTGGGCCTGCGGGACGCTTTGGATCAACAGATCGAAGAGACCCAACGGCAGATCAAGGAGCTCGAGGAGGAAGAGGAACTGCTCGGACTTGTCGCCGCTTTGATCCGTCAACTCATCGATGCGGAAGTGACCGATGGCGTGAAAGCTGTGCAAAAGCTCCAGTCAGAGGGGTTGGCGGAGATTTTTTACGACCAGGATCTGTCTGTGCGTGCGGAAGTTGAAGAGTCTCGTGGAAAGGTATCAGTGACGCTTCTGACGCAACGTAAACGCAAGGATGGGACGATTGTTGAGGGTGTTGTGGACCAGTCGTTTGGTGGTAGTGTGCTGACCATGCAGAGCATCCTGATGCGTGTGACGGTGATCTACCGACACAACATGCGCCCGGTGCTGTTCCTGGACGAGACCCTCGGAGCGGTGGCGAACAAATACGTAGACCGTGCGGCCAGGTTTTTGTCCGCTCTATGTAAGCGGCTACATCTTGATGTCCTTCTGATCACTCACGATGAGGCCCTGGTGAATGCCGCGGATCACGCTTACTACGTGACCTATGTGAAGGACAAGGCGCACTTCAAACGTATCTCAGCGAGAGAGCTACGGGAGGTGCGGAAATGAAGTCTGAAGGGCAGATCAGACAGAAGGTCAAACAGGTCATCTTCCGCCACCGCAAAGAGCACGTTCGTCAGGGCCTTGTTAAGCGCCCGACGAATTGTCGCTATAACGAAGAAGTTCGGCTCCCGGCTAATATGGCGAACCGGGCGACCATCCGTGTTTGTGGCTACCATCCGGCCGAGTACCGCAACAATGTTGTTTGCGATTCGAGCATGGGGGGCGATCCGCAGGCGACTGAGTGCCCTTACTTTCAACCCTTGCATAGTCCAGAGGATCTCAAAGAAGAGTTCAATGCCAAACTGGGACTCAACGGGACGACGGTCGAGATCGGGGTGATCGCCAAAGAGTATCCAGACATCGCTGCGCTCATGTGGGTAATGGGCCCGGCTAAGAACGTAAACACCGAGGAGCCTGATTCTTCGGAGGAAAACACCATCTTGGCGTTCTTCGGCAACGGAGAGGAGCCGGAGGAGCTTCCAGAGCGCCCGTTGGTGGACGACGATGAATCCTAATCTGCTGGATATCGTAGCCTTGGCTCCCAGAGGAGACGTAGGCCGCGGGGTGACCTTGGAGGAGTTGCAGGTGAACCCCGAGCTTGCTCCGTTTCTCATATCGAGTACGCGATCTGTTATGTGGGTCCCTCATGCTTCGAGAGAGAACACGGTCCGTGCTGGTATTCGCAAGCGTGAAGGGATCGAGGCTGAACTCGTAGCCGCGGTGATTGATCTGGGTCAGGAAGCACAGTGGGGGAACGTCCACGAGCTCACTACCGAGGGGGTAAAAGCTTGTGTCGATCACGTACGGGATTACCTGGAGGGACCCTTTGAGATCATCGTGTCGGCGGACACGGATCTGGAGGGGATCTCACTTCCAGAGGACATCCAGAGAACCGAAGCACAGTGGATCCCGACCGAGTGTCTGGTTGTTGTGCCGGTAGACCGGGCCAACTTAGGGACACTCTGGGTCGTCGGGCATCAAAAAGTCGCTGCCTTGGTCCACAACGCCAGTCGAGGGATGGCAGTCGCATGGCGTTGACGGAGTGGCTTAGGGCGGCACTTGAAGCGTCGCCATTGACGGAGGAAGCCCGTGACTACCTGATGGGACGCGCGGCAACCCCTGAAATCATCGATACCTGGGGTATCAAGGTCTGGGATCCTCCACTCGAGCCGTGCCCCCAGCGAAATCTTCATGAACACTACGGAGCGCACTTCGAGCGCTTCGAAGGAAAGGTAATCTACCCGCTCTATAATCCGAGAGGTAAGTTGCTCGGTTTTGATAGCCGCCACATCGATCGGAAAGACGATGTGCGATTTCTGCTTCCTGAAAGCCATTGGAACCCTGTGTGGATCGGGATGCCGTTTGCCATGGAAGCCCTCTGGGAAGGGCGGGATCTCATCGTGGTTGAGGGTAGGTACGATGTGTTCGCGATGCTCCGGCTTCTTGCGGCAATCGAGAGCGACAAAGGGGTCTTGGGGTCTGGCCCCGCACGGCTTTCATGGAAACAGACGGAGCATCTATATCGATGGATGAGAGGCCACGTCTACATGGTCTACGACAACGATGATCCAGGAAAGAAGGGTACAGCGGATGCCCTGGAAGTTCTGAGTCGTCGCCAAGTACCGTGTAGTCGTCTTCCCTACGGGAAATCCGGGGATGATCCTGGTCTTATTTGGGACCGTGGTGGGGTAGAAGCTTTGAGAACCGCATTCCGCTACCTGTGAAGGAGACAACATCATGGAAATCTGGAAAGCCGGCCCCGATGTGATGAAGATGGTGAAGAAGCTTGTTGCCAAGCACCATCCTCATCTCGCTCTGATCGAGGACGACATTGTAATTTTGTTTCGGGAGAAGGCTATCGAGCGTGCAGGCAAGGTCATCTTGGGGGCAACCAAGAAAGCCGCAGCGCTCCTATCCGTTCTCACGGACAAGGAGTATACCTACAAATTCATCGTTGAAATCGGGGCTGATGTATGGAAGAACGAGCTCAGCGACCGGCAACAGATGGCTCTTCTCGATCACCATCTGTGCTCCATGAAGGTCGAGGAGGATGCGAACAGTGGGGAGATCAGGTGCTCGATCCGTCCTCCTGACATCGTTGCGTACAGAGAAGAAATTGAACGATGGGGGATCTGGCAGCCTCTCGATGAAGAAACCCTCTCGATCATCGAACAAATGTTCGGCAAGAAGGCGGACGAACGGAAGGGAAAAGTGACTAAGCGTAGCGATGCGACGGGGGGTGATGTCGACGATGTCATCAAGGCTCTTGGGGGATCGAATTGACGAAAGACGTCCTGCGACTTCTTGGAGGAGTTATGGACGCAAATCTGGCTTTTTCACGTTGAGAGTCGCTGAGTTTGAATCGTTGGGGTAAAACGGAAGCCGGTGAGCCTCGACACCAAATACCGCCCACTTCACTACAAGGACGTGCTCGGTCAGGATGCCACCGTCACGGTCTGTAAGCAGTATGTGAAAGAGGGTAAAGCGTTCCATCAGAGCTACGTCTTTGCTGGGGCACATGGAAGTGGAAAGACCACCCTAGCTCGCATCCTGGCACGGGCCATGCTCTGTGAGCAGCCCACGGAGGGAGAGTCCTGCGGCGAGTGTCAACCGTGCAAGGCGATGCTGGTCGACAGGTCGGAGAACTTCATCGAGGTCGACGCAGCCACGAACTCGGGCAAGGAGCACGTCCGCAGAATCACTGAGGAGGCGTAGTTCGGATCGTTTTCTGGCAGACGGAGGATCTACCTGTTTGACGAATGCCATGAGCTCTCGAGGCAGGCGATGGATGCCATGCTCAAGCCGCTCGAGGACAACATCCAGGGCTCCGAGGAGAAGCAGCTTGTCTGCCTTTTCTGCACGACGGAACCGGAGAAGATGCGTCCTGCGATTATGTCGCGCTGTGCTCCGGCCTTTCGAGTCAGACTCAACACACCAGAGGAGATCGGGAAGCGTCTTTCCTACATCTGCGACAAGGAGGGTATCGAGTACGTTCCCGATATGTTGCCGCTCATTGCTGAGGTCTGCGAATGTCATGTTCGGGATGCGATCAAGGCAGTTGAAGGCGTCTCGATGTTGGGGAAGGTAGATCAGGACAATGTGACCCGCTACCTCCACATGGATGCGAACGTACTGTACCTGGATCTTTTGGAGAATCTGGGGGTCGATCTTCCAAAAGTCCTCGAGACGGTTGAGAGGCTTAACACGCGAGTTTCACCGGCTACTTGTTACGAACGGATGGCGGACGTGTCGATGTTGGCCTATCGTGTGGCGAATCTCGGGGTGACCAGGATCCCCTCCTACTGGGATCGGGATCGGCTGAAGAGGGCAGGAGATCTCCATAAGGAGTTTCTGGTCGAATTTGCGCAGCGGTTTGCTCAGCGGCCGGCGTACGCGTCGGCCTCGATGTTCCTTTGTGACGTGTCGGCGCTTCATCAACGACGTGCTGGGATCGTCATAACCGCGGCGCAAACTCGTCATGTGCAAGCACCTTCTGTGGCTCCCAGCCCCCGGTTAGAGCCTGTTTCTTCAGAGTCTGCTCCTTCGACTTCTATCGCGAAATCAGAAGTCAAAGAACCTGAGACTGTCTCGATTTCACCAATCGAATCGGAGTCCCCAACCGAGGCTATCGAACCATCACCGAAGCAGGTGAGCACCGAGAACACACCTTCGACTGCGAAAGTGCCCGCGGAAGCTGGTAGTATCCCTTCTGAGCCCTTCATCAACCCGGTGGGGGTGCTCATTAACCCGCAGGCGCAGCAAGTGAGTCGAGGGGACAAACCACGACAGGGGTCCGAGAACGTTTTCGAGGCTATTCCGGTTTCGGAATTTGCTAGGACGCTGCATCGCCGGGTCGTTGAGCTGATGGAGGAGAACTCATCCAGTGGCAGCAGACCGGCGAGACGGGACGACGTGGGTAGCTCTTGAGCTCACTCGTCAAGGCGAAAAGCTAGTTGAAGAAGGGACCTTGGCGGAGGAGCTCCGGAAGGAGCTCGAAGTCGAGGAGGATTGGCCCGTCTTCATTCCTGCTCGTGTTTATGAGAAAAAACGGAAGCGCATCACCGTTCATTTGATGGAGGGGTATGCATTCATCGCCACTGGTCTGGACGAGGTTCGGTATTTTCGTCTGGAGCAGACCAAGCTCGTTGAGCAGGTGATGGCCACGCGCGCCGCGCGCGGGATTCGTGTGCTTTATGTCATCCCGGACAGCAAAGTCAGCGATCTTCGCAGGCGTCTGAATCAAGAGGTTGCCGCCGACATCATCCCTGGTATGCAGGTGCTGGTGACGGATGGTATTTACAGTAAGCTGGAGGGTATAGTCATGGACGTGGAGGGCGACCACGCGGTTGTCCGCTTTGAGCTGCGATCCCTCGAAGTCATCTCCAAGATCCCGAAGGTTTTCTTGGACGCAACCGCGTGAAGCCAATGCCGAGCACTTGGGCGGACTGCCGAACGGTAGATCCCGCGGAACTCGAGAGTCGGGTTAGCACCGACGACAACATGGAGTTTCTTCAGCAGGTTCTATCAGAGGAACCGAGCGAAGAAGCTCAACGCAATCTCGAGCGTGTCCGCGAGATCATGAAGGAGTTGCCTCCACGCGAGGCTGACTTCGTGGAGCTCTATTTCTTCAACCATAAGACGCAGACGGACATTGCGGAGATTTTCAAGGTCTCACAGCCGACGGTCTGTTACCGGCTTCAGCGAGCGACCGCACGGATCCGATTCGTGTTGAGTCTGCCAGAGGTGTCTCAAGAAGAATTGGAGTTCATTCTGTGCGGGTTCCTCACCGACAATGAGGACGTGCAGATCATGATGCTCATGTACGAAACTACATGCCAGAGCGCTGTGGCCAAACGTCTTGGGGTCACGCAGGGCAAAGTACGTCATCGATTCATGCGTAGTACGAAGCGTATGCTGGAGTCTGAGAATCCGAAGATGGCGAAAATCGCTCAGATCTTCCAGAAGATCGCAGAGAACTTGAACATCTTGCGCGAGGTCGACAGGCCCGCCTGGGACGAGAAAGTCCACTACGTAGTGGATTAGCGGCCGGTTTTCGTCCTATCCGGCCCCGCTGGGTAGGAGGCTCCGAATGTCCCGTATCGGTAAATTCACGGTCGCCGCCATACTCCTTCTCCCTCTCGCTTTGGGTGGCTGTCCGCGTCCCAAGAAAGGGACCGCATCCCCCGAAGACTATTTCCCGTTGATCCAAGTCGCACTTGCCGGAGGCGAGACTGCGGCCATGATCGCCCGTAATGAGTTCATCGAGCGGAAAGACTGGGGCGGATGTGTGGCTGGTGAGGTCCTCATTGTCGCTTTTGATGGCGCGAATCAGGTTCTCACTGGGCGGCTTCAAGACAAGATTGTTATCCCTGCCATCGATCTTGATGTCTCGGAGTGTCTTGCGTTGCGTGATGCTACAAAGGAAGAAGGAGACGAGAGCGCCAGTCTGAAGTCTTCCATGATCGTCGCAGCAGTGGTTGGCCCGGAAGAGACGGCGGAGGAGAAACCAGCCGAGGAGCCCGCAACGGAGGAGAAGCCAGCCGAGGAGTCCGCGACGGAGGAGAAACCAGCCGAGGAGCCCGCAGTGAGTGAGGAGGCCGAAGAAGCGGCTGAAGAAGTTGCCACAGCACTCAAAGGGAATCCTGATGCGGCTGCTCTTGTGGAGGCGATTGCGGGGATCACTTTGACGGCCGTTCTTCACTACGCCAACAAGCTCAAGACCGCGAATTGCAAGAAGGGCACGGCAGCATTGGGAGCTCTCCATTACGTGAATGGGATGATCAAGCCCATAGCGGACGAAGTTGCCGAGCCCGACGGGAAGATCAGCGTCCCAGCCACGACTATCGACCTCGGTGAGTGCGCTGAAGGCTAACACTGTGCTGTCCGGTTTGAGGACGAGTTATGTCGAGTAAACCCTCAGCCCGCCGGGTTGTCATGACCAAGAAGGTAGCTCGGCAATGGCTTCTCAAGCAGGCGAGACCTGAGTATCGGTTTCGGGTGTTCAACCCGAACGCCAAAGACTATCCCTCGATTTTGAGGTCGTTCCGAGACGGGAAGATCGCCATGGAGGAGGTGCATCCTCTTCCTGATCTAGGGGTAAAGGAAGACTTCGAGGGATTCTATGTCTGGTCCTCTGACCGGGAGGCATTGAAGACGCTTCAGCAGTGGTTCGCGAAGCGCGGACTGGAGACAAACTGGATCTGGTGAAATGGCCGCTGTTCGTACCCGTCTCGAGAGCTGTTTCACGTACATGGTACGGATCGATGATCCGTGCAATCCCTCGTGGATGTTCACGATCGTCGTGAATCAGGATGGCACCTTCGGGGTGCGAAACATCAGGTCGCCGAATGGCATCCTCTGCGACTCGATGACTCAGGTGCCGGAAGCGATTCTCGACGAAATCAACGCCGCGAAGGGGGATGTGGAGAACATTTTGGCACAGACGAACGCAGTCAACGGCACTCTCACCTTCACCGCTCAGACGAGTCAATCGATCGTGTTCGCCACCCCGTTCGCCAACACGCAGTACCGGGTGTACGTGTCGCTGCCCGACTTCGTCGACTGGAGGATCACGAACAAGACCGTCACCGGTTTCGATCTGGAAATCAACACCACCTACACCGGGACGGTCGGGTACGACGTGTTCGTCTAGGAGAGCAGCCATGGCCGTACAACCTCCATTCAGAAGTGATGCTTTCGAGGTCGAGAACGCCGATGCTCCGACCGGTCCACGACTGCTCGAGGCCGACGAGAACGACGGCTCTCTACGGTTCACCGATACTCGCATTCCTGGTGGCATCAACCTCAACGAACTTGTCGGTCTCCAACAGGCCCAGAATTTCATCATCGTCTCTCCTACTGGAGCGGGTGGAAGCAAAGACGCAAACGGCGATCCCATTACGACTGTTCAGGGCGCTTTGGATGCAGTTCCTACTTCTGCTGATGTAGACGACCCGTGGACTGTAATTCTAGCTCCGGGCTTGTATATCGAAGATGTTTACTTTCTCCGCGACGGTGTGACGCTGACCGCACTCGGGAATGTCATTCTGCGAAACGCGAGCGCTGTCAGTACCATACGTATGCGAGCTGGACCGCAGTCGACGCCTCGTCGCGTGAAGTTCCAGAATCTTCGGATTGAGTGTACAACCGCAACTGAAGCGTGCATCGATCTATCGAGTGCAACCTTCGCTATTGGTACTTTCACGATCGCTTCGCTTCCGAATATAGGAGACATCGCCGATATCAACGGCACGACCCTGACAGCCATCGCTAATGGTGGGGTTCCGGCTCCTGGGGAGTTTGAGCTCGGAACGGATGCGGCGACTACGGCTCAGAATCTCACGACTGCCATCAACGATCCTGTTAATGGCCTCGACACACTGGTCGTGGCGACAGTTGTTGGTACGGTTGTGACTATCCGGGCGCTCAATGATGGGGTGGCCGGTAATGCGATCACGATCTCGAGCACGGTCCCTCTGATTATCGTACCTTCAGGGGCTACATTGACAGGCGGTGCCGCTGCATCGACTGGTTCGAATCTGGGAGATGATCTAATCGAGATCGTGGGATGCGATTTGATTCCGACTGTTGCTACCGGTTTTCAGATTCGGGCGAAAGCTGTAAACAACATCTCGGTTCGGGGTGGGGATTGGCGTGAAGGGGCCACCGGTACGTTTGTGGACGTCAGGGAGTGTGCGCTGTTCAACTTGATTGACCAGCCCTTCGCCAAAAACATCACACTCAACTACGACAACACAGCGCCAGAGATTCCGGTCATCACCACATCCAGCTACACGCTTCAGAACGTGAATGCGGGGGTTTTCGCTCTCACGGTTGGGTTTGTCGGAGTCGGAAGTCTCACTCTCACGGATTGCACGTTCCTAGGGGCTACGCTCTTCTCTGGGGATGCGGCGGCACGTGTGTTTGATGCGACGCGTTGTCGGTTCGGTACGTTCACGTCGGGCGGCGTCGCTCCATCAGTCATCCTGAGTAATTGCACACGTGGGACGTTTACGGGTGCTGGTACTGGGACGCTTCAAGAGACCACCCTCCAAGGATCGGCCGTTTTTGTCGCGGTTCCGACGGTCACGGTGCTTTTCCCGGAGCCTCAGATCGACACAAGTTATCGCGTGTTGCTTGATTCACCTGTTGCACCGGCAGCCCTTACTGATATCCCGTATGCGACGGCCAAGACGACAACCAGTTTCGACATCACCTTTGGCGCAGCCCAGACCACGACTGTCGAGTACGTGGTGAAGAGAGACCTCTAGGAGATACGACATGGCTCACGACGGTGACGATTTCTGGATGGAGTTGCTTCTCGGACAGCAGACCAGGACGGCGTCTTCGATCGACGCCTATTTGCAACATCGTGAGACAGAACTCGCAGGCAAAGGTCTCCGTGTTCTCACCGACCGAGGTCGTGAGGAACACGCATTTCCTCTTCCAGTCGTGCCTGGGACTCGAGTCTCCTTCTTTACGAACATCGGCAGCGTCTTGAGCTACCCGGATCCTCCTGCTTCTGATGCAGAGGGCACGGTCGTCATGGTGCGGACCGCCGAAGGAGATCAGACAAGTCTTGGTGGCCTGATCTTCGTGAAGTTTGACGATGGTCGTTTCTTGATGGTTCACCCTGAACATCTACGATCAGCGCCTGCCAACAGGAAAGTCGCGTCGAATTTTGCTCTTCGGGTCTCAAGTCTTGGAGATCTCTCAGGTTTTCTACATCAGGGAACCGATGACCACGAGCTCGTTCACAAGGCTACACGTGATCTGTGGTCCTTCGAGTCCACAGATGAAGGGGATTTCGTCCTTTCACGGTTGTTTGACGACACGGGCGAACCGCTCAAAGTCTAGCCCCGCGCGTGAGGCGCGACGATTGATCGGGCCAGGATCGATGGTTTTCGCTTTATAGGGCCCCCTTGGCAGGAACTTCGACCGTGCCCATTCCCGATCCGAAACGTGTTGCCGCCGCGTACCTGGAGCGCCAGGGGCACGCCAAGACCGCTGGCGAGGTCATTTTCAAGAAGGACCGTGGTGGCGACGTCAGTCAGTGGGCGTATGCGGACACGCCGCCCAGTGAGCGTCAGATTCCGAAGGACTTCAATTACTCGCCGAAGCATCAAAAGCCGTTGGCGAAGGTCCTACGAACAACGCTAGCCGCACTCGGTCACGCACTTTCTGGCTACAACCGCTTTGCGAAGATCAAATCATCGCGGGTCAGCCCAGATGGCAGCTTGGGGGGTCGTGGGTACATCCAGAAGATCCCGGACATGCGCAAGCAGTACATGAACTGCATTGAGGCACTGTCCGCCTTGGCTGATACGATTCATGATGAGATTAATGGGCCTCACTGGTCCGTGATTTCTCGTCAGGAAGAAGATGACGAGAAGGCAGACGTCAAGGCACTTCTCGGTGATGTGGAGATGATCAAGCAAGACCCTCAGCAGTGGGCTGAAGGTGAGCTTGCAGAAGAGTTCGGCGACAAAGAAAGAGAGCTCGACGCGCCCGAGACCATGGACCCCGACGACTGGGACATATGGAAGGACGAGACTGAAGTCGAGACAACAGTTCCCAACATCATGGCGGAGACTCCTGGCATCCAACGAGTGGCGCGGAACCAGACAGCTCGTGATGTTCGGCTCGAACTTGCGATTCCACGCATTGCGTACAGATGGTCTGTCAAAAAGAATGCCGACCAACTTCCAGGCGGACTCGCAGACGATCGCAAGCCTTCCGACTTCGATCCGGAACAACTCAAGAAAGGCATCGAAGTTGAAAAGGAACATGTGGGTGATGACGTGGCCAAAGCCCGCGAGATTGCCATGGATCACCTTGTAGAGGACTCCAAGTACTACGACAAACTCGAAGCCATCGAGGGAGGGCGGCACTGATGTCCAAGAATTCCGAATCCAAACTCCCTGGTGAGCTTAATGAGAATTGGGGCTCGAATGCCATGCTGGACGGTTTCTGGCATGACATGGAGTACAAGCACGGCATCAGAGACTCCATCGGTAAGGATCCGATCCCTCAACCGGCAACATCCGGGATGGCACAGCTCCCCGATGGGGTACTCATGGCTGGTGATTTTGACGAAGCTCTAGAAGTCGAGACCCAAGAGGCTGAGGGCGCCATGGATCTCGAAGGTCTTGGTATCGTTGCCAGGCTTGCGCCCGATGTAGATCGCAGCGATGTAGGGATCATAGATCATTCGTGGCTCGCTGACGCTTTTCAGGATCCGGACCGATTGCCTGATCAGCCGGTCGACAACGGGATCCCCAGTCTTCAAGAGGCGTGGGGGGATCGAACGGACGGTATCCAGCGTGTCGATCTCTATGATCGTGCCGCAGTTTCCTATGAAGATGCGATGCAGCACGAGGAGGATGACGATTCTCTGCACCGGGACAAGTTTGCCAACTTCGTTCGTGTGGCAATGCGTCGCTCGGCAGCGGGCATCCCGATAGAGACCATCAAGCATGAACTGATCCAGCAACTTGGCCCTGAAGATGCTCGGCGGATTGCCAAGCCAGTGCGAGCTATTGAGCTTGAGCACGGGCTTACGGGGAATGTCTATGTTCGCGCCTCGGCGTATCCGCGGCTCCAGCACGGGAAGTGGGCCAAGGAACTCAAGAAGGCTGCGAGGGGTTGCCGTTATCTGGTGGCCACCGAAGGAGAGGATTGCCAGTCATGTGCAACTGTTTTGGGTCTCGAACTCGTCGCAACACCCAACGAAATCGAGTGGCTAAAAGAGCTCAGCCGGTACGCGCCCGAACTTCAGGCCACACGCCAAGACCCCAAGACAGCAAGCAACAACCCACGCGAACACCTGCGTGGATGGTTCTTAGCGGCAAGCCGAAGTCCTCGGCTTGATATCGAGACGGCCAAGGTTAAACACACGATGCCGGCGGATCGTGTCTCTTCTGAAGAGGCACATGAAGCGGTTGCTGCACAAGCTGCTCCTGAGCGCGAACAGATCACCAATGTTGCAAGGGAACAGGAGACCGAATCACGGAAGCTCCAGACGAAGCTGGGAGCGCTCGTCAAGGCCAACCTCATCAGCGTAGAAGAAGCCGAAAAGTTGTTTGAATCGAAGGCCCCTGTGATGCTGCGCCTTCGAATGGCTCATCTTCTTGCTGCCCGAACGAAGAAGGTGGAGTACGCGGGGCCGGACGTCAAGGATGCTCGTGTGGGCATCTCTGCTGAGGATTATGCGGAGACGGCGGACTCAGCTAAACATCATCATCGGACTGCATGCTCGGCTGAGGCAGTCGAGGACGCTTACAGAGGAAAGCTGCTCGAGGGCTTTACGCGAATCGAACAAAGGCTTCAGCAGGTTCGTGAAAAGGTTGCCAAGGTCGTACAGGCCGTGAAAGACGGCACTGTGGGGGCTGCTCTGAGAAAACTTGTGGACTCGCTTTTGGACGCGAAGGAGCGCAAGCTGTTCGCAACTGAGCTCGATCCGATCCTGGTCCGAGGCGGCTATTTCGAGAAGGCGACGACGGGTTCTCGAGAATACGAAGATGCCATTGTTCGAGAGGCCGTCCCACAAGCCGCGTCCGGAGGGATTTCACCTCAGGAAGTGGCTCGTGTTGTTCGATGGGCACGTCAGCAAATGAGTGAAGGGACCGCTGGTCCTGATCTCGATCAGATTTTGGGCTTACGACTCGATCCTCGTGTGATGACGGCGGCGAATGAAGCCTTGACACAGGTTCGAGAGCAGCACGAAGGTCTTTCGGGACACCTTTATGTCGATGCCGAAGCGTATGCGACGCCCAAAGTGATCAAAGGTTGTGAGGAAGGTGCTCGTCTCCATCGAGCCAATCAGCTGAAGTTCGTTTTCGCAATGGATCGTTGTGCCGTTTGCGTCTACAAGAACGCGGACAACATCTGTCAGAAATACAACAAGGTGCTGCTCACCGAGGTACCTTCTGAGGAGCGGGAAAAGCTCCGACAAGCCAACCTGGCTTCGCACCGGATGACCGATCAGGAACAGACGGCAGCGTTGTTTGCTACGGGAGCCGAGGCCACCGCAGAGGCGACGGATTTCGATCTACACAACGCTGTGTTGGATGACATCGAAACCGAACCCCCTTCCTATGAGGGGATCGACGGCATTTTCTTCGGAGGATTCGAGGTATGAGTCTCAGTCAATGGTCCTTCATGGATCGTGCTGCCCAGGAATCGGTCAATTTCAGGGCAGCCGCTGTCGAGATGTGTCAGTGGCTTCTCGCATGTCTACGTGCGCAGTATTGGAGCTATCAGGAGTCCCATTGGCAGATTCAGGGTTGGACTTTCTACGGTGATCATCTTCTGTTCGCACGGCTTTATGAGAGCGTTCAAGAACAGGTAGACGCATTGGCCGAGAAGATGGTCGCGATGTACGGTGAAGAAGCTGTAGATGGTCTCGATCTTGGGGCTAAGTTCGAAGCATGGATTCGACGTTGGAACGGGGTTGATTGCTTACACAAGCGCGGCCTTCTGTCCGAACAAGATTTCCAGGCCACCTGCAAGAAGGTCTACGATTTTCTCAAGGGTAGTGGGGAGCTCACTCTTGGAATGGATGACTTCTTGATGGCTACGGCTAACGAGCATGAGACTAATGAGTACTTGCTTCGGCAAGTCCTTCGGGTTGAGGAATCCGCCAAGCAAGCGGCAGTTGATTGGGCCGCTCTCTCCAACAAGGGGTAGCCATGCCCACGAGCGCAATACCGCAATATAGCATCTTGGTCGCGAACTTCTCTCGCCCGACCCAGAGTCATGTCTTTGGGTCTGACACTGCGAACATGGCTCCTACTAAGGTGCGCACCGGGTTTACTTTCCAGTGCATTCAGACCCTTGGGTTTGCGCTGGATCATAGGAGCAGCCCATACGGACCTGCCTATTCGCTCATTACCAAGACATGGCTGGCGCGAATGGATCCTTTTGGAGGAACGCCACCTCCTACGGGCGATGTGACGGTTAGCGACAACACCTTCGCGGGTGCTTCGGCGAGTCTCTTTGTGGGCCCCTACGAGCTCATATCAAGCCGGGACTATGTCGTGGGAGGGGCCCCTGGGGTGACTGCCGTGAACATCGCCGCAGCGATCAGTAATCTCCCTGGGTATACGGGTACTCCTGCGGGTGCTGTTGTGACCGTTAACGGGCCGCCGGGACAAGTGGGACTGCGTTTTGAGGCAGCGTATCGCGGAGGAAACCAGAATTTCACATTCACCTACGTGGCCGAGGATGGTGTCCTCAGCCAGGGTATCGGTGGTGGTCCAATTGAGCCGCCGACGATTCTTCCGGCCGGGGTCCCGAACGGAGTCGCGCCCTAGCTAGGAAGGACGTATGGGAGTAGCTCAAAACAAGTTGGATCGTGACGACATTCTGGCGCTCATCCCGGACGATGCAAAACGCGTCAAGGTTCGGACCGAGAAAGGTCATGAGAAGTACCGGGATATCAGTGAAGGGTTGGATACCATCTTGCCTACCGACGAGATTGTTCTTGTCAGTAGCAAGCCCGTCACGATGAAGAGCGCACCGGGACGCAAGAAGAAAGCCCCGCTCCCGAAAGCGCCGCCCGCAGTCAATCAGACAGTCGCCCAGCTTCAAATTGCGAAACAGGCGTTTCTTGACCGAGATCCGCTGCTTCAGCAGATTGAGCGAGGTGTCGATGGTGAGGATGTCCTTCATCTGGTTATGCGGGGGTTCGCCCAAGAGTCGGCGTCGTTAGAGTTTGAACGTCAGGAAGCCGAGCGTAACGGCCGAGAGACTAGCCAGCTCTCCATCCGTCGAATCAATGCTCTTAAGGCACTTGGGGAGACGTGGATCAAGCGCAAGGAGCAACTTGCTGGGAAAGTCATTGACATGGAAAGCCCGGCGTTCGCCCAGTTGTTTGAGTTCATGCTCGAGACTTTCCGTGAAGCAATGCTCAAGGGGAATGTCCCGCGGGACCAGGCTGAGACTGTTTTTTCCCGTCTCTCTGAACGGATGGGTGACGATACGTGGGAGCAAGAAGCCCGTAATAAGATGAAGGGGGTCTGACGTGGCCAAGAAGGGGGCCGCACGAAATCTCGCCCGGATGGCGCTCAATGCTGGCCGTCAGAGAGCCACCGGCGGTGCAACTGAAATCGTGGACGTCATCACGTTCATCGAATCCAGTTGGGGTCTCGATCTACGTCTGTTCCCTGTTCAGCGCATCATCCTCAAAGCGCATTACGGCATTCCTCTTGACGATACACGAACGTTTCTTATCACAGACTGGAAACGCGAAAATCCTCGAGAGTTCACCGAAGCAACCTATCTTCGCTATCTCTATGAAGCGGGTCGATGCAACATCAAGGAGGTTGCTCTTGGCCACGAACGTCGTAATCTGATCCTGCCATTGGGAAGACGTAGCGGTAAGACGATGCTTTCAGCTTGTGTTGCCGCGTATGAGACCTACAAGCTCATCAATAAGGGGAATCCGCAGCGATACTACGGCCTTGCGGCGTCTAGTACTACACGATTGGTTTCAGTCGCTACGGGTAAAGAGCAGGCTGGTCTTCTGTACGATGAGGTCAGTCACCACTTCGCTCGATGCAACTTTTTCCGTCGGTACACTGCGAACAATACGATGTCATATGCGCGGTTCCAAACGCCGCATGACATCGAAGAGTTTGGGACTTACGTAGAGAACCCTCAGGCCCGCGCTAGTGTGAAAGTACTCTTCGCTGCCTGTAATGCGAAGAGTCTTCGCGGGTCAGGCAATATCCTTATCATCCTTGACGAGGTAGGTCACTTTCTCGAGCAAGGGGGCAGCTCTGCTGAGCACGTCTATGAGGCGCTTTCGCCCTCAAATGCCGAGTTCACACCGAAGGATGAATTTGGCGAACCGGTCTACGGGGACGACACTCATTCAGAGGGTCGGATCATCATGATCTCGAGCCCCTTGGGCAAGCAAGGGCTCTTTTACAAGAAGTTCCAACAGGCGATGTCCGGAGGAGGTGCTGCTGAGAACATGCTCGCGATCCAGGCACCTACCTGGGAAGTGAATCCGACGGTTCCGGCCAGTGTCTTCAAAGACGCGTATGCCTACGATCCACGCATGTTTTTCCAAGAGTTCGGAGCCGAGTTCTCCGATCGCACTCTTGGATGGCTCGAAGACTCGGCGGATCTGTTTGCCTGTATCGACAAAGGACTCAAGGTAAAGAATCGAGGGGCACCGCGTGTTCCGTACTTCGTGGGGTTCGACCTTGGTCTCGTGAATGACCCCAGTGCCATCGCGATTACCCACATCGATGAGACGAACCGAATCGTTCTTGATTACATAGGACAGATTCAAGCGGGAGTTGGGGATTTTGCGAACAAGGAGCGCTTAGATTTTGAGGAAGTCGCGGCGTGGATTCACTTGTTCTCACGTAGGTTCCATTTCCACAAGGGTTTGTTTGACCAATGGGGTGCCATTCCTTTGCAACAAGCGTTGGCGAAGAAGGGCCTCTCCATGTTTGAAGGCAAGCTCTTTACGTCAAGGGAGAAGTCGGAGATCTGGGCCAATCTGAAGTCCATGATTTGGGATCGCGTCGACCGGCGTCCACGGCTTGTTTTGTACGACATTACCGAGCAGGAAAAAGCTAAGTACCTCCAGCGTGATGAGAAGCCTCCAGAACACCTGGAGTACATCACACAGTTACTTGAGCTCCAGGCGACCTATAAGAGCCAGTACATCGTCGAGGTGCAAGCGCCACAGACCGCGGGGAAGCACGACGACTTAGCAGATGCCCTTGCGCGCTCTGTCTATCTTGCGAGCTTGCATCTTGGCAAGATGAAACACATCGCTCGTTCCAGGCGGAACATGGACCCGAACCAGCCTCGAGTCCCCGCCAAGATCCGACGCGCCAACCATCGCAAACGATTGCTTGGGGGATCGGATCTCAAACGACAAATCCCACGTCGGCGAGGGTTCTAAGCATGGCAAAGGGCATCATGCTGAAAGACCCTGCGCGGGCAGATCACCGGTACATCCAGTACCAGCTCAAGAGTTTCATGAACAAGAAGCGGGTATTGGAGGACCCGGCTGAGTTTGATCATGTAACTAGAGTTTTTGCGAGAGCCGGTGGTTCTTGGGAACGTTTGTTTCGTGGATCGGTTGCCGATGTGGTGCTCCTACGCCGGATCCTCAAACTTGCGATCAAAGAAGGATATCTCTCCAAAGCTCCGCGTCTTCGGTAGTGTGAGCATAGGCGATGGCGGACCTCACTGACCAGACTCCGGAAGATCGACCAACTGAAGGTCAGACGATCCGAGATGTTTTGCGTGCGGTTCAGGCCGAGCAACGGAGAGAACTCGATCTTCGACGGCGGGAAATCCAGCAAGAGAAGCGAGAGGCTCGCGAAACGCGCATCAAGAAGCGGCGGGAGCGCGATCAGAGCCGTATCGAAGAGACTCGGACGTCTCGTACGGGGGCTTTGAGGGCCTCAAACGAGAAGGTGGCCTCCCAGGTGGCGATCGCTTCTAGGGCGCTCAGGACGGCTCGTAGGGCCGCTACCGAAGTGCCTTTTCCTCGGTACACGCCGGAAGCTCGGGAAGTTCAACGCATCATGCGATCTCTCGATGCCGCACTTGGCGCTTTACGTCGAATTGGTGCCGGTACTTTTTACGAGGCCGATGTCGACCTCGATCTCGAGCCTATGACTGACATTGACTAACCCCACAGAGCACAGAACACAGGACTACAGAAAGATGAGCACTCATGGCGGCGGAAGGTTCCGATAACGCGATCAAAGGCTCGGCGTCTCCTTCCACGAGCAAGAGGAATGAAGGGGAGCGTGTCGTAGCTGACGTGCCCAATAAACGTTCTCAGCTCAAGATCGGAAAACCGAAGCGCGCCATTGAGGGCACCCTCCGGAGTGCTCCTGGGCCCGGGAGTTTCCGGGCACGTGTGGCGGCTGCTTGTGGTCCTGGCACTGGATCCTTTGGCGGCATTGGCGGCACGGGGGGTGTTGTTGGGGGAGGCGGTGGTACTGCTGGCGCTGGATTTGGGGGAAACGTCGGTCCGGGAGCTGTTGCCGAGGCGAGCTCTGGCAATTTCTACAGTCCTGAGCTCTCGACTGATTTCCTCGAGCTTCCACAGTCTCTCAACGAGCAGTGGAACTACTATCGCTTCTTCTACAACAACGAACCGTTCGTTGGGCAGGCAATCGACCTGCATACCGAGCTTCCGCTGTCGAAAGTCCGTCTCGCACGGCCCAAAGCCAACAGTGCAAAGATGGCTCAGGCATCACTTCGTTTCTGTGAGAAGTGGGTCGAGCGCATTGGGCTCCTTCAGCGGCTCATTGAGATCGTTCACGACTACTATCTCATCGGCGAGGTTTTCATTTTCTGCGAGGACGGTAATCCCGAGATGCCCCGGGAGGTCCGTTACAAGGTCGTTCGTCGCGTTGAATCCGACAACACCCTGACAGAGGAGTGGCTTGAACGCGACGATGCGGACTCGCGAACGGTCGAGTGGCAGAAGAAGAATTACAACGGCTGGACCAAAATCCGCATCCTGCCCCCTGAGCAAGTACACATCCAGACTTTCCCATTCACCGATGAGGTGATCATCGATCTTATCCCGGACGCCAAGACCAGACACGTTTTGGAACTGGCGGAACAAGGGGATCGCAACGCGGAACGCGTCGTGAACTCGATGGATCCCACGGTAATTGAGGCTCTTCGCCGTGGTGACAATATTCCGCTTTCGACTGATCCAGATGGCGGGTCGTTCGTCCATTACATGGCGAACAAGAAGTCGCAGTACGAGCCCCGTGGGCACAGCATTCTTCAGCGTTGTTTGCGGACTCTGGTGTACTTCGACAAGCTTCGTCAGGCCCAGACGAGCATCGCCAGCCGGCACATGACGCCGATTCGGCTCGTGTACGCCGAGGACATGGATGAGGCGGATACCGAGGCCCTGCGCGACCAGATCGACCTGGCGCTCATGGATCCGGACTATTCCATTGTTACGAATTTCCAAGTGACGTGGGAGGAAATGAACTCGAACGGTCGCCTCCTCGAGCTCACTGGAGAGTACGATCTCGTTGCGCGCCAGCTCTATGCGGGCCTTGGTGTTACCGAGACGCTCCTGAATGGCGAGTCGAGTTACAGCGGTGATCGGATCAACTTGGAAGTCATCAACACACGGTACATGCTTCTCCGTGAGAACGTGCAGCGTCTGGTCGAGGAGTTCTTCTTCAAGCCGATGTGTAAGCGCATGGGCTTCATTGAAGAGGACGAAGATGGTCAGATGCAAGTGATCTATCCGCGTCTGAGCTTCACACGGCTCGCACTGCGCGATAACCAGGATACCTTCGACGCGTTGTTCCAGCTTTACCAGAAGGGATCTCTCGACATCGAAACCATTCTGGATCTTCTGAATATCGATCCGGTCCTGGTCAGAGAGCGACTCCAACGCGACTTCGGAACCTTCAACGATGCGCAGTTCAACGAAGTCCTTCGGTCCATGTACGGGCGCGCCGGAGATCAGATTGTGGAAGGTTCCGATATCGTCCAGAAGATTTCCGATACGCTCGGGCTCGAGTACAAAAAGCCCGAGGAGCCAGGGATGGGCCGGTTTGCCTCTGAGCAGGCGCCGAAAACTCAGGCTGAAGCGGATGCCAGTATCATCGACAAGATTGCCGTCGCTGTGGCCGAGCAGCTCGTCCACAAGGGCATCGTCTCGCTTCCCAAAGACTCCGACGAATAGCGGTTTTCGGTCTATCGAGAGCCCCTAGCAGAGGCTCTGCGTGCCGGGTTCGTCTGACAACAATTTCACGATCGGCTCTTCGATCCAAAAGGTCTCGAAGGAGTGGCTTCAGTCGAGAATGAAGAACGCCGGATGGTGGGCGATCACTCCGGACAACCCCGGGATCAACCCGCCGCCAGTGGACAAGGGCGGCCTAATGAACGCGATCCCGGGAACGGATCCAGCGGAGGGGCGCTACAGTGGGGACTTGCCCGCGGACATCATGGGAGACACGCTGGCCGCTATCAACCAGGCGTACCTCGATGAGTGGGGGCGTCCAGCCTGTCCGGAAGAGATGAAGGCTGTTTTCGACTTTGTCTATGGGGGGTACGAGGGTGCCCCTGAGTACTATCTGCCGAAGGACAAGACTGTTAATCTCCGCATGGCCGCACGACGTTTCGTTGCCGACGGCTACTTCTCAGTTGGCGAAGAGGTCTTGTTCGGCAAGTACAAGAACAAGCGCGGCAAAATTGTGGCCTTCGGTAAGGATGATCGAGGTATCCCGACTGTCGAGATTGAGCCTATTCCAAAGGGTCGTAAACAGAACCGGATGATGGGGCTCTACAAGATCTGGAAAGTACCGGCCGAGCGAACGAAAGAAGCTTGCATCGTATTCTCCAAGAAGTGCGACGGGGACATCATCTTGGGTAAGGTCCGGGATCGCATGTACGATCCGGACATCTGCATTTACCATCTGGAGATTGACGGAACCGAGATGTGCGTCATGTTCGACCGCATCACGGGATTCTGTGAAGGGATCAACGAGCATGGTATCGGGGTTGTCAACTCGACGTTGATGGTTCTCCAAGATGCGCGTGAGGGACTGACCCAAGATGGCGGCGAGCCCGAGCGATCCCCTGATGGAGTCAAGATCCTGAAGGCTCTGACTTACGACAAGGTAGGAGATGTCATTGAGTCGCTGATCTTGCATAAGCCGAAGCGCTTCAGGCGAGGGCTCAAGGGCCATACCTTCGTGTCGGATGGGAACAACATCTTCGCGTTGGAGAACACCCGGATCCACGCTCCCAAGTCGATGAAGCTAGACTCCGATAAGGTTCATACGCGGACAAATCACGGCATCTTTTATCCTGGTGCCGGTTACACGAAGGGAGTCGATTACCTGTCGTCTATCGTGCGTCGGTGGGAGGCGCAGAAGCAGCTCGAGAAGGCACAACACGCCGAAGATCTGATGCCTGCTCTTACGCAGTGCGTTGAGAAGGTGCCCTCTGTATTCAGTCCGACTCGTTTCACGGACAAGATGCGGACCACTTCGCAGTTGGCCCTCGATCCCAAGAACGGACGGATCCTTCTTTATATCGTGCCCGAGCATGCAAAGTTCCTGGGCATCCGGAATCTGCTACCCGGTGGTCGTAAACCGAAGCTGAGAGCACAACTCTTCAAGTACCCAGGGAAGGAGAAACTTCAGGACGGCTCCATTACGGTGCCTGAGGAGATGTCTGTTGATAGCGTCAAGCGTGAGAAGGCTGAGCCCGCCCTGAAACCGGAACGGGTGGCCGCGCGCTACAAGTCCAAGAAGAAGGTCAAGACCAAAGACGGCGATGAGATGACCGTCTACGAATACAGTGACCAGCAGGTTGCTGAACGTGATCGGAAGAAGGCTGAGCGGATTGAGAAGCTTCGGAAATCGATGGAGAAGCTTCGAACGACGGTTCGGAAGGATGTGAAATCGAAGGACGAGAAACTCCGCGACTCAGCCATCGCTGTTGGTTTGATGGACGAGACTTTCGAACGGCCTGGCAACGACGACAGCGCGAGCGACGGGCACTTCGGGGTCACCACTTGGAAGGTCAAGTTTCTCAAGTTCAAGCCCGGAAGCGTGACGGTCTCATATGTCGGAAAGTCTGACGTGGACCAGAAGAAGAAGATCACGAACTCCCGGCTCGTGAATGCGCTCAAGGCCGTTTGCAAGGACAAGAAGCCCGAGGACTGCGTGCTCAGCGTGTCCGCAGACGATGTGAATGAATACCTTGAGCCCTTCGATATCACGGCCAAGGACATTCGCGGGTTCCATGCTAACCGGGAGATGAAGGAGCAACTCAAACGGGCCCGTAAAGGGCCGATCCCGAAGGATCCCAAAGAACGTGAAAAGAAACTCAAGGCTGAGTTCGACAAGGCTTTGGAGGCCACTGCAAAGCGTGTGGGACACGAACCGAGCACGCTCAAGAGTCAGTACCTAGTCCCTGGGTTGGAGGAAGACTACAAGCGGGATGGGACAATCAATGAGAGCCATACGAAGAAAGGGGCTGAGGCGGTTACCGACACGGCATCCTTCTATGTAATCGCGCCCGAGGCACTCAAGGGGATGCTCGACGATACGGACTGGCTCGAGCTCGCCCACGACCTCTGGCCCGGAGAGGGACGGCTCTCGGAGCACGGTGTCGGAGACCTCGTGCCCGAGATGGAGCGCCACGTACGCGAGAGTGGAGGGGCTGTGTTGAACACTGGTTGGGATGGTGGCTTCGATGTTGGGGTGAAGGGGAAGTATCCGGACGCCGGAGGTTCTCCAGTTCCCTTTGATTTGCCCATTCGTGAAAAGGGCGCGTTGCCCCCGTACGGATTACGTCAAGCCGCTGAGCAGGGGACCGAGACAGAACGTCGGATCCTTGCCAATGCCCTTCATGCTCCAATCTTGGTGGCGCGCACTCGTGATTGGTGGCTACGTGAAGCACCCAACGTCTATCGGTTCGCTCGAGAGCACGAGAAGCCCCGCCCAGAGATCCAGGGATTGAAGTTCCCGCCGGACCTTTTCACGATCCTCTGGTACGAGGATGCGGAAGGGAATCGGCTCGAGATGCCCAAGGAGCCCGAGCATCCCGAAGGAGCTCAGTATCAGCATAGCCAGTTCCCACACGTGCTTCGGCACAGCATCCTGCGTCTCAACGATGACGGTACGAGCTCTGAAGTTGCAGTTGGAGAGAGCTCCTTCTCTGAAGATCTCGTGAACGCCATGATTCGTAGTGGGGACTGGGATGTTGGCGATGCAATCATGGTTGCGAGCCAGTCATGCGGACGCTGTGGGAACGTGCTCGCGAACCACTACGGTCTTGAGGGCTATGCAGCTGACTCCGACGAGTTCGAGAAGTGCAACACTCGTTGTGGGATGTGTGAACACCACGACAAGGCTGCTACGAAGTCGGATGCTGAAGTCGAGGAGGAGCTCGTCCAGAAGATGCTCCGTAAGGAGCCCAAGAAGAAGCCTCCGCGCTACGATCTCCGCGACAATCGAACCCTCGATGAAGAGGATGAAGAGGAGAATCTTGGAGGTGGTGACCAGGGGGACCGTGATCTGAGCCTGAAATGGAACAAGGTAGCCGCAGGACGTCGCGTAGCGTTTCGTTGGCTTGCGTTGCCTCGGAATGCTTCTGCGACCCGTTTGGCACTACGTTTCGAGGCGAGAGAGCCCCCAGCAGAAGAGGCTGTGACTGAGGAGGCTCCCACAAAAAAACGTGAACGGCCTACCTTCGAACAGTGGGTTAAGGAGAAGCGATGGCCCAGTAAGGCTAAGGGTGCTCCTCCTGGCGCTGAGGTCGGGTTCGAGGGGCTCAAGAAGCAGGATCCAAGGGCGGCAGAACAAGTACGTGCGGAATACAAACGACAGTTTGGTGTCACTGAAGAAGAGGAAAAGGAAAAGGCAAAGAAGGAAGAGCCCGAGGAGGAACGCACGCGCGCAGACATCGATGCCGATCTTTATGCCGCTCGGGATGCCCTTGATGAGATCGACGAGGCTATCGAAGAGCTTCAAAGCACGGTTCGCGAGAGCAAGAAGAACATCAAGACTCTCAGAGGTGTCCTGAAAGAGATGCCAGAATCGGTGCGGCCAGAACGCATTGAGGAACTTCAGGAAAAGATCAAAGAGCAGCGCAGGGCAATTCATGAGGCCGAGGATGGGCTCGACGACAAGAAGGCTGAGCGCAAGGATGCCCAACGACTTGTCGATGAGCTCAAGGAAGAGCGTCGGGATCCTACGGGGGCCAAGCATAAGAAGGAGGAAGCCCGTCGGAAGGAACGTTCGAAGAAGGTCAAGGAGGCTGTTGAGAAGACCACGCGAGCCTTGAGTTCTCTCTTGGGAGAGGACTCGGCATTGCCGAAGGCTGTCAAGGATCAGATTGCAGACCAACTCGGTGACCTAGATGAAACCCTGCTCGAGCAGTTTGCTCTCGATTTTGAGAATGATCTCAAGGATCTGGTTGAGCAAGGACCGATGGCCGCTGATTCTATCAGGATGGCCAATGCCGTCGCTAAGATGGGGTTCAGCACTGAAGGGATTACCGATCCAGAGGAGTTGGCGAAACGAACGGCGCAGATAGCTTTCGCGCGCAATGTGGTTGCCAATCCCATGGTCACAGCGGGGAAACCCGTTGGTCGGATGGAGATGCCAACGGCGGCCGAGTACGGTGCGCGGGCTAAGGAAGGATTCCAACAGTTCCAGAAACTCAATCCCAAGTTGCGTGCGGAAGCAGGAGCTAGGATCAAACAAGAGCTTCGGGGTCTCGATGAAGATTCCGACAGAGCAAAAGAGCTCAATGCCCTTCTAACTGGCATTGCGACGGCACAAGTTGTGGACACCGGGGATAGCCTTCCCGGTCGTCCGCAGCCGAGCAAGGGAGCGACGGCTTTAATTCGATCGCTGGTCGAACAGGGTGAAATAGATCAGGTCTTCGCCCCCACCGAGGATATGTTTTCCGAGGACAGTCAGAAGGCATACGAGAATGCCTTAGGAGGCATGTCCGATACCGATCTGGCTGAGTTCATCATCGGGGACGATGAAAATCATCCTTTCTACTGGATGAAAGAGGTCTTGACCGAATGGGAGGGTGGTGACGAGTATAAGGAGTTCCTCAAGGACTTCCTGCGTGAAGACTTCATGCAGGACATGTGGGCGGATCGGGCTTTCCGTGATGTCATGGAGGCAGACGGTCTCAGGGATGCTGATGATCCAGAGATCCGTGCCCGTCTGACAGAGGAAGCCAAGCGTGAAAATGGGGCTCGTCTGGAAGAAGCCCACAAGGCGATGGATCGCATCTCTGATGCCATGGGGCGTGGAGAGGAGCCCGATCCGAAGGATATAGAGATAGCCCGGTATCTCGATCCTGAGGTTGGTGTTGCGCTTCAGGAGAATGCTGGATCAGTCCTCGACAAGATCAAAGAGACCTTCAAGTCCAAGGTGGTTTCTCCGGCCTTGGCCGTGCTCAACCATTTCCGCAACACGGGGGAGGCCGACGTCAAGAAGACCGAGACCCTTCCGCACCCGGATGAATCGGCGAAAGAGCCGAGGCCGAAAGCGGAGCGTGAGAAGGCACGAGCTGAGGTTCTCGCTCCTGAGTGGGCTGCGGAAAAGCCTGAAGATGCCGAAGCGACCGCTCGGAAAGAGCGCGTCAAGCTGAAGGCGCTTCGCCAGAAGCTCAAGGCACAGCGTGGCAAGGTTGGTCCTGAGCAACAGGCCAAGATCGATGAGAAGCTCAAGGCAGTGGATGAGAGGCTCAAGGCAGTCCCTGCTGAGAAGAAACCCGAGGAAGTCGGAAAGCCGAAGACGCGTGAGGAGTACCGTAAGAAGTTCGAAGGCTCGACTTATGGGGATGAGAGCGGGGAGTGGCACGTAGGCGACTTGATCCACTTGGCTGAGACCACGAAGGAGGTTGAGCAGGTTCCGATTTCAGAGCTGGAGGGCGCACTTAAAGAGATCGAGAGTGACGAGGAGGTCGGTAGCAAGGAGTGGAATGAGCGGGTTCAGAAGGCAGATCTCAAGCATCCCGTGATCCTTCTACGGGAGCCCGATGGAAAGTTGACGATTGCAGACGGTTTCCATCGAGCTTGGAAGGC
>SMTZ1_10002269_pt1 | contig 25904 bp, 16 predicted proteins | sample DeeMarSWOR136_30_FD_25667 | JGI IMG/M metagenome (IMG submission 25667)
AAATTCTACAACATGCACGAGCTCGATCATAGTATCTGCTACCGACAAAATTTTACAACTTTTTTGATTTTTATCTTGAGAAACTCAAGTTCGAATCAAAATCTTTAAATATATGAAAGAAGTATTACTATATAACTAACTCATAAAAAATAACAAATTTCAATAAAAAATATTAAAATTAATATAAATGTGGAGGAATAATAATGTCGGAATATATCTCCTGGTCTCCAATTAGACGTCTTATGAAGCATAACGGTGCAATAATTGTCGCACGGGATGCGGTAGACGAGCTAGTTGATTGGATGGGAATGGCTGCTGAAAAAATAACCAAACAGGCTTTAACTTTAACCAAACATTCAAAACGTAAGAAAGTGACTAAAGACGACATACTTTTAGCCATTAAATACTTTAAGTAAATAGGAATTTAGAAACCGCATATTAGATAAGACTATATGAGGAATTCCTTGTAAATTTATAAAAATTTTTATTTTTTTCTTTCTAATTTTATAAGCTTTTAGAAATGTTTAATCTTTTTTGCAAACTAAAAAAATATTTATTCAAAAATTAATATATATATACTATCGGGTTTTCTGTTCTCTTTTTAGTACTATGTTGAACTAACAATATCTATGTAGATCCAACAAATTTAAAAAGAATAATTTCTTTTTAAGTAACAGCAATAGAATTTGTGCTTTATAGCTACTTCTTATAAAAAATAAATTCTCTTACTATTAAGATTAGCTCAGATTTGGCATGAATTCCATGAAAAAAGGTAAAGTGAATAATGGAAATATTATATATAAATCCCGCACGTTTAGAATCCGGATTAGATTTTATCATCAAAGGAGCTCCCTTAAGTCTTATTTCAATTGCTGCCATGGTACCGGAACATGGAGCGTCTCTATTTGATTTCAAAGTGGATAAATATCGAGAAAAAAAATTTCAGAGAGAATTGAACCGAACTGATGTAGTAGCAATTACAAGTATGACGCCTCAGATTTACCATGCTTTCGAGGTCGCTAAAATGGCAAAGGAAAATGGTTGTCATACAATAATAGGGGGGTATCATCCTACCTTAGCACCTGAATTTGTTGCTTCTAATAAATATGTAGATTTTACTGTTCGAGGAGAAGGGGAACATACATTTAAAGAAATAATAGATTATTTAGATGGTAATAAGAACAATGTATCCTTAAAAGAAATTGATGGTATATCTTATAAAAATCATGAAGGAAAAATCGTCCATAATAGGGATCGCGCATTAGAATGTAATTTGGATAATTTCCCTATGCCAAGAAGAGATCTTTTAAAAGGAAAGTTATATACATATTTAGGTACAACTACTCAACAAGTAGAATCATCAAGAGGATGCCCTCATAATTGTACTTTTTGTTGTATCATTAAAATGTGGCGAAATCAGACTCAACCGATAACGTATCGAACGAAATCAATTTCTAGAATTATGCAAGAAGTTTATGATGTAGATTGGAAAAATAATTTTATATTTTTTTGCGAGGATAACTTCACTATAAATGTAAAAAGGACTAATAAGATATTAGATACCATTATTCGGTCAGGAGTTCCAAACAAAATGCATTTTTCTTGCCAATCGCGGGTAGATACATTGTATAGACATCCTAATTTAATTACAAAATTGTATAAAGCCGGTTTTAAACAAGTCTTTCTAGGAATTGAGTCCGTGCATCAGCAAAGCTTAGATGCTATGAATAAAAAAAACTTGAAACCTGAAATGGTTAAAACGGTTGTAAAAAGCTTGCGAGATAAAGGAATCTCTATTTTTGGAGGACTAATTATTGGTTTCCCTGGAGAAACTAAGCGCATGGTTCGTCAAAATATCCAATATGCTGTAGATTTAGATCTTGATGTTGTACAATTTACACCTATAACTGCTTTTCCTGGAACTGAGTTTTATGAAGAAATGAAAACCAAAGGAATGGTAAGCACTAATAATTACAAATTTTATGATTTATTCCATCCTATGATGCGAACAGAACAGTTAACCACAAAAGAATTGTATAAATTAGTAGCTGAAGCTTATGCGGAATTTTACTTAGCTAGTGGCTGGATAAAAAGAAGAGGAAAGGAATATTTAAATCCCTTTAGCAAATTTAATTGGATGTTAAATAGTATAGGAAGGTTAATAAAACAAGGAATTTTAGGAGGGCTAGGAATGCTTCATACACAAGGAATTACTAGTGATGTTATATCTGAAGAATTAAAAAACACAAAAGATTTAATGAATGAGTTTAATGAGAACTATCAAAAACAAAATGACCAATCCCTTCCAGTAGCAAAAGTCCTTAATTTATTAGAGAAAAATGAATTAATCGCACCAACAAAACAAACATCATAAGAAAATATTAAAAAATTTTTAAAAATTACCTCTTTATAAGGTATATCTATTTTTATTTTGAAAAAATTTTTTTTAAACCATTTATAAATATATTTGATTTATAAATTATGAAAGAAGTGTTTCCTAGAATATATTTAATTAAAGAAAAAGGTTCCTTTGGCGCAATTAAACCTCCTGAAAACATTTACGTATTAGCAGGATATGACGGACTTATTTATGATGCGGGTTATGGGAATAAGAAAACTATTACCTATCTTATTAATCAAATAAAAGAACTCGAACAATTTTATAAAAAACGTAATATGAAGTTCAAATTAACACGGGTTTTACCAAGTCATTGCCATCCTGATCATTTTTCTGGGTTAAAAATGATAAGGAAGAAGTTAGGTGTTAAAATTCTATTAACAGAACGGATGGCAGCACTAATTAAAAATAAACATTCGTTTAAGAAAACTTATCATTCTGATGATTATGCGGATTATTTCATCATTAAGAAAGATATTCGGCAAAAAATTACAGACTTTTTAGAAAAAATCTTTTCACTTTTTTTTTATCGTCGAATATATGGTCTTACATTCATCAATGATCCGGATGAAATTATCAAAGAAAATACTAATCTTCTCATCAATGGGGAAACATGGACTATATTTCATACTCCAGGCCATGCAGTAGATCATATCTCTCTTTATAATGAAGAAAAAGGAATTCTTTTTTCAGGTGATAATATATTAAGAACCATAACCACATGGCTGGGACCACCAAATTGTAGCATTGAAGATTATGTAAATTCAATTGAGATGATTCAAAAGCTACCTAATCTGAAATTAATACTTGCAGCACATGGAAGCCCAATAGAAAATCCTAAAAAACGTATAGTTGAAATTTTAGAACATAGAAAAACTAGAACTCAACAGATTTTAAATATCGTTAACGGAAATTCAGAACGTGGTATCACTCCTACTCAATTGGTTAAGATTGTCTATCCTAAAGTAAATCGAATGCGTCAGGAGGTAGCGCGTGGTTGGATTTGTTTAACTCTAAAACTTTTAGAAGAGAAAAACCAAATAAAACGTATTGAAGAAAAAAAAAAAATTAAATTCTTTCCTGTTGCTAAAATATAATTCTGGTAATTAATTTTTTTCTTTATTATCCTAAAATTAAAATAAATAGATGGGATTATAAATGAAAATTGCATTTATTGGTGCGGGTTCTATTGTATTTGGGGAAAATATTTTAACCGATATTCTTGCCTTCCCTTCCCTTCGAAAAGATTTAGTGATTGTTCTTGAAGATATTGATCCAATCAGGTTAGATCTAATTTATAGACTAATGGAGAAATATAAAGAACTACATCCCCAAGAATTAGGTGATGTTACCTTTGAAAAAACAACCGATCTAAAAAAAGCTATTATTAACGCTAATTATGTTATTTGTGCTATTCACGTAGGGGGATTGGATGCCTTTAAATTAGATATAGAAATTCCCTTTAAATATGGCGTCACCCAGTGTGTGGGTGATACTCTAGGACCGGGGGGGATATTTCGTTTTTTACGGCAATCAACTGTATTAAAGCAAATAATCACAATTATACAGGAAGTAGGACATAATCCAGAATTTAAATATCAGAGTCCTTTACTAATTAATTATGCCAATCCAATGGCAATGAATACTTGGTATTGTAACATTATTAGTCCTGATTCAACTATTGGGCTTTGTCATGGAGTTCAAGGAACAGCAGCAATGTTACAAAATTGGATTAAAGTAAAGAATGAAAACTTTAGCTTTTTATGTGCAGGAATCAATCATATGGCGTGGTTCCTCAAATTATCGTATAAAGATCCAGATAATAATGTTCCATCTTGGCAGGATGCATATCCTTTACTATATGACGCTTTTAAAAGGAATCCTAATTTAATTGGAGGCGAGAAACTTCGATGGGATATGATGGAAGCCACAGGGTATTTTATGACAGAATCCACAGGTCATCTCAGTGAATATCTACCCTATTACAGGAAAAGAGAAGATTTACTTGAAAAATATAAAGGTAATATCAATGGTTTTAATAGTTTACTTCATGGAGAGGTATATAGGTTAGATTCTATTCAAAATAAAAGATTGGAAAAAAATTTCTTAAGAAGACTTGGACGTAAAACGCTTAAATTAAAAAAAAATCCTACAGAAGAATATGCTTCTCATATCATGAATGCTATTGAAACAGGCATTCCGTTTAGATTTAACGGAAATGTAATCAATAAAAAAGGGGGACTAATTACAAATTTACCTATTAATTGTTGTGTAGAGGTTCCTGTATTTGCAGATTATCAGGGGTTGCATCCCCACGGGGGTATAGAACTCCCCACAGTATGTCAAGCACTCTGTATCTCTAATATTATGGTTCAGAAAGCAGCAATTGAAGGACAGATTACTCTAGATCGCGAAAAAATATATCATGCAGTAATGCTTGATCCTAATACTGCAAGTGTGTGCTCTCCAAAAGAAATTCGAGATATGGTAGATGATCTTTTCAAAGCAGAAAAAAAATGGTTACCCCAATTTAATTGAAAAAACTAAACAATTATAAATACTAAATATCTCAAGTTTTTTTTTACCAATAATTTATAATCTAAACTAATACTTATCCTTAAATTTCTAATCTTAACATTTAAATCAAAAAGTGTGTTGATAAATAATTGGATGCATTAAAAATCATTCATATTTTTTGATTTCACTGTGATAAAGATATTATTTTAAAATTTTTTCACAGTTTTTTTTTTTAAGAATTTTCCTTATGAGATTCTAAAAAACTTACAGAGTTATTGTTTTTAAAAGTAATAGTTTCAAGTAAATCTTAAAATGGAATTTGATAATTCTGATTATTTCAATAAACCTTTTCTTAAAAAGAATAAAGTTATTTATCGACAATATCAAAAAAATATAGTTAATAGATGTAAAGATAAAAATTCTTTAATTGTTTTACCAACAGGTTTAGGAAAGACTATAATAGGTATTTTATTAATAGCTAGAAATCTTGAAAGATATCCTAAGGCAAAGATTATTATTCTTGCCCCTACAAGACCCTTAGTTTCCCAACATAAAGACTCATGCCAGAGATTTCTAAACATAGACCCTCAAGTAATTGTGTCTTTAACTGGCAAATTGTCACCAGAAAAAAGAACTCTATTATTTAAAAATTCTAAAATTATAATTTCTACTCCTCAAGTGATTAAAAATGATTTAGAAAGAGGTAGATATAATTTAAAAACTGTCTCTTGTATCATTTTTGATGAATCCCATAAAACTAAGGGTAATTATTCATATAATTTCATTTCTGCCAAATATCTTAATACTTGTACGGATCCATTAATCATAGGCTTAACAGCCTCACCTGGAAAGGATTATAATCGAATCCAACAATTATGTAAAAATTTATTTATTGAAAATGTAGTATTTAAATCTTATAATGATGATGATGTTGAGAAGTATGTTTATGAAATCGATACGTTTTTAGAATTAGTAGATTTACCGATAAGGCTACTGGAATTGAGTGGCATTTGGGATAATTTATTTGAAAAATTTTTAAGGTTTTTTATTGAAAAAAAACTATTACCTCCAAATAAACCGTATTATTCAAAGCTTGATTTTTTAACTATCTCTCGAGATTTATCGCTGTCTTTAAGATATGAAAATGGTTATGAACCTGACTTACCAGAGGAAGAATACTTAGAGCACCTTTATTTTAAGGCTCCTCTTTTAATTGATGTCGTTAAAGAAAACAAACTCAATATTCAATCTATCTATTCTTACTGTTCAAGTTGTATTTCATTACTCCATGGAAAAGAACTATTAGAGACCCAAGATATTTTACTATTTACTTCTTTTTTAAACTCTTTGGAATATAAAGCAGAGCAAGATGTTTTATCTGCGAAAAGAATTGCTAATTCTGATCATTTTAAATTCATTAAAAATCACATTAAAGAGCAGGTAGAAGAATTAAATCATCCTAAAATTAAGAAATTAATATCAATTATAGAGGAAGAAATAAATGAATTTAAAAATACTAAGATTCTAATTTTTACGCAATATCGCCAGATGGCAGAAAATCTTAGAGAAAAACTAAATACATATTTTAAAAATAAAATAAATATTGAGAAATTTATCGGTCAGACGACAAAAATTGATGATATGGGTTATTCTCAAGATAGACAACTAGAACTTTTAAATCAGTTTAGAGAAGGCATTGTAAACATTTTAATCGCAACTAGTGTTGCTGAAGAAGGATTAGATATTCCTAATGTTGATGCTATTATTTTTTATGAACCTATACCTTCTGAAATTAGATTAATACAAAGAAGAGGAAGAACAGGTAGAACAGCTCCCGGGAGATGTTATATTCTTGCTACAAGAAATACTACAGATATTCCTTATTATAAAGTTGCTTTACGTAAAGAAGAAACCATGAACTACGTATTATCAAATTATAAACAATTAGAATTATGTAAAGATATTACAAGAGAACAGATAAACTTTGCTACTGCCTTAAAGCTTCCTTCAGAGTTAGAAAATTTAACTAATTTTCAAGAAAGAAGAGATAAGGAAAAAGAAATTCTTGCTGATCTTTCGATCGAAGAAATCATAACAGAACTTGATAATTTTGCAAATAGTAAAGAATACGAGAATCTTAAAAATTCTGGAGTTACCTTCTATTCTGATATAATTAGATTGGATAAATCCAAATTAAAAAATTCAGTTCTAAAAATAAAGGGGAAAAAAAAAATGCTTCCTAAGGAAAAAAAAAGAAGTATAAATAAACATATTAAAACTCTGTTGAATATTGTTAAAATCTATAATATTAAAGGGAAAATTGATTTTTTAAAGCTTCAAGATTTGGCAAGTGAAGAAGATATTATTGATAAAAAGTTTTATATCCATTTTAATCAAGCTTGCTATTTAGGTTATTTAAAAAAAGAGGCAAATTATGTTCGGCTTATATCTGATTTTGCCTAATATGATTCTTTTTAAACTTTTTTTTCTTTTTTTCTTCTAACTATAAAATAAAAAATTAAAATTAGGATAGATATAAACAAGATTAAAAGAATTGCCGGATTCCCACCAGTTGCTGTTGATAATGAGATTGTGATTGATAAAATGGCCGCTAAGAAGGCAAAAATACTATAATTTTGACTCGTAAAATTTCTTAGATGTTTATAAAACATATAAAACCGAAAATTCATCTTTTTAATTACTTCTAATTCTTTTTCATCTAAATCTTGCAAGATTTCAGAATTTTCATAGTATAATCCGATACGAGGATCATATTTTCCCTTTAAATTACCAGCACTTATTAAGGAAATTAAATGCTCTTGAATTCTTTGTTTTTTAATTTTTAATTCATTTTGTAAAAAGCTTAAGGTAAGATATTGGTTTGCGACAGCTTTTATTGCCATCTCAACATATGATTTTATGATTAACTCTTCCAAAGATTTTACTTTCTCTGTTAAAATATCGTAAAATCCAATGATAAACTTTTCAAAATCAATAATAATAGAATTATTTTTTGATGCAAAATTATTGGATTGCTTCTCGAAATTTCTAATTGCATTTTTCAACTCTTTATTCAATTCTTTAACTTCTATTTCAATCTCTCTCTCCCTTTTTATCACTTTACTGTATGCTCTCCTAAATTCCTTATAGTCGATATAATCCTCTATTTTCGTCTGAAGGGTTCCTAATAATTGACTTAAATTAATTTTATTTTTATTTATGAAATTTATCAATTTTTCTCTTAAGGACTCATCCTTCAGATAACTAATTTCTTCATGTATTTGTTCTATTTTATTCGCATAAAGTTTTTGGAGTTCACTTTTATTCTTAACGTAAAACTCTCGAATTTCAGTCTCAAATTTTCTTGACTCAAACGATTCATTTAATGTTGATTTTAACCTTTCCTCGACTTTTTCATTTATTTCTTTTACATTTCCATTAAATTTCTGTATTTTATTATCAAGAATATCTCGTAATTTTATGTAAGAATAATTAGTTTCAGTATCATCGTGAACTCTTTTAAATTCCTTTTCTAGGATAAATTTAAGGTTATTATATTCATTTCCAATAAAGTTTTGTATTCCATTGAAAAGTTTTAGATTTACTTGAATACCTTTAATTACTGAACTATTGTTTTCAATAACATTTTCTACTTCTTTCTTAATTTGAATATTCTCTATCCTATCTTCATCAATTTCAAGTTCCCTAACTTTAGAATTGAATTGAAACCTCAAACTTTTTTCAAATTGTGTTAAATCTTCTATTTTATTTTGGATTTCAAGTGTATTTGTGAATAAAGTTTTATTTTTTATACTTGAATCATATAACGCTAAAATTTTTCCAATTTTTGCCTGATTTGCCTTAAATAATTTATTTTCAATAAAACTTTTTAATTCTTTATTCTTGTAATAATCTTTTGTATGTATTATGATATACTTATCATCTTCATGTAAATCTCCTTGAAGTTTAGAAATTTCTAACATCTCTTTAATGATAGGTATTAAAGCTTTACATTTTAGACTCAATTTGTCTGATAAATCTTTCAAATCTATCTTATCAGAGTTACCTTCATCACACATTAATAAAATTCTGTGGTTAATGATTTCATTTACATACTCGTCTTTTAATTTGGAAATTTCACTAATTAGGAATTCTCTAAACTTTTCCCATTGAATTACGGTAATTGAATTTTCATCAAATTCATTAATTGAAGATTTTAGATTGGTTAATTGTTTCATATAACGCTTATTAACAGAATCGAGTTCAATTATAATATTATCAAGACCACGTACAACGTCAGTAATTTTTTTATTTTTAATATCGCCTAATTCTTCCTTGTAGATTTCTAATTGATTTTTAAAGTTGTGTATTTCGTTTGTAACAAAATTATCAAACTCATCAATAGTTACTCTATTTCTTTCTTTGACTAATTTCTCTTTTAATATTTGAACTTGTTCTACTATCGAATTGATTATACTTTCTTCTAATTTATCCAATTTATCATATAAGTGTCTATAAAGAAGATAAAGCTTTTGTTTAGAACTAATTTGTTTTTTGACCTTTATTTGTAACTCTTTAATTTCTTTTATTTTTTCATTTAAAAGTAAATCTGATTCTTTTTTAATAAACTCAAAAGCCTTTTGAAAATTATTTTCTTTAATTCTACTTTTAGCTTTTTGTTTTATTTCAATTATACTCTTTTCTATTCCATAATTAATGCTTTCAATTTCCTTCAATACATTATCAAAAAATTGAAATCCATCATTATAATATGATGTAACCTCCTCGAAATTTATCTTAAATTTAACCCAATTATTGATAACTTGTTTATGCTTTTTAACAATCTCTTCTTCTTTTGCTGTTATTTGTTGTGAAATCCTATAAATGACAGTATCATATTTTACTACGTATTGAGAGATCCTATTAAACGCTTGTTTAATAAGATTAAACTTTTCATCGCTAAATTCGGCTTCAAGAATTTCTCGAAAATAATTTCTATAAGCATCTAATTCTTTGTTAATATATTCTTCAATATCTATTATTTTAATATCCAAATCACTAAGAATAATTCCAAATTTCTTTGCTTCTTCTTTTTCATTAATTTTTTCTTTAAGATCCTTTTCGATGTTATTCAATCTCTTTTGGAGTATGGAATATAATTTTTTCCAGCGAGCTATTTCCAATGCCAATGTAGCTTGTATATTAATATATCTTAATTCTTCGTTGAAGGAATTTTCAATATTTTCATTCAGGAAATCCGCTTCCATTAAAGAATTTCTTAATACAAATTTTAATCTTTCTTTAGCGTATTCTATTTCATCTAGTATTAGATACGATTCAACTTCTTCCTTTATTTGTGACGTAGTATTATTCAGATTAAGTGTCATATTATAAATGTCGTTTCGAATTTCTTTCAATTTCTCCTTTTCATCATAGAGTCTTTCAGTATCTATTTCCATATCTGAAATAATGATATTTTCGAAGAAGTATTCTAAACAAAAGAAATATTTTTTCTTTAATGAAATTCCCCTCCTCGCTCGAACGTCTCCTATAAAAAATTTTTTTATTCCCATTTCCTTAATCAAGGGGAAAATATCGTCTTTCAATTTTAACGCTTCATACTGATTTGAACTTTTGTATCTCTTATAAATATCAGAAAGTGAAATTACACTATTCTTCTTTATCTGTTCATAAATTTCTTGGAGGAGGATCTTTTTACCTTGACTAAAATTTTGAATAAAATTATTAAATTCTATAAAATTATCTAAGATTCTTAGATTAAACGTATAGCTTAAATTTAAGTATAAAATTATTTCTTCAATACCATGAGCTAATCCAAACCTTGTTTTTATCTGATTAACATCAATAAATTTTTCTTTTTCTAATTGTCTAAAGATTACTCTTTCTATTTCTTCGACAAATTTTTTCCAGATTAAGGATAAAATTATAATTAATCTTGAAACTTGTTTTAATGAAAAGAAATTCCAATTATTCTTATTTTCAAGTATCTTTTTTATTCTTATATTAATGAAGGAGTAAATGCTTGCTGGATTATAATCTAATTTCCAAGAATAAATGTTAAGAACATTAGCGATCCAAAATGTATCTGAAATGTTTCCCTCTTGCTTAAAAAGACTAAAACCCCCATCATTTTTCTGATATTGATATAGAGTTTGTAATTCTTTGTCCTTCACTTCTGAATCTGAGTCTATGAATTTTAAACATAATAATTTAAAAATAATCGAAAGATCTTTCTTAAGATAACTGATATAATTATCGAATTGTTTTCTGAATAATCTAACATCAATTCCTAATAAAATAAATATTTCAAAAATGTAATATAATGTTTTTGCAGAAGAATCTTGTTTGCAGTGTTCACAATTTTTTTCATGGCAATGTAGAAACTCATTGCCTTTTCTGTGATCATTGAGAAAATTTTTAATCTTTCTGATTATATCATTTCGATTATTTAAAGATAAATATTCCTCCAAAATACCTAATATTTTAAGAGCAGATAGACCGTAATACGTTGACCAGATATCTGGTTTTTTCTGTTGATTCGGAGAACATTTAAAACCTAATTGATCTTTTTCTAAGATTTCCGCTTCACATTTTTTTAAAAATCCAAAAACGAATTTTTTATTTTCTTCTACATTCTCTTTTAAATACTTTCTTAATAATAGAAACCAGTAAACATTTTCTATCGTTAAATTGGGATCATTTAGACAATTTTTATTAAAGAATTGATAAAGATCTACAACTTTATCATAATCACTTAGATAGAAACTGCCAATATCACTTGTTTCAATTAAAATAAATGATTTGAAAGGTTCTTTTTTGAATTCTGTAATATATGGATAAGCAGTTTTTTCTTCTACCTTAGTCAACTGAAAAAGACCCCAAAACTTCTTTTGATAATAATGATAATATTCTCATTTATTTTTTTGGAATTAATAACATTCTTTAATTTAAAAAAATTGTAATAACTAATTAGTTTTAAATTACGATTACATCAATTAAAAAATAATAGTAAAGTCAACATTTTTAATAAATTGGCTTAATAGTTTTAAATAATTTATAATCACCCTTTAGAAATTGTTAATTATGTATATTTTGGCGATAGATATTGGTACACAAAGTATTCGGGCTGCTATTGTTGATATAAATGGAAATATCCTTTCCGTTTCACAAGAATCGCAAGAAGTTAGTACTCCAGAACCAGGGTGGGCTCAACAAAATCCCAAAAATTGGTGGATTCTTACAAAAAAGGTTATTAAAAATGTATTAAAAAAATCAAAAATTGATATTAATCTAATTAAAGGGATATGCACTTGTGGTCAAATGCACGGACCTGTAGGGATTGATGAAACGGGAGAAATTACTACGAAATGGACCCAGATCTGGATGGATAAAAGAAGTGAAGGTATTTGTCGAATGTTGAGAGAAGAATTTAATGAATCTGAACTTGCTGCTGATATAACAGCAAATCCTATTACTACTGGATGGTCAGGGATCAAAATAAGATGGATAAAAGAAAATCAACCCGAAATTTATAATAAAACAAAATGGTTTTTGGTTCCTAAAGATTTTATTAATTTTAATCTGACAGGGATAGTAGCTACAGATCCCAGTGAAGCATCTGGCACATATCTTTTTGATTATAAAATGGAAAATTATTCTCCTCAAATGGCAGAAATATTACAATTAGACCTTAATAAATTCGCTTCGATTCATGAATCTTATAGTGTGATCGGAAATGTTAAAGAAAATATTTCTACACAACTCGGGATTCCACGAAATATCCCCGTGATTGCAGGAGGTGGGGACTTTATAGTCTCACTTCTTGGTTTAGGTTTAGTAGATGAGTCAACCGCAGTTGATATGACCGGTACAAGCACTTTATTCGTTGTTCATAAAGAAAAACCAATAATTAATCCCTTAGTACAGAATTTAAGACATGTTATTGACGGATGGCTTCCTTTTACAATATTAGATTGTGGAGGTTTAAGTATTAAATGGTGCAAAGATTTTTTAGAATCTGTTAGAAGTCACGAATTTTCGTATGACGAGCTTATCAAGATGGCTTCAGAAATACCTATAGGGAGTGAAGGATTAACTTTTTACCCATATATGCTCGGAGAAAGACGAAAAGACAATATAAACGCTCGTGGTTGCTTTTATGGGTTAAATTTAAATCATAATGCCGCTCATATGGCACGTTCTGTAATGGAAGGCATAGCATTAGCAGTAGGAAAAGACGTTTTGAATTTTAAAAAAACGGGGGTTAATATTGAACGTGTATATTGTCTCGGAGGGGCTACTCGTAATAGGCTATTATATAAAATAAAAGCAAACACTATGCAATTACCTCAAATCCTTACAGATCAGCCAGAAGCTAGCTTACAAGGATGTGGTTTGTTAGCCGCTTATGGATTAGGGTTAATTAAGGATTTCAACTCGTTTAAAGAGCTAAAAAGCAAAAATCTTGATATCATAACTCCTAATGAAGAATTTGCTGAAAAATATTCTTTTTTACAACAAGATTTTATAAGAATGTATGAACATCTACTTGGATATTGGAAACACTAATATGACTAACTCAGTCATTTTAATATTTTTCATAATATGACTGATCCTTTCTATATAAAATTTGAAAAGATTCAAACTAACTAATTTTTTATTTGTGAAGATAGAGAATTGGATTTGTTGGCATATCATATATGTGTTAATTGGTGTGAGGAGGCAAGTATTACATCTATCCATGATTTAGGAAGTGAAATTATTGATTTTGAATCATATCAGACTAAATGGATTAAATGCTGCCTAGTTATGTTCTCGGAATTAGAAAAGAAAATTAAAGAAAATAAATGAGAATTATTATTTTTTTATAATGACGGATCACTATTAAAGCTCAATGTAGCAGCAATCCCCATATTATCGTACATCAACGGATTTTGGACAATGAATAAAGGAGCCTGATTGAAGGGAATAAAACTAATCGCTACATTATACGCAGAATTTATTGTTTCATTCTCATCAAGTTTATCCCAGAATACATGGAAAAACCACGATCCCGCCCAGCCATCACCGTTAGCGTTATTTATCCAATACCAAGACGGACTATTCGAGGATGCGGTCACCATAATACAGTTTGGGATATTATACCAGCTACTTCCTACATTATTGTCTCCATTTAAGAAATTCCCGCTAAAACAACAATCCACATTAATCATTATTCGTTTACATGTTATATCTTTTACTAAATTATAAAATTCTAATTCACTGATAACACTATTATCTGCTTCAAAATGAAATGTTGCATTACCATCGGGTAAAATCTTATTTGATCCGTGATCACACATATAGATAATCAGGTAATCATTTGAATTAATAGAATTCGCAAACGAACCTGGAATAGTGACATTCAACTCTTGTTTGAAACGCGAGGCATTAACATCATCATCAAGAACATCTATATTGGCACCAACTGTATCATCAAGAATTCCATCATTGCGATAAATGTTTACTAAACCATCAATATCATTTTTCCAATATAACATAAAAAAGATATTTTCATCCGTATACCCATGGTTCTTCAAAATCCAATATACTTGAAGAGTTTGTGCTGGAAACCCATCAGAATTAATCCCACCAGGGCTTGGAGGAGGTTCCACCGGATTTGTCACATTTACACTGATCCATTTATCAATTTTGATATTATCAAAAAATACTGCTTTATTTATTATGTCTGGAAAGGCAGCCTCCACACTCAATACTAAATTTAAATCGGTAATTTCATTATTTGTTTCATTATTACAGACTCCAGTAAGATTGATAGAAAACCAATTGTTTATAATATCAATTACTCCATCGGACCAATCAGTTCTTACGGTTTGACCGCTTGAATTTATCCATTGGAGCCCTATTCTGGTACCTGTTCCTACAAGTGGAACATCACTTTGGATAAAGACATCTACAGTAATATTATATAATGCATATTCAATAAGATCGTAATGTTCTGAATAATTTAATGAAAAAGCTCCTGCTACCGGTAGAGTAGTGAATGAGAATATAGTTAAGGACCCCGGAGGATTTCCACTAGGAGAATATTCACCAAAACAGTCAACACCACTAAAAGACCAGTTTCCCAATCCTAAATCAATGCTAGAATCAGCACCGTCATTAAAATCATAATCTGGTTCACTCTCATAAAAATCATTAGCACTCCCTACTATTAATGCTTTTCTTTCACCAGTTGTTTCGATAGGGGGGGAAAATAGGAATATGAATAGGGTAACCGTAACTGTTATAGCTGCTATAAATATAATTGCTATTACCGGAATAACTATTTTTTTTTTCATTTAATTTCACTTTAACTAAATATCTTCTTATTTTTAAAAAGGGAGTTTTAAAAATTTAACTTTAAAGTAGAAAAAGGTGAATTACTTATATAAATATTATTTAATGAGTTGAATATTATTCATTTTTATTACTTGCTTTTAATAATCTTCATCCTTTATTTTCGAAGGAATTTTTTTTACTTGATGAGCAAGCTCTTTTGCTAATGACTCTCCTTTTTCTAAATCATTACTAGTAGGATGTCCTTTAAACGTAATGGGTTCTAAAATATCCCATTTCATGTTCTCTGATAATTTCTCAAAATCTCTTTGAGCTCCACCACTCCATCCAAATGAACCAAAATATAGTACTTTTTTATAATACAAGTGTTTCTTTTGAAGCAATTCCATGTAATATTTCATCGGTGGAAACATGCTGTATTCATATGTCGGACATCCAATTATTAAGCCGGCGGATTTATATGCATCTGCTAAAATAAATGAAGGATCCTCATTTGGAACGCGATGAACATTAATAGGGATACCTTCACTTGAGATCCCTCTCAATATGGCGGTTAACATCTTTTCTGTATTTCCATACATACTACCCCATACAATGCATATTTCAGGTTCCGCAAAATCATGATTATAATTGGCATACCGGAGATACTTCTTTATTACTACTTCTGGTTTACTCCTCCATATTAAACCATGGGAGGGCGCAATCATTTTTATACTTAAATCGGATAATGATTCAATTGCTTTGATTACATTAGGAGAAAACATAGCAACAATATTTGCATAATAACGTAGCATCTCATTTTCCCAGTAAGGTTTTACTACTTCAGAAGTCTCGTCGTCAAAAATACTGCCCCTATGAACCCCAAATGCGCCAAATGCATCTCCAGTGAACAAGATCTCTGACTCTTTTTCATAAGTAACCATCGTTTCAGGCCAATGTACATGAGGAATCTCAATAAATCGCAGTTTTTTCCCCCTACCTAAATCTAATTCATCACCAGTTTTTACACTCTTTACCTTATCCTTTATACCATAAAAATTATCAACTAAATCTGTGCCTTTTTTTGTTGCAATAATTTCTGCATTAGGTGCTATAGATCGCAATATATACGTAAAACCTGAATGATCAGGTTCAAGATGGTTTAAGATTATATAATCAATTTCATTCGGATCTATAGAAAGAGACTTGAGATTTTCCATGAATGTAAGTGCCGCTCCTCCCCATTCCCTTACCAGCTCCACTATTGCAATCTTTTCTCCTTTAATCGCATATGTATTAAGTGCAACTCCATTAGGAATAGGCCATATACCTTCAAATAAATCTTCTGTATGGACATTCGCCCCAATCCAGTATATATCTTTAGCTAATTTTATAGATACCATTTATTTCACCTTTTTATTATTGAATACGATGAAAATAAGGATATTAGGTGTCATAATCTCCCTCATGGAATTCATCTTCATTTTCGCCCATTTCCTCATCTTCCTTATCTTTTTTATTCCAGTCCCTGTCTTCTTCTTCTGTTTCGTCTTCCTCGCGATTTCTACTCATCTCATTCCATTCATCAGTTCTAGTTTGTTTTTTACCTCTCTTTTTTCTCATAATAATACCTTTTACATATTTTTTCTAATATGCACTTCAAATTTCTATTAACTATTTTAAGTATCTATTTAATATAAAGAGAATTTACAAGATTTTTTTTCATTGAATACGACCTTTCAAATTTTTTGATGAAAAAGGTCCCTTTTCTGCTATAATTTCACGAGCATCATCAACTTTATCCCAAACATTCCATAAGAGAACTCCTTTTACACGCTTCTTTTCTAAATAATAAATTACGCCTTCTTTATTAGGATCAAACCAATCTTCCACAATCTCTAATTTTGAATTTAATTCACCAACCGCTTCATAACCAAGATCAAATAAATCCGAATAAAATAAGGATAGATGCTCATAAGGAGTTTCTTCCCCTGCCATATTGTTCCCCACTATCTCACCCATCATAAGTGCATTATCCTCATGCTCCACACGGATAAATTTATCTAAAACTGGGTTATAATAGGATGCCACATCCCCTGCAGCATAAATGTCTGCAACACTAGTTTGTAGAAACTTATTTACAATAATTCCATTGTCAACCTTTAATCCTGCATTTTTAGCCAGATCTATATTTGGTTGTATTCCTAAACCTGCTATTAGAGCATCAAACGTAAGGTTCTTTCTATTTTTCGTTTTAACAACACATTCTTTGTTATTTTTTTTAATACTCTCAACTAAATCACCACTTAGGACTTCAATCCCTTTTTCCCGATAATATTTATTAATATAGTTACTCAATTCTTTTGGAAAAATCAAAGCACAAATTCCTGTCTCTGGAAATATCATAGTAACCTCTGCACCTGGTTTATAGATTTTTATTGCTGCTGCAATCTCCGATCCAATAAACCCACCCCCTATAACCCCAAATTTTTTGTTTTCATCAACTAGCATCTTTAATTTTAAATAATCTTCTTTTGTTCTATAATAAATAATATCTTCTCCTTCCGTTTTAGGCATTTTTTTTGGGATTCCACCTGTCGCAATTAAAAGTTTTATATAACCATATTGATCTCCTTGATCATCTATTACCTTTTTATTACTAGGATCAATTCTGACCACCGAACGAGCTAGGCGCATCTCAAGATTAGCAGTTTCAGTTTCTAAATCAATATCTTCAAGTTCTTCTTCTCCTTTCCACAGTGATTTAGAAAGGGGAGGCCGAGCATATGGAGGATATTCATCCTTACTAATTAAGCATATAGATCCTTCTGTATCAACTTCACGAATCTTATGGGCAGCAGCATCAGCAGTCATACCCCCTCCTATAATCAAATATTTGTAATTATATATTACCATTTTATTCACTCACTATTATTATTTTTTTGATTTTTGCTATTCTCGTTATTAATTAAATTGTATTTTACTACCATAGTATCTTAAGGTAGATAGATTCACCTAATTATATTAACCTACGAATTATAACTTATAAACAACTAGGTGCTATTTATACCTTAGAACAATTCTAAGTATATATTGTTGGAGAACTAGTCTAAAAGTATTAAAAAAGAAAAAATTTAATTAATATTAGAATTCTGGTTTTTCAACGATCTCTAAGAGATTATAATTAGAAATCATTTCAAGAACGCCCATTACTTTCATACCATGATTGTACAAATCATTGGCATCAGAAAGGTTACGCCAGCAAAAAGGACATTCTGTCGTTAAAATATCCGCCCCTACTGCATTTGCTTCATCACAACGTAAGCTAGCAGTCTTTAATGAGAAATCAGGATATCCTGCTCTCACTCCGCCTCCCGCACCGCAGCACATTGAATTGAGTTTTATCCGATACATCTCAGTAAATTTGATTCCTACATCTTCTTCAAGTTTTCGTAGAATAACTCGAGGGATATCAAACCATTCCTCAATCATCCGATCTATTTTTCGCGCATCAAACATGAGATTTGTTGATTTTTTAATCATTTCCTGCTCCATATCAATTGCAAAATGCCTACCCGTATGACAAGGATCATGATAAGTTACTACTTTCCCCTTTAGTTCTTTATTAGGTTTGAATTTAATTTCTCCCTTAAAGTCTTTGATTTTCTCATATTCTGCTTCTAATCTTTCCAATTCTGGTTGTAATCGCTTGTTTTCTTTAACTTTCTTCTTCAAATCTTCAATTTTAGCGGGATATTCTTTCTTTTTCTTTGGGAATGAAATCAAACTCGAGATCAATTCAAATGCATGTTGAGTCTTAAATGGAAGCTCTTTACCTTCCGTCATCCATTTAGGATAATCTATTGTGAAAGTTCTATAACAACCTGCGCAAGAGAAATAGACTTTTTCTAGATGCTTAAAGGATTCAAGATTTTTATTCATTAATTCCTGTGCCGTATCAACTGCCCCAACTCTAAAGAAAGGACTTCCACAGCATACTTCATCTTCAATTAAGGTGAAATTCATTCCTAATTGCTCAAAAACCTTAGCTGTAGCAATTGCAACTTCCACCTGACGATAACTAGCGGTACAACCCACGTAATATCCAATTTTTGCTTCTTTGTTGTTAATATATTTACCTAAATCCGCATCCTGTCGACTAATTGATGTTTTTCGATCATAGGAATACCCGCTTCAATGCATGCTGCTCTCAACGATTCAATAATATCCACAGTTGGTACTTTATTTTCACACTGAGCAGAACATTGTCCGCAAGTGATACAGGGCATAATAACATCACGAACTTCATCGGAAAATTCTAAATCACCATTTAATATGGAGCGAGCAATCCAGATTTTTCCTGCATTCCAGAAAGCTTCCCATCCATATTCTATTCCTGCAGGGCATGCGTCAACCATCCCTTCATATAGGACTGTCCCTTGCTTACCTGTATATTCGCCTATTCCCTCTCTATCAGGTTCTCCAGAATAGGCAAATCGGCAAGCTTTACAGTGAATACATCTAAATATTTCGCTTTTTAATTCTTGTAATCTATCCATACCTGTTTTTGCCATTTTTTTTAAACCTCCTTTTCTTACGGAAGAGCTAGTCTTCCCGGATGCATTATCATATTAGGATCTACGAGCTTTTTAAATGCTCTCAAATATTTCCAGTACATTCCGGCTTGATAATATGCTTGAATATGAACATAGGGATCCGGTCTATAATTTAACCATCCTTGTTTAAGTCCGTACTCAGTCGTTTCTCTATTAAGCTCTTGAACTTTCTCGAGATCCTCTTGCTTTGTGCTATCAAAACATACGATCGGCATACAGATTGCCTGTCTGCATCTCTCTATTGAAGCTATCCACATAACTGGAGCAAAACCATATTTCTCCATTGCTTTACAATACATTTCAGCGAAATGTGCACACTCATTCCATGGAGTATACCAAGTAATAAACAGAAAACCCGCTTCCCAAAAACTATATGGAATTGCAATCTTATTTGGCTTCTTTAATCTACTTGCGATTTGTTTCGGATGGAGTTCTTGGGGTTTCATTGCAGCTCCATCTTTAGCCCTATTTGCTTTAAAATCTTTTGCTTGTTTGTTAATAGTATCGATAACATGATTCAATTCGCTTTCTTCTTGTGCCCAAATCTCCCAGTTCATCCACCATTCTGGAATTCCAAGTTTTTCATAAAATGCATAATCATGAGGTATTTTATCTTTTGGCCAACGTGTCATAACAAGAGGATAATTTCCCCCTTGAACCATAACAGTATGATGCGAAACACCGAATTCTTTCTTTGCGACTTCTAAGGTTAAATTTTGCATATCATAAGGGTTTGACATTCCCCACACAATAACAGTTTTATATTTGGGATGAGGATAAATTTTTACTGCCGCTTTTGTTACTACTCCAAAAGCACCTTGGCTCCCCATAAGAAAACTCCACATATCTGGGCCTAACCCATACTTATAGAAAGGTTTAGCAAATGGAAGTGCCCAAGAACCAGTGCGTACGACATCACCATTTGGAAAGACAATTTCACCACACATAAAATTATCTCCTTGAGGGCCTACACTAGAAGTATAAAGTGAAAAACCTCGATCAATAGCATCACCCATAACGGTTGCAGCTGGAGGTGCTCCATCAGGAATTGGGGGTGCCCAATCAGGATGGTTTTTATGCATGTATGCCCAGAGTTGTCCATTCGTAACTCCTGGTTCTATGATGCAATAGCGATTTTCCTCATCGACTTCTATAATTCTGTCCATTCTCCCTAAATCTAATAGGACTCCACCAGGTTTGATTGTTGGACATGCAAAACCGCCTGATAATCCAGCAGAGACAGGACTAACTGCAATCTTTTCTGCGGAACAATAAAGAAGAATTTTACGAATTTCCTCGGGAAATTTTGGTCGTACTACAATATCCGGAATTTGAGATTCTAAACCCATGACAGATTTAGCAAGATATGAGGCTGTGATCGCTTTATTGTTGGTTGCATAACTCTTACCGACAATACCAATCATAGCTTCTAAATCTTTCTCATTTGGTAATTTGTAGCTCATATTTTTTAACCTCTTAATAAATCTTCATATTTTTTGATTTTTTTAATAACGAATAATAATATTTCAGAAAATTAACTACTAAATTTTAAATTTTGGAATATTGGATTGCATAAAAAAGATGTAATTTTCTTATAACTTAACTGTTGAAATCTTAAAAAGAGAAATTATTAAGTTTGTGAAAAGGCGCAAATTTATAAAAATAAAGAGATTTAGCTTGATCCTAATATTTCTATAATTTCCCTATGAAGTTTTTCTAGATAAAAGGGTTTTTCGATAAATACAGCAGCTCGAAAACAGATTTCGTGGACATTTTTTTGATTTTAGAAAAAAAAAGAATATTCTATTTTTTTAAAAACTTTTTAGAAGCTAACCGTATCCCTATAAAAAGAAAAAAAAGCGTAAATATCAGAGCTAATGGTAAATGTCCGATAATGATATAGGCAAAATTCGGTTCAGTTGAATAGAAATATAGCGTTATTGTTATTGTTAGATATATAAAAGAACTTAATGTAGCGATTTTCCAATTTGGAGATAAATACCCAAGAATTAAATTTGGAAGTAAAAATAAAATTATTATATTTGCTGTGGATAACAAAATTAAAGCGGGCATAAAACGCGTAAATAATTGATCGGGAGCTAAAAACCTATTTAAATTTAATACCTCGTAAATAAAAGCTGTTGCAGAAATACTTAACAATATCAAAAGATATGAGAGAGGTGCTACAATTAACCAGGATAAAAACATGCGTATTTTTGGAGATTGCAATATTTTACCTTTCATATGACTTTCAATAATCTTATCCATATCTTCAGAGATTATATCATCAGGATCATAATTCGGGGAAAAACTATCAATAAAATCTTGCAATACATTTGCCAAAATGCCTGAAACGAGTTCATTATTGTCATTTAAACTAGCAATCACCGCCCCAAGTAATCTCTCTTCTGGTTTAGGTACTAATATTAATTTATTATTTTCCCCTAGATCGACGGTTTTTACCGCTGTACCTAATGCTTCCCTACTAAAATTCGCAATCGAGGTAAAAAATCCAATTAAAATGTTATCATCATATTTTTCTTTCATAAAATTTTTGGAATACAATAATATGCCATTTTCATCCATAACATACATACTTTTTAACATCTTTTTTCATCCCTTTAATTTAGAGTTATACTAAAACTCATTTTTCTTCAAAATATTCCAAGTAGTCTCCAATAGAGGCTTTAAATCTTTTAAAACTATAAAGATGAGGTCCAAATAATTCCGTTAATTTTAAGATCATTCGGTTGGAATCCTCTTTAATAAATAATTTATATTTCTCATTTTTTCTTTCTTCTATTATAGTAGCAATTTGCTCAGATTCATAAAGCTTTTTAATTAACATTTCATCGGGGTCAGTTAATTCTATTGTGAATATTTCTCCTGATTGTGGTAAATCTCCGATTAATTGCTTCAAGCTGCCAATACTTGTCATCTCTTCACCAATTGTTAATATTTGATCGCATTGTGAAATAATCCCTTCTGGGCCGTGAAAAATTAATATGACATGAAAAGTCTCTTTAACTTTATTCATATATTTGTTAAATTTCTCAAAATCTAACCTGCTTAATATATCGAATGGGATTAAAAACATGATTATTGTTGGTGCTTGAAGTAAGGCTCTTCCTATTGAAAACATTAAAAACTCTAAAGGAGTTAATTTGTTAAATTTCTTACTTTTTTTATTAATTAATCCGGTTACTTCAAGAGCATTTCTAATATATGCTCTTTTACTCCTTATTCTCTTTGGCGTACCAATAAAAAATTCTCCCATAACTTCATCAATTTTTGGAGTGATTCCTGCTCTTTTTAGTAATTCATCTAATGCGGCTTTTCTCTGATTAAGTATGTCTTCAACTTTAATCCCTTCTTTGATTCCCTTCTTAATCTTCATAGTAGCAATTCTTGAATTGTATGCTTGAGGTAGTATGAAAATTTTTTCTTTTTCATTCTTTGACAATAATAATGTGTTTTTTCCAAACAGATCAATATTACCCGAGAAGTTAGTATCACTGCCAGAAATAGCCTCAAATAATTTTAGTAATACCATTCGGAAATCAATATTACCTGATACTTCTTCCTTAAAGATAATTCCAATTGATTTTCCTCTATGTATTTTAAATGAGATGTGTTTTAAATTTTCCATTATTGATACATTTTTTAACTCTAAGTACTGTGAATTAGGACTAAGGCGCGAAATTCTTAACTTGTAAGCAACAAGCTCACAAATTTTTTCAATTACTTCATATATATGTGGAGAATTCAATTGATCCCAATTTTTAATCAGTTCGTTATCGATAAATGATTTTTCACTGATAATTTTAGAGAGTGCTTTTGAAAAAGAAAGAGAAGGAATTAGGGGATATTTTTCAAAATTTATGTTTAAATTTAAAACAAAATCAGGGAAAAAAACTCTAATTTCTCTATAATAGGGATTATTATTTATGGGATAATTTTCGTATCTTTCTTCAATTAAATTAACTTCTTCCTCCAGAATCTTTAAATGCTTTTGAAATTCTCTCCTAATTAGTTTTCTCATTCGTCCAATAATCTTTCTAGGGCTAACTAAACCATCATCGTCAAAATCTGGTTCTATTAAAATTTCATTAAAATCCAATTCCTCTTCAATAGGTGTATATATTTTTAATAAAGGTACACCCTTTTCTAAAACATCTTTATTTGTAAAAAATAAAACCTCTAAAAAAGATTTTTTGTAAATTAAGTTTAAAATTGAAGCAATTCCAAAGGTTTCTTCTCTATATGTCATCCAAAATTGTTTAGAAAATCTAACTGCATCTAAAATCTTTAATCTTAATCGTTCAAGTTCGTCATCTCTATAATTCTTCAATTTTAGGGACCTCCATTGCTTTATATCTGAAAAATTGCTCCATTTTGGAATCGGTTTGTTTCATATTTTGAATCGAACCGATGCCCATTTCACCTTCAATCTTTTCAAGCAAATTACTCATATTTAGATCAGTAAATAGAGAGAAATCAGTTCCCGCTTTAGTTTCAAGTACTTTTTCTATTCCTTCAATTGATTCCAATCTAGCGATAGCATTTTCCTTTATCTCTTTAAATGAGATTTCAATTGCTCTTCCTTTGCCGGGTAATTGAGCCAATAATTCTTTAGGTTTTCCAAAATCTATCATCCCGCGATTTCTTCCAAATATTGCAACACGATTGCAGAATCGTGACTCTTCAGGATAATGCGTAATAACTATTAATGTAGTCTTAAATTGTTCATTAATTTTAGTAAGAGTAAGCCACAAATTCTCTCGAATAATTGGATCTAAACCTGAGGTAGGTTCATCTAAAATTAAAAAAATTGGGGAATGTATTAAACCAATCGCTATACTAACTCTTCTTTTTTGACCCCCTGATAAATTTTTTACTAACTCATCCATTTTATCTTCAATTTCAAGACTACGTAAGATTCTCTTTGATCTGCTTATAATTTCTTTATCTTCTAACCCATACTGAACTCCAAAGTATAATAAATTCTCTAATGTAGTGAAATTAAGATATAACTTGCTTAAATCTTGAGGTACATAGCCATATATTGGCCGAATTTTGCGAGAATTCCTCTTATTAGTGTTCATTCCATAAATTTGACAAAACCCAGTAATTTTTCTCATACCAAGTAAACCCTTTACAAATGTGGATTTACCTGCACCACTCTCTCCTAGTATACCTAATATTTCACTATGTTTTATATTCATTGAGACCGAATCAACGATTAATTTTCCCCCCGCATAAACACTAAAATTCTCACAGTCAATAGCAGAAAATCTCTGTAAAAATGATAGAGATAATTTATTACTGAATCCTAAACTGGATTTTATTCTTTGGAATATCGCGAGCCGTTGATATATTTTATATAATATGAAAAAAACGATAATACCGATTTCTGTAAGCAAAATATACAATAATAATTGGCTCCACGGTTTTGAATCGAAACTCTGATCAAATTTTAAATTATCAATAATTAGTATTCCATAAGGATTGTTCCTTAAATCGCCACCAAATCCTGGATTATCACCAACACCTCCCGTAGTAAAGCTAATACATTCTGCATACCAATTTAAAGTTAATTTTATATCCTCAGGTTGAAATCTATAATCATAAAGAGCTTTACAACCTAAGTAAGTGATTATAAAAGAGGAGGGTAGATTTAGAAAATCAGCTAAACCAGGTAGAAGAGAAAAACTCCCATCCGATAGTTGGGCATTTTTTAAAAATTCAATAGCGGTAATTTTTGAGAGAGGATCTCCATATAATATTTCGTTAAAAATTTCAAGCCCGTAATAAGTTGAAATAACATCACTATGGAAACCTATAATAATAGAAAATCCTCCGTCTGTATTTTGACATGACCGTATCCAATGGGTAAAATTATCACGATTTATAGATTCTAATGCGTCAAGGATTTGGAGTGATTTCAATGCCCAATAGGAGCTTTCGACAGTCGAAACGTTAGTGTTAATTAATTTTGAAAATATAATATAATATGAACTAAATAGAGATTGAAG
>SMTZ1_10003363_pt1 | contig 25904 bp, 25 predicted proteins | sample DeeMarSWOR136_30_FD_25667 | JGI IMG/M metagenome (IMG submission 25667)
TTGCCAGTTGCGTCAGTCCACATGAGAACAATGGGTCTAACAATAACAGTTCCCTCTTCTTTTGGTGTTAGTCTGACCTCCACACACTTGTTCTCTCCTGGAGCAAGGTCAAAGCGTAATTGTTGTGGGTCGACCTCCATGTGGTCTTTGGGGAACCAATAGATTTTCCCTGATACACCACTGATTGGTTGGTCACTGACATTGTAGACAGTCACCTTTCCTCTGAGTTCTGCGCCAGTCTTCGTTTCAGGACTCACCTCAAATGTTGGAATGATCTTGTAAAGACCCTCAAGGACCTTTAAGGGGCCATCAGACACACCAACTTGGACCTCCTTTCGACCATCGCCTCCAGCATCACCAACATTGATGGCGAGAATCTTTTTCCCAATGTCAACTGACGCCAACTCATTTAGGTCAGCCATGTGAAGACTATAGAAGTTAATCTTGAAATCGGAAGTAGCTACAACAATCTCGTCCTGATGGTCAGCGTTCAGTTCCTCAATCCTAATAGATAACGCCTTTACATCTTCTAGTTTGGAGAATAGGTCTAGCTTACTCTCTTCGTTTCGATAGATGCGGACTGAACCATCATGGGTGACAACACCCAACTCCATCTTCCTGTCGCCAAGTACATCTCCTGCAGCAACCGAAATCACAGGACTTGGTAATTCGATGACCTCTATCTGGTCAACGGAGTGGTTTCGGACTTTGAAGACCCTAAGAGTACGGTCTCTATTCCCTGTAACAATCTCCTCAATCTCATCTCCGATCACGTCGCACGTGCCAATGGCAATAGGCATGTCATCGAGCTTGTGGTTCACAAATTGGGTGATATTGTTTGCTGTGTCCATTTGGAGAATTCGCAATGTAGAATCGCTACCGCCGACGAGAATCTCATTCTTCTCATCACCCGTAACGTCGGTGACATAGACAGTTGTCACAAAACGGTCAACTGGAAAATGAGCCAGAAGTTCGAGCTGACCACTAGGAGCATATCGATAGACTTGGACTGTTCCGGCTTCCCCTGCTTTCTCCCCAGGTCCTATAGCACGACCTATGACAAGTTCCATTTGTCCATCGTTATTCGCATCTGCAATCTTGATGGAGAGAATGCTACCCCCAACATCATGTTGTGCAAGAAATGCAATTTCACTCTTATTAGCATCGTAGAGACGAAGGACTCCATCACGACCACCAGTGCACAGTTCAGCTGTACCATTACCAGTTACATCTCCAACTGCAATAGCGCTCGTACTCTCGTCATCTTCTATCTCGAACAGAACTTTCGGTGAACCCAAGTCAGCAACCTTCCTGTTGATAATGGCTTCTATGGTATTGACTATATTTTGATGTGCCTATTACAACTATTGAATGCATCAGGTGCCTTTTTTTACTTTGTTGGGTCAGCCTCTTATCATTCAATGGCTTGTCAAGAGCACAGCATTTAACAGATTAAGGGTTTTTGTTGTCTTGATTCAAAAAATGCCCAAACTCTCAGTTCGAAATCTCTCAAAGTCTTATCCAAACGGGAATTCAGAAGAAGTCGAGGTGCTTGACAACATCTCATTTGATGTGCATGAGGGAGAATTGTTAGGCATTGTTGGACCCAGTGGTTGTGGGAAAACTACGTTATTGAAGATCATTGCAGGACTGCTAGAAGCTGACGAGGGACAAGTCTTCATAGATGATGAAGAGGTGCATCCAGGACACAACCGGGTTGGGTACATCTTTCAGCAAGAGTCACTCTTCCCGTGGAGAACAGTCAGAAAGAACATTCAGTTTGGACTTGAGATTACTAGCGTTGATTCATCCAGAATGAATGAGCGAGTGAATGAAATCATAGAGATTGTGGGGATGGATGGACTTGAGGACAATTATCCCCACGAGATTTCAGGAGGGCAAGCAAGAAAGACAGAGATGGCTCGTAGTCTGGTTGTATCACCCGATATTCTTGTTGCAGATGAGGCATTGTCCAACCTCGATGCCCAGACCAGAAACTATCTTCAGGAGGAGTTTCTACGAATCCAGAAGAGAACAGGATCAACAATTGTCTTTGTATCTCACAATGTTGATGAAGCAGTCTTTATGTCTGACAGGATACTAGTTCTTAGTAATATCCCTTCAAGGATTATTTCAGAGTACGAGATTGATGTGCCAAAGCCAAGGATACGGACTTCACAAGAGTGCCTTGCATATCGAAGTAAAATCCTCGATGTCCTAAAAGTTGAGCAGGAGAAGGCTATGAGTCGTTCTAGACAGAAACAGTCTGTCGCCACCTGAGAAGATATCTTTCGACATACAAAAATGCAAATGTTATCAAGAAGCCAATCAATCCAATGAGGAGCATGCCAATAATTACCTCTGCGGTCCTGCCGACTCCCCAATAAGTCCAAATCAAATATCCAAGACCATCATGGCCACGCAACATTTCAGCGGCAACTAGACACATCCAGCCTATGCCAAATCCTATTCTAAGACCTGCAAAAATCTCGGGGCTAGCTGAGGGAACGACTATTTTTCCAAGTATATCTCGTTCACCTGCTCCTAGTGTCTTCGCAACATCAATGTGAACGGGTTCTGTCCGCTTCACTCCAGTTGTTGTGTTGATTAAAATTGGGAAGAATGCACCCACCCAGATAATGAATGCTTGGGCTCCAATGATGTTACCCGGAAACATGAGTAGTGATAGCGGAATCCAGGCAATGGGGGGAATGGGTCGCATTGCTTCAACAACCGGTCCTAGAATTGAATAAACAGAACGATAGCGACCAATGATAATTCCCAATGGAATCCCAGTTACTCCTGCAATAAGAAATCCCAAGGTAACTCTGTTTACACTTGCAATAATATGTTGGCTCAAGTAGACGCCTTCACTATCACCTTCAAATGTGAGTCTAAGTAGTGCATTCAAGACATCTAATAGGTTTATTCGAGTCAGACCTGCAATAAGTTGCCAGAGAGTCAAGACAATGACAAGAGGAATGACTATTTTCAGAACGATCCATTGGAGAGTATCTTGTGTAACAGACGAGGGCTTTTTATCAGGAGGTGCATCAGTTTGATGCGATTTAGACACAGCCATTCTTCTCAACACAGCGAGGATATGTCCTACTTTTCTGTCTGTCGCTTTTTAGCAACATAGGAGCAAGCTATCTGCAAAGGTTGTATTAAGAAAACCATCCAAAAACGCAGTTGTGTCTGTTGGAATCTTCTCAGTAATGAGCTGGCCCTCAGCAATTAGGAAATCTAGATACATCTCAATACCAGTTCTGTTCAAATTATAGTCGAAGATAATATTATTGAAAGCTGTTGTCACTGGAGTTAGGTCCATTTCCAGCCAATCCACAGCAATCTGAATTGCTTTATCGGGATTGTTTACAATCCATGTTTCAGCTTCTGCATGAATGTTAATGACTTTCTGGACAATATCAGGATGATTAATCATGAATATGTTATCCGTGGCAACGACGCAACAAGGATGACGAGGCCAGATTTCCCCCGAGAGAGCTAGGGGTACTGCTTTTCCTTCATACTGTGCTAATGCATTGAAGGGTTCCCAGACCACGAAAGCGGGAGTATTGGCTGAGAGGGAATCTGCCATGAGTGCAGGTAATGTTTGAGCTGTGGTGATGTTAGCAATCGATAGACCTGATTGATTCAGAGCCAGACGAAGAAGAAAGTTCTGAACAGTTGCCGGACCCGGATGAAGGACTTCTTTGCCCACAAGATCAGTGATGGTTGTGACATGACCGGCGTCATATTCGGATTTCGATGCCATAATCGCTGAGCCCTCCATATTCACAGCAGCTAATACTGTCACAAGGATATCTTGGTTGATACGTTTCACTAATGCAGGAGCAGCTCCTAGATACCCCATATCAATCTCACCTGCAAGAAAACCATCCATTTCATAGGCGCCATTTGCATATTCAACCAAATTAACGACGATGCCCTCTCGTTCAAAATATCCGTTTTCAATTGCAACTCTGAGAGCTAGCTGGTGGAGATCTTTCGATAGGTAACCTATTCGGACATCAGGTTGAGGCGCGGGATTCCAGAGTACTACTAATGCAATAGACCCGATTAATATCGCAGCAACAACAATGGCAACTGCTTGGTTTCGTTCCAATTTCAGCTAACCTCAGGATAACGCTATATGAAATGTATAAGAGGCTTGAGTTTTGGGACTCTGAATCCATCAAGTTGATTAGTTAGGGTTCACATTCTAAAGCTATGTCACTTCGAGATCGCATTCCTGACCAGCTGAAGATAGGTAAAGAGGTCATTGCGATAACCATTGATGATGACATTGCAGTGTATCCAACTAGTGATTACATCCTTCTTGAGATATCCCACAAGGCAGGTAAAGTCAATATTCTCAAGGTCGCAAATACACTCAGAGGATTAGTAAAAGACGATAACCTGATGGTTGCGGTGCGTGGCTTTGGTTTCAAAGGAATCGGTCTAGCCGTGAGAGTTGCTCACGAGTTAAAGGTAAGAGAAACCAATTTCAAATATGAGATGACATTCGATACATTTGATGCAACGGATCCTAAGACCGATCGACCCGTAACCAGCGTTCAAATTATTGTCATGCCACCTGAATAATGATCATGGAGAGTAGACTTTATGGATGGTAGCAAAAAGAGTCCATTGAGTCTCAGAGTGAAATTATCAGTGATTCAATTTCCTGAAGTCTGCCCAGTCTGTTTAGAGGAACCAGAGGACCTAGTATTTATCACGATTATGGAACGCGCGTATGATGAGTATGCATCAAGCTCATGGAACAAGCAGCAAGATAAGATGTCAGTTGCGCTTAAGGCTGCAGAAGGAGCAATAACATTTTCAGTTCCAACATGTATGAGGCATGGTAGCAAGAGTGTTCGTACCTTGAGAACAAAGCTAATTTCAGCTCTAGGATTCTTTGTCCTGTTTTATCCGATACTGTTCTTTCTGTTACAGATCAATGTCGCCCTAAATTACTCCCGCGATTTGCTACAACCAATTTTAGGACTCGTGGCAACAACAGGACTCCTCATTGTCATCTTACTATATAGTCTAATTCCCAGAGCTTTAGAAAGAGCCATTCGTTTTCGTGAGGTCAGTCGTGTCAAAGACTCGGTGCTGTTGTCATTTTCCAATATGGAATATTATGCTCTCTTCTTGAATCTCAACGAGATGAATGCAGTGATTGTTAATGATAAAAAGGATGGAACCAACGATTAGTACATTGGTAATCTTCAAGTGGTATAGATGTAACAATAAGATATCTTGTAGGTGGAATATGGATTGCGGTTGAAACATGTTGTTGCTACATTACTAGTAGTGTCAACATTGTTGATAGCAACTGCAACTAGTCTATTGATTACCTCATATGACCCAAGTTCGAAGGTAATTATAATCAACCCTGCTGGAAAAAGTGTCAGTGCACTAGCACAGATTAATGAACCAATTATTATCACTAGTAATCTAGATTTTGCTCTATTTGGAGCAACTGGAGTTGGGACTCGCTCGGAACCCTATAAATTCGAGAACCTTCAAGTCATAGAAAATGGTAGCTGCATTCAGATTCAGGACACAACTGCGTATTTTGTCATTTCTAACTGCAGCTTGGAGTCAAGTAATGATGATCCAGTGATTCTATTTCAAAATGTGGAAAATGGTCGAGTAGAAGAATGTGAAACTAAAGGTGGTTCAAGTGGTGTAGAATTGTATCAATCGGTGGACTGCACTGTTGAGGATAACATCTTGTATGACTGCTATAATGGAGTTTCGCTTCTTTCATCTGCCAACAATACAGTCCTAGGGAATAGGATTCATGGCAATCACAAGGGGATTTTCTTCGATCAGACAAATCATTGTCTCATAATCAGCAACTCAATCTACTCAAACTTCCGATATGGAATTCAAATTCCATTTAACTCCCATAACAACACGATATATGGCAATAGAATCGGATGGAACGACATTTCTGGAATAGCCCTTGAAAACGCATTTGACAGCGGCGAGGATAACGCCTTTGATGATGGAGTTAGTCTTGGTAACTTCTGGTCTGACTTCAATGAATCAGAAATCTATAGGATTCCAGGAAATGCGGCTTCTATAGACCAATTTGCTCAGCTTCTTGAGGATAGAGTGGCCCCTGGTGTGATCCCACTTGATGACGTGGCAATTGATGTTGAAGCAGTTGGTAGCATCTTGATTTGGTCAGTATATGATCAGTTTCCAGAGTATTATATTATTAGTGAGAATGATATGCAAGTGGTCATGGACTTATGGGAGAGCGATGTCATCTCATACGAACTGGATCACCTTGATATAGGAACCTATACAATACTTCTCACCTTATATGATGCTCCGGGAAATGTCGCTTCAGACACAGTGATTGTTGAAGTCATATCACGTATCCTTGGAGGTATAGGAACGGAGCTAGTTATGATTGCCTCAGGAATCACTGTTGCGAGTTTTGTAATTGTTGTTTACCTTATCAAGAGATTGTCTTAACAGAGTACGTTAATTGCCGATTATTGTTGCGCGGAAAGTAACCCTATTAATAGTCTCTACTATGTTAATGGGGTATTTCCGGTTCTGATTCGCGGTCGACCGAATAAATCTCGGATTTGCAGCGTTCTCCTCACGTACATAAAATCGCTGGAGTGGTGTCGACTTATGTGCTTGGCACATGCCCTCCAGCAATGAAAGCAAATTCCTTTTTTCATCTTTCAAGGGGCTATGCCACTAAATACATAAGCACCCCTCAGCGAGCCACCCGTGTATCTTCTCCCAATGTAGGTGAGATTGAAAGTGTCTTACGATTTTGCAAAAGGCATAACTGAGTTTCGCTGGCATGGTCGTGGCGGCCAAGGTGTGGTCACCAGCAACCAAATGCTAGGCAAAGCAGCTCTCGCAGAAGGAAACTATATACAAGCTTTCCCCGAGTTTGGTCCAGAAAGGACTGGAGCCCCTGTGAGGGCATTCTTGAGAATTAGCAAAGCTCCCATTCAGGTCTATGCCCAGGTATACAATCCTGATGTTGTGGTCTGCATAGATCCCACTCTTGTAGAGGTTGTTGATATTACCGAGGGTCTGAAGGAAAATGGTACTCTGGTCATTAACACAACTAACGAACCACAGACTATTAGAAACAAGTTTGGTTTCAAGGGCGGCAAAGTTGTCACAGTTGATGCCAGTACGATTGCAATGGAAGTCATGGGTCGACCATTCTATAACATGCCAACCATGGCAGCAGCAGTCAAGGTCACTGGTGTTGTGTCGGTAGATACTGTGGTGAGTGAGGTCCTTGAGCGATACCCCGGTAAAGTTGGAGATTTGAACAAGGTCGCAATTGAGAGAGCAGTCAAGGAGGCAAAGGTCGGATGAGTGAGAAATACGATGAGATTCCGATTGCTGGCAATATCATCGAAGCTGGCAATTCTGAGAAGTACAAGACTGGTGGTTGGCGAGCTGAGAAACCCATCCACAGCGATGAGAAGTGCCTCTGGATAAAGAATGGCACCTGTGGACGATGTTGGATATTCTGTCCTGACATGGCAGTTGTTCTGACCGAGATGGATGGAAAGTACTCCTATGCATACAACTATGATTACTGCAAAGGTTGCGGGATATGCGCAAGAGAGTGCCCAACGGATTCGATTCATATGGAAATGGAGTGAGAGTAAATGAGTGTACCGAAAGACAAAATCACTGTTGAAGGTCTGACCGGTGATGCGGCTATTGCACACGCGCTCAAACAGGCAGATCTTGATGTTCTAGCAGCTTATCCAATCACTCCTCAGACGATTATTGTCGAAGACTATCAACGCTTCGCGGCTGATGGAGAGGTGAAAGCACATGTCATCCCTGTTGAGTCTGAGCACTCAGCCATGAGTGCATGTGTTGGAGCATCAGCTGTGGGTGGTAGAGTTGCTACCGCATCTGCGTCAGCAGGTCTCGCGCTCATGTGGGAGATTCTCTATTGTGCAGCATCAATGAGGATGCCAATCGTCTTCACTGTGGCAAACCGGGCTCTATCTGCACCTATCAACATCCACAATGACCATTCAGATGGAATGGGAATGCGCGATAGTGGGTTCATTCAGCTGTACTGTCAAAGCTCACAGGAAGCATATGACACTACCATCATGGCTTTCAAACTTGCAGAGCGACATGACGTGTTGCTACCAGTTATGGTCGGAATTGATGGGTTCATTCTCAGCCACAATGTGGAACGTGTTGAGATGCTCCCTGACGATGCGGTCTACAAGTTCCTCGGAGTGCGAGAACCGTTCATCTCACTGGACCCTGACAACCCAATAACAATGGGACCACTAGCACTCACAGACTACTACTTTGAGTTCAAACAGCAGCAAGATGATGCTATGAAGAACGTTACGAAAGCCTACCATGAGGTTGAAACCGAGTTTGCAAAGTTAACAGGTCGAAAGTACGGTGTTTTCGAAACCTACAAGACTGAAGACGCTGACATCATCATCATCGCCATGAGTACCATGGGAGGCACAGCCAAGGTTGTTGCTGATGTCATGAGGGAGAAGGGTGACAAGATCGGTGTTATCAGACTCAAGATGTTCAGACCGTTCCCGACAAAGGAGATTGCTGAAGTTCTTGAAAAGACGAAGGCTGTGGCGGTCTTCGAGAAGGCCATGTCCTTCGGAGCAGCCACAAATCCGTTGGCTCTTGAGGTCAGAACAGCACTCTATGACATGAAAGAGAGACCTATGGTGGTAGACTTTGTGGTAGGACTTGGGGGACGTGATGTACCACCAATGACGTTCGTTGAAGGAATTGAGAAGACAAAGGAATACCTCAAGAAAGGTGAAGCTCCACTGTACGAAACCTTGGGGGTGCGAAAATAATGAGTGACGACAAACCAGCAGTTTCAATCAAGGACATGCTCAAGCGGGAACCAATTCTTAGCTCCGGTCACAGGATGTGTGCTGGGTGTGCTGCGCCGACTGTGATCAAGCTCATGGGAATGGCTCTCCGAGGCCCAACTATTGTCTGTAATAACACAGGCTGTCTTGAGGTTGCTACAACGATTTATCCATACACTGCGGGGGAGATACCATGGATCCATGTTGCCTTCGAGAATGCGGCAGCTGTTGCATCGGGAGCTATAGAGGCAATTAACGCAATGCGAGCAAAGGGTCGGTACAAACATGAGCATGTTGATGTGATAGCTTTGGGTGGAGATGGTTCATCCTTTGATATCGGATTTGGAGCCATCAGTGGGGCGCTGGAACGAGGTCATGACTTCGTCTATATGTGCTATGACAATGGTGCGTACCAAAACACAGGAATTCAACGGTCAGGAGCTACATTCCCAGGTCAGGAGACCACTACCTCATGGGCAGGTGATGCAATTCCAGGTAAGCTCGAGCGTAAAAAGCCACTCGCTGAAATTGTCGCTGCTCATAGGATTCCGTATGTCGCAACTTCAGAGCCCTACAACTACCGCGACTTCATCACAAAGTTCAGAAAAGCTCTGGAGGTAGAAGGGTCCGCATTCGTGCACGCATTCTCACCCTGTCCGAGGGGCTGGCGATCACCCTCAGGTGACAGTATCTCGCTGTCCAAACTGGCTGTGGAAACAGGGCTTCATCCGCTCTATGAGGTCATTGATGGTGAAGAATGGATTATGTCGGGACCTAGCAAGCGAGCAGCGGAAGCAGGTCTGAAGCCTGTTGACGAGTACTTCAAGACACAAGGTCAGTTTAAGCATCTCTTCAGACCGGAATGGGAAGACTTCAGAAAGAGAATCCAGGAACAGGTCAACCACGACTGGGATCTCTTGAAGAAGCGCTGCGGTGTTGAATAAATAAACTAGAAACTGGAGCTATAAAGCTCCAGTTGATTCTTCTTTTTCTTCTGCTCGACCATAGATTGCTCTAACTGGACGGAGTCTGACTCAAGTATATTCTCAGTCCATCCATCAGTGAAAAGATGCAGGTCAATGATTACATACACAAAAAAATAGAATGCGATATAAAGAATGCCAATAATGGGCAAAATGGCAAGTTCTACTAAGAAACTAATTGTCGAAAAGAAATAAGCCCCAAGGAACAAAATGACAGAGGTCACTAGAAAAAGGATTGAGCATGGACGAAGATCTTGATTCATTTCATTAATTTCTGACTTGACCTCACACACGAGATCAGATGGCCATAAGATTTGACCAGTAGTTGCTTTGACGAACCTGAGGAATTCTCGCTTTTTCATTCCCAGATCGTATTCCGAATATACCAACCTTTCAAGATAGGGTGCAGATGACTCTAACTCATCTGGGGGAACAATTCTTGCGTCTAGATACATGATTGCTTCAGAAATGGTATTTTGAGATAGTCCTTGGAAACTATGTCGTTTCAAGTCTGATCACCATGCATTTCTACACAATCAAAGCCCGGATATCTTAAACTTCTTTTTGTCGATGGATATATCTAGAGGAGAACTAGACATTGTCAGTTTATTCGAGGTGCTCTCACATGAAAGCAATAATGTACGATCTCAAAATCAACAAGGTCATCAGAAAGAAGATGAAACTCGCTGGTAAGTACGCCATGATAAAGTATCGAGAAGACTGGCCTAAGCCAACCATAAAGCATCCACGACAGGTAATTGTTAGACCTATCATATCAGGCATATGCGCATCAGATGTTAACCAAATAGATGTCAATCTTTCTTATTCAGCTACTATTCTTGCGAGAAAAGACAATCCATTTCCTCTAGGTCACGAAGTTGTAGGTGTTGTGGAAGAAGTTGGGAGTGAGGTTGAAGGACTCCAAGTTGGCGATAAAGTGGGGCACTCTCCAGTGGTTTCTTGTGAGTGCTATGGTTTTGAATACTGTGAGAGTTGTAGAGATGGTAGACCTGAAACATGTCAAGCAATTGTTGGAATTGGGGACAACTCTGACCGAGAGGAGGCATATGGAGGACGTTTGAATTTTGGAGGGTTTGGTAGTGGTACCTTTAGTGAATACTTTGTTACATTTGCAGGTCAACTGCAGAAAGTACCAAAAGGCATTCCTGAAGATGCCGCTCTCATTGCAGAACCTCTAGCAGTGGCGATTCATGCTGTAAGCCAGAAGCAGCCTTCAGATGATGATACAGTTATTGTCCTTGGGGCGGGAATTATTGGGTTATTGACTGTCAAGGCAATCAGAGGGCTCGGGTCGAAGTGTAAGATAATTGTCATAGCTAGGTATCCATTTCAAGAGGAAGCCGCCAAGCGGCTCGGTGCAGATGAAGTGATATCTGAGAGAAGGAGAGACGAGCTCTTTCAAAAGGTCGCAGACATTACGGGTGGACATCTATTAAAACCTGCAATTGGCAACAAGATACTCTATGGAGGAAGTGGACCAGATATTGTCTTTGATTGTGTTGGAACAGATTCAACACTGGATGACTCGCTACGTCTTGTTAGGAATAATGGGACTCTTGTACTAGTTGGTATGAGTTTTGGAGTTACAAAGAAGACTGACTGGATATTAGCGGTTTACAAACAAGTACACATTATAGGTTCAATGATGCATGGCATAGAATATCGTGATGGAAAGTCGATTGACAGCATGGAACTGGCTTTCGAGCTGATTGAGAGAAATCATCCTTTACTTGCAGGGCTTGTTACACACAAGTATGGCATTGATGAGTACAAGACTGCTTTTTCTGTGGCTTCAAAAAAGGGAACGAACAATGCAATTAAAGTCGCATTTGAATTCAAGCAGGACTAGAATCCAAGTAGTGCATGAAGACCTCCCATAAGCATCTCATATAGTGTTTCTCCAAAAGCGAAGAGGAGAAAAATCGTTATCCAGATATAGATGCCCATTGCAGCATGTCTAAACCTCGAGCGTTTCCTCGAGAATTTGTGTGCCACTTTTTTCAGTTCATCAACCCGATTCTTATAGTACAGTGAGAGGCCATTATTCGTGATGGACAGAACATCTTGATTCTCATCTATTAAACCAGACCGCTTTGCAATTTGGACATGTTTTGAAATCCCCTTTTTCTCAAGATTTCTAAATCCGAGTACAGCTTGTACATCGAAGTACCTATAGCCAATGGTAATTCCCTTGATGAATGCTTGATTGAGATTCTCTTTTGTATCAGGACCTCTTGCAAGTCGGGCCAGCAGCCATGCTGTAATGAGATCATCGTAGGTATCAGCCGCAGCTAGATGGATTGTATCAACACTCAGATCATCTCCAGCCTGTAGTATCTCTCGTAGAGCTTCGATACCCTCCCAGACAATCACTATGGCTATGAGAAGTGCAACGATGGAATCAATCACATAGATTTGAAACTCTGCGAAGAAAAGCCCAATCAAAACGCCTGCACCAATTCTGATATGTGTCTGGTCTTCCTTGGCATCGCTTACAAGCGCGAGATTACCAGACATACGACCGACTAGAGTCTTGTACCTAATGAGACCGTAAGTCATTGCAATTGACAACGCTGTGACAACATAGCCCCAGAATGTCACATTTATTTCTTCAGCAGTTATCAATCTCAAGATTGCATTGTACCCAAGTAGCGACCCTGAGATTAGCATGAAAACCATTATAGCAATCGCACCTAGACGGTCACGTTCATACTTCAGACTAAGAGCAATAATTCCCACAACCACTAAATCAGTAAGATTCTCGAGACCGTCATTCATCATAGCTCGGCTACCAATACTGAAACCAATCCAGAGCTTGAGAGTCACGAATAAAATCAGGACAAAGGCTGAAGAGATAATGACCCATTTCTTTTGGAGAAATCGGTTCATCCAATAGCCTTCGTGTAGCACCTGCTTTCTTGATTGTTTAAGGATATTGATTCCTAACTGAGAGAGACTAAACCCGTCTTGTGCTTGGATTATTAATTCCTCATTAAAGCCATGTTGAAGGACTTCATCAACATCCACTGGCGATACTGTCATTCTACCTAGACGCACAACAAACATTGACTCAAGATGATCATAGAGTACCGTTTTTGTGCTATAGCCCTCATATATTGAGCAAAGTACTGCATAGAGCAAGGTATCTGCTGGGTCCCCACGCATTATTGTAGAGATTTTTCGATCGTGTTTTACGTAACGTATCTCCTGTTCACTAAGATTCCAGAGTTCATTAACAGATCCGGCTCTCTGCATCCACGCATCCCACACATAAGAGTTAGTTTTATCTAACTTTTGAGAACATATAAACTTGACTAACTTTTTGTGCCTGCATCAGGAGAACTTATGATGAACTGAGTAATCTAATACTCAGGGGACAGAGATGATTTTTGATATTGGTCGACCATTAATCATGGCACATCGTGGAGAGTCGGGTAATACTCCAGAGAATACGATTCTAGCTCTTGAGGCAGCAGTAGACATCGGCGTCGATGTACTGGAGTCTGATATCCGTTTCACAAAGGACAATGTTCCAATCCTCTATCATGATGAAGACCTAGTTCGCATAACTGGAAAGGACGAGAAAGTACGAAAGAAGACCTTGGATGAGTTATTACAATTCGACTTGGGCTATAACTTCACGACGGATGCTGGACGTACCTATCCATTTCGCGGAAGAGGTTTGACAGTCGTCACACTAGAAGAGGCACTCAAAAGATTCCCCAACACCATCCTCAACCTAGACATCAAGGACACGTTCAAAGAGGCACCTGATGAATTAGCACGAATCTTGTTGGAGAATCAGAGAACAGAGAAGATTATGATTGCCTCATTTCATCCTCAAAAGCTTAAGAGGTTCAGAAAGAAGGCTCCAACGATACCCACATCTGCTCATCCCAATGAAGTCCGTAACTTTGTGATTGGAACTATGATGAAGTCAATGAGATTCTTTGTGCGGTCAGTGAAGTATAAGGCGTTCCAAGTTCCTGAGTATTACGGTTCACTCCATGTTGTAACCCCTAATTTTGTAGCGGCTGCACATACGAGAGATATAGCAGTTCATGTCTGGACAATCAATGATCGAGAGTCTATGGAACGTCTGATTGATATGGAGGTGAATGGCATCTTCACTGACTATCCATCTGTTCTCAGAGAGATTCTTGAAGATCGAGGATATCTCTGATATGAGGACAGCTCTACTAGAATGAAATCAGCCGAAATAGCTTAATATGTACAGGTCGTCAGGTCGGTTTGATAGTCCAGGGACTTAGGACCGCGGGCTAAAGAACGACTGAATTTGGAAGAATGTGCAATGACCTGTCCAGAGTATGATGCGGCCGAAGGAAAATGCGGTGTTGACGGTTTCAAGTTCTATACAGGGATGCAAAAGCCCTGCGAGACTCCTGGTATAACCAAGGACAAGTGTCCTAGGTTTGCGATGTCAGGGTAGCAACTGTCAAGCGTTTCTTTTTGCATTAAGCGGTTGGGCAGCAATAGCTGCCCACTACAGTTCTTTCGGTTCTCTATCTTATTTTACTCCTATCCAGAGTATATCGAGTCACTCTTATGCACCTTATAAAAGAGGTAACAATAGTTAATATTATATTCTGATTTTACAATGGCACCAGGAGGAGATGAATTTTGAGTAAAAAAGTGAGTATACTTCAAGTAGTAAACATACTTGCGATTGTCATAACTATAGTAGTCAATGCCATTGCAGAAATCATTCCAGTGAATGGTGTGACCTCCAAAGATGTGTCAGATTCCTACCCTAGTCTGTTTACACCTCCAGGCTATGTCTTTTCAATATGGAGCGTCATCTATACGTTATTGATTGTCTTTATGATCTATCAAGTTCGTCCAAGTCAAAGAGAAGCAGCGTATCTCAAGCCTACTGCGCTGTTCTTTGTACTTGGTGGTTTTATAAATACATCATGGCTTATCCTATTCCACTATTCCTATGGACAACCAGGTATCTATTTATTCACACCGATTCTGATAGGATTGTTCCTTGTTCTAATGCTTTATACTTATGTCAAGCTGGAGATTGGTGCTGTCAAGGTGCTAACAAGCCAGAAGATTGCAGTACATCTGCCTATTAGCGTATACGCTGGTTGGGTATCTTTAGCTGTGATAGCAAATATCGCCTCAGTCCTCAATGTAATAATTCCAGGGATTCCTCAGCCTACACAGGAGCTTTGGACAGCGTTGGTGATCATTGTGGCATTACTCATCACAATGCTTATGCTTGTGATTCGACGGGATGCAGCATATGGATTAGTTGTTGTCTGGGCGACGACTGGAATTGCGACCATTCAGAGCGCGACACCCATCATCTTTTTTGCATCAATGGGCTCAGCTTTGGTCATCATCCTAGCAATCCTGCTACTACCACTAATCACAAGAAAGGGCTTTCGTAAGTTCTATCTTCTTGATGATGAGTGAGTGATTGAATCTTCAAGCAATGGGGCAGCTCCGGCTGCCCATCACGATATTTTCCTATCAACACCTTAAATCATTTCAAAGAACATTTTTGTTCATTTGTTCGTTAAATTGATAAAGAAAGAAGCTTGAATACTGGGAAATATATGGCAAGGAGGATAGAGCTTGAAGAAGGCACTATCAAATTTAGTAATGGGAGTTTTGATCATTTTACTGCTCTCAACAGTGTCAATTAGTCATACTCCAGAAGTCGTCGAGTATAGCGTTGAAAGGACAAGTAGTCCAATTCTGGCAGGTATTGTCTGGTCAGAAAATTTCGATGACGAGGATTTCAGTGATTGGATGATTTTTGAGATAAACTGGACTCTACCTGATGGCGTTGTGAATTTCACAATCGATCCTGCAGATTTGTATAATGTCAGTGATGGTGTGCTGAGGGCCATTGGACCAGAATGGAACTTCGCGATGCGCGAGAACTCGGTTGCATATGGTACTTGGAGCTTTGACATAGACATCCAGCGTCCGGATGATATCAACCGATTCGGGGTAGGCTTGACGGGTGAGAACTACAGTGACCATTGGCTTCCTCCAACTGGGAGCAGCAATGCATACTTGATTAGTATTTTAATTCCAAATGAAGGACCATCGGGAGATATTCGCTTGGCAAGGAATGAATATCCTGGTACAACGAACATTGTTGCTTCTTATTATGTGGAAAACATACGCGGATGGAAAAACTTCATTGTGACACGCGAGTTTGATCGAGAAGGATATTTCCATATCTACATGGACGGAATTCTGATTATCAGTGCAGTAGACACCTATCATACCACTTCGGAGTATTTCACCGTCTTTGGTATGGCAAATCATGCAATCGACAACATCACGGTGAGCGACACCATAGACTATGACGCAGCTCCACCAGACTGGGAGCCAAAAATACCAAATCTACAAATCACTGAGGGAGAATCGTTCTATTACGATGCAAACGCAACAGACTTCTCAGGGATTGACAAGTGGTGGATAGATGATACAGAGAACTTCACCATTGATGAAGATGGAGTAATCACTAGTACCCACAATTTAGCAGTGGGAGAATACATTACAACTGTGTGGGTCAATGACACATTGGGATACATGAGTGGAGATGCATTCAGCCTAATCGTAAATCCTGCTACTCCTACAACAACCAGTCCACCGACTACACCAACCCCAACCCCGGTAGATGGACCCATTCCGCCAATCCCAATGGAATTGATTGTTGCCGTCACAGGAGTTGCTGTGGTAGTTATCCTTGTACTCGTGATTTGGAGAATAAGAAAATAAAGACGAACAAGTATGTCTAACTAACAAGCGAGTAACAGATTCATCAAAGGTCACACTATTGTTAAGAGCAACAGTTATCAGTTCTAGTGAGTCGGAAACGATTGTTTTGTGGTGAATGATGTGGTTAAAGCCTATATCCTGATCAAAGCCGCAGTGGGACAAGAAGACGCAGTCCTAAAAGATATGCTAGCACTCTCAGTCACAGAGGAGGCACACAAAGTCTTTGGACCCTATGATATAGTAGCTGAGGTTCGAGGGCGTGATATGGAAACATTAGTCGAAATCATCACAGAGAAGGTCAGAAAAATAAAGGGCATCGAGGACACCCAGTCAATTCTCGTTATAGACTCAGAGATTGATATGACTGCTACAAGTCTTGGGACTTAGAGGAATTCTTTACATCGCATATTTTCTTTTATGCAATGAACGAACTAGGGGTAGGTGGGATTATATTTTCGGAGGCACCTGATTCCTATGAAGACCCTTTCAAGAAAACCATTCTTGCTTATGTTAAAAGATGAGTCTGGAGAAGTTAACGCAGTCAAGCTAGATCCTGACTTGGTCAATAGTGATAATGCAATCATCGTATTGGATGAAGTCAATGACGCATGTTGGGCATGGGTTGGTCGTAATGTAAGTATGCCAACACGAATGCATGCACTAAGAATTGCCAGAGGGTTGCAGAAGTCTGGATACCAAGTAGGAATAACCACTATTGGTCTAGCGGCTTCTAGATTTGTTGAAATGATGGAAAAAGATGACTCGAATCAAGAAGTTGCAGACAACATTGTAGAGTTTCGAAGCGTCTTAGAGGGCAGGTGGTCTTTTGATGATGGTGTGCTTGCCTATAAGGGAGAACCAAAGACCACTGAACCGATTGCTGGAGCTCCTAAGAAGAAGATATTGCCAGAGCCAGAACCTACTAGACCAACGCTGAAACCAACTCCAGAACCTATCGTAGAAGTACCTAAACCCAAGCCAGAGCCAACACCAACAGTTATCGCAGAAACAGTTGAAGATGCTCCTCCACCAGCACCTTCAGTGTCTCTTGCAGAAAAGAAGATGGCATATCTAATGCTCTCTGTAACACGGAATTCCGATCTTGTCTATACTGAACGCTTTGAGCGTGGTGGCAAGTCTGGTCTCAAGATTGAATCTCCAGGAGTTATGGTACTCGAGGCAGTACTCGATGGTAACGAGCTAACAATCACGCCTGGAGACTTTGGAGACTCAGATATAGCTCGAAAGATAAAATCTGAATACGAGGGTTTAGCTAGTAAATTGTGATAGTTCACACCAATGAAACAGGAGGATGAATTTGTCCTCCTGTTTGTTTCTATACTTCATCCAATTTACGGTACCAATATGTGTATAGATGTTGGAAACCTAGTTTATCATAGAGCTTCAGAGCAGGAAGGTTTTCAGATTCCACTTGGAGATATGCAGAACGAGCTCCTCTTTGATGCCCCCAGTTTGCTAGAGCTGTATTTACTGAGAGTGCAACTCCACGTCCACGGAAAGACGGATGACTGGCAATATTAAACAGACCCAACCATTTGCCCTCGACTACACCAAAACCAACACCCGCCAGTTCTCGATCAATCTTCGCGAGTGCAAAGGCTTTTGGTAATGTAGTACGCTTCATCAAGTTCTTTCTAGTTTCCATTGTTGATGAATCGTATCCAGAAGCTTCGGTATAGACAGACATCCAGCCATCTGAAACATCATTGGAAACCATAACATCAATCGGTGTTTCCTTCTGTATGAGATGGTTGATTGCAGCAGTGTGAACTTCTACTTGCAGTCCTACTATGAACCCGCGCTCGGAGAGATCCCTGTCAAGTTCAATAGGCTTACTGGTTTCAGTCATTTGAAATCGCGGTTTGAAACCTCTGTCTTTATAGAAGGAAATCGCCTTTTCAATTGAATCTTCAAGGGGCGGGGGTGGAGGTCCAATAGGAAGAACACTGTTAGCACGACGGGTTATGCCACCATTTGCCCGCAGTAGCCATCCACCAAGGCGCTCAGTTTCTTCTGCCACCCAAGCATTGGAGGCAACTTGTTCTAGTTCAATGATTTGTGATTGGTCTATCAAGACACAATGCCCCCTAATGTTTGCAAATCATTGTCTTGTATATCACATAACCCCCAAATAATTCAAACGATTCATATTGAGCAAATGTTTTGAGATGATGTTCAACACACAAGGCGATGTCAAGTGACCGATGATGCGTATGATGCAATATTAATCAGTGAAACTCATTGGGATAGAGCGTGGTATCAGACGTTTCAACAGTTCAGACTGCGTTTGGTGAAACTGGTTGATAATCTTATGAACATAATTGAAACCGACCCAAGATTCACTCATTTCACCTTTGACGGTCAGACAGTAGTTCTAGAGGACTATCTTGAAATCAAACCTGAAGAACGGGAACGTCTTACGCAACACATACAGGATGGTCGAATTCTAATTGGTCCTTGGTATGTCTTGCCAGATGTCTTTCTAGTTTCTGGTGAGGCGCTTATCAGGAACCTTTTGATAGGGAAATCTGTGGCAGAGGAATTTGGACCTATTATGAATGTAGGCTATATTCCAGATCCATTTGGCCATGTCAGTCAGCTTCCTCAAATACTAACTCAATTCCGATGTGATTCAGTGATTTTTGCAAGAGGAGGAGGAGACCAGATAAATCAACTTGGATCAGAGTTTATCTGGGAGGCTGGAGGAGGAAGTGAAGTTCTTGCTCATTGGCTTCCCTTGTCGTATGGAAACGCAGCAAAACTCCCAATAGAAGTAGATGACGCCGTATCTATGTTAGAGGATGTTGTTCACAAACTTCGACCTTGGTCAAGGGTAGGAACTGTGTTGCTAATGAATGGATCAGACCATGATGAGCCGCAGGCACATGTTCCAGAAGTGATTGATGTTTACAACTCAAAGAATGAAGGGACCATCAAGATGGGAACATTGCCACAGTTCATCGATAATATCAGAGAGAAACGGCATGAATTAAAACGCTACAAGGGTGAATTTAGAGGGTCAAAGTTCCAGAATTTGTTGAGTGGCGTATATTCAACACGAGTCTATCTGAAGCAAATGAACGAGTACTTACAGAGATTCTTAGAACGGTATGTAGAGCCATTCTCAGTAGTTGCTCTGTTAAATGGCACCGAATACCCACTCCATCAGCTAAGAATGGCATGGAAATATCTTCTAAGAAATCACCCTCATGATGATATTTGTGGCTGTAGTATTGATGCGGTTCATGAGGACATGGTCCATAGATTCAGATGGGTGAATGAAATCACTGAACCAATATTGGAAAAGGCGTTGGATGAAATCAAACAGAGAATTGTTTCTGAGAAACCTGGTATTCTTGTAGTAAATCCATCTCCACACTTAAGGTCAAATGTCGCCATTGTAGAGTTCCCACTATCAGATGTTCAGTTTAGCAGACTAGCAGAGATTGAATTAGGAGTTCTAGGATTCAATCCATCTACTCCTCTTGAAGCTGCGAAAAATGAGGTTCACATAGATTTTGTCAGGAAACATGGATTCGACCCTCAACCAGCCAATGTGCGAGAAATAACAACATCGCATGGGAAATTGACAGAGTATGAGTTTGACTTCTCTGCCTTAGCAATGTTGTTCCCGCAGATGAGAAGAGAACTAGGACACATGTCAACCGCCTATAGAATTCGTGTGAACTCTGATAACAAGATAGTAGAAGTTTGGGCACGAAAGCACTATGCAGATGATATCATGAAAGGATTTCATTCTCTAACCAATGAAATGGGGCAAATAGTCCCTGTACAGGTACTTGACGTGAGCTCAAAAAGAGACCCATTATCTAGACTTGCACCGGATAGAGAGAACTTTCTGACATTAGCATTCACAGCTGATGACATAGGCGGATTGGGTTTCAAGAGATATGACTTGAACATCACTGAAAATGCTCCAGATAATCCGGTAGCAGGGGTAGTGAAATGTAATGAAACTAGTCTAGAGAATAATCTAATCAAAGTTGAGATGGCTCAGAACGGAACAATATCAATGACTGACAAGGAGTCTGGGGAAGAATATAGAGGCTTGATTGAGTTTGAGGACTCTGAAGATATTGGAGATTCTTACGACTATTGCCCGGCTCTAAATCATCAGAGTATCAGATATGCTAACATTTCAGTATCGATTGAAACGGGGCATGTAGGTCCTCTTGTTGGTTCACTCATAGCAACAGGAGAATTAGAAATCCCTCAGGCTGCTTCGAAGGACTATCTAGGGAGGACTGATGAAACTGTTACATGCCAGTTCACAACAGAGGTTTCATTGTTTGTGGACAGTCCAACGGTTCATGTCAGTATCGAGTTTGAGAACCTTGCAGAGGATCATAGACTACGGGTGTTGTTTCCAACTGGAACAAAAGCCGCCACCTGCGTAGCAGATTCAGCATTTGATATGATTGAGAGACCTATTAGACCAAGAGAGGGAAAGGACTGGTTCCAACCTGTTGCACCCACTTATCCGATGAGGAGCTTTGTTAGTCTTTCATCGAAGAAACGTGCGTTAGCCATAGCTACAAAGGGTTTCATAGAGTTCGAGGTACTAGAGGAAGCAGGTGGAACTATTGCAGTGACTCTTCTACGGTCAGTTGGTTGGTTATCCAAGACCAACCTAACGACAAGAAATGGAGGAGCCGGACCTTACCTAGAAACCCCTGGAGCTCAATGCTTAGGTACACAGATGTTTGAACTCTCCATCACACCTCATGTTGGTAACTGGAGAAAAGCTGGAGTCCATAGACATGTGGAGGAATACCTCAATCCTCTTGTAGCTCGATTTACTCCTCCAAGTGAGTCAGCGAGTAGCAATTACGAGAAAGATTGGGTCAATATTGAACAAGACAATATAATACTGTCAGCTTTCAAACAGTCTGAGAATGGAAAATACCTTGTCCTAAGATTCTGGAATATTCTTGAGGAAGAAACGGATTGCACCATTGACCTTGGCTTTGATGTTGCTGAGGCTATTGGGGCAAGAGCTGATGAAACACCTAGTCCAAAATACGAGCATCAACTTATCGATGACCATATACTGAAGATGAAGCTTGGTCCAAAAGAGATACGAACTGTGCTTTTTGCAGTGACGGAGGAGGAGTGAAGAGGTGGTATGAGTCACTCTTCTCATATATATGAACTTGCAAAGAAGTACGCACCAATCATGCACTTTCATCCAAAGGAGGGAGAGTTCTGTTGCTTTCCTTCTGATGCAGAGGAAACCTATGCAATGTTTCATGAAAGCTGGGAGTTATTTGTTGAAGACAGAAGTCCCAAGGAATTGCACCCCTCTACTCCTTGCTATTACGAGTTTTGGGAGAATCAAGGACTCACTCAAATTCGGTATTGGTTTTGGTATCGATACAATGACTTTCCAGGTGCACCTTTGAGTCTTGGAAAGCATGTAGGAGATTGGGAGAATGTGGAGGTCAGGCTTTATGGATCAACAAAACCTGAAGATGCAATATGGGTCCTCTCAAATCACCATGAGGCTCGACTTGCCTCACTCTCAAAGACTCTCAAAGGTTTTGTCCGTGAGGATTCAATTCTGGACAACAAGCAAATCAATGTCTGGTCTGCATTAGGCACTCATGCAAACTATCCATCTCCATTGAGCAAGCCTCGATGTTATGCTCGATTTTTCTGCGACAAGATAGCAGATGGGGGGCCTTTTTGGAACACTCAAAAGAACCTCAAGCAATTGGATCAGACTAATTTTAGCACATTTGAAGGAAGATGGGGTGACAAGAAAGCACCAAGAGGACCTGCCAACGAGTATAACAATCGTTGGCGGAATGCTCCAAACTTACAGCCAATCTAGTCGTCTTGGGCTCCAGACATTGTCCAAGGGGTTCTTCGAGGTAACCATCTGGGCACATTTTCAAAGTATGTTGCATATTCCTTTCCAAAACGTTTCAGAAGACCAGGTTCTTCAGACTTTATGAAGTAGATATGGTTCCCCAGGAAGAAGAATAAGAACCAAAGAAATATGGCTGTGTTTGAGAACAGAATTGACTCGCCAAGTAGGCCAAGGAGTACTCCTGTTATCATTGGATTTCGCATGTATCTGTATACACCAACTATAACCAGCTTCTGAGTTGGTGCCCAAGGAGCAAGAGTTCCCTTTCCTATTGTAGAAAACATTCGCACACAGACTGCCAATAGTAATAAACCTGCGAAGAGTATCAAGAAACCAATCATTAAAGCCAACAGATCAATAGGCCACAAAATGGACCATCCAATAGTTGTGTCCATTGAAAGCCACATCAAGAACCAAGGCGCAATAATCAGAACAATTAGTGGGAGCAGAAATGAAATTGCGTGTTGTTTCTTACTCATTACGAGTGCCTTCTTCTCACTCAATGGCGGCATAGCCTTTCCGCATGATAGTATCTACTATCTCCTTCGATTTTTCAGGATAGTCAATATTATAGTGCGCACCTCTGCTCTCTCTCCGCATTCGAGCCATTCTGATAATGAGTTCAGCCACTAGCGAGATATTACGGAGTTCAACGAGGTCTGGTGTAATCTTGAAATCCCAATAAAATTGGTTAATCTCTTTCTGGATGAATTCAATCCGATTTCGGGCACGGATGAGTCGTTTATTTGACCGAGCGATTCCTACATAATTAATCATCATCCTACGAATCTCTTCCCAGAGATGTGAAATCACCACGAGTTCGTCAGGATCAGTTGCCTCACCGGGATCCCAAGGAGGAATTTCCATTGGTGATATCTTCGTTTTTACTTCCTCTGATGCTGCGACTGATGCATTGTGTGCGAGAACAGCAGCTTCAAGAAGTGAATTAGATGCGAGCCTGTTTGCACCATGAAAACCAGTACATGCAGTTTCACCAATAGCATAGAGTCCTAAAACATCTGTTCTCCCATTGATATCAGCCTTTACACCACCCATGAAATAGTGAGCCGCAGGTACAACAGGGATGGGAGACTTTGTAATATCAATACCAGCCTCAAGACAGGTTTCATAGATGTGTGGAAATCGATCCTTGATATATTTAGGATCTTTGAAGGAGATATCAAGCCAAACATGGTCAGCTCCAGTCTTTTTCAGTTCTGTATCAATGGCTCGAGCCACAACGTCACGAGGAGCAAGCTCAGCATCCTCATGATAGTTGTTCATGAACCTCTTTCCATCAGGACCCAGCAATTGTGCCCCCTCGCCACGTAATGCTTCAGATATTAGAAATGAACGAATCTTGTGGTGATAAAGAAGAGTAGGATGGAATTGGACCATCTCAAGATTCATCACCGTGGCTCCAGCTCGGAATGCCATTGCTATACCATCACCCGTGGCAACATCTGGATTACTTGTATAGAGGAAAACCCTCCCAGCTCCACCGGTAGCTAAAATGACGGTCTTAGCAACAAAACGTTCAACCTCGTTTGTATTGAGGTCAAGAATGTATGCACCATACACACGATTGTTCCGCGCAAACAGATTCACAGCCATATGGTTCTCATAGATTGTAATATTATCATGACCCTCAAGTTGCTTGGCAAGTGCAAGTTCGATGTCCTCTCCTGTATGGTCTTTCACATGTAGGACCCGACGTTTGCTATGTCCACCTTCAAGTCCAAGCTCATAATCACCTGTGGACTCCTCACCACAAAAATCAACACCAAGATCAACAAGCTCTCGAATCCTCTCAGGACCTGCTTTCACAATCTGTTCCACCACATCACGATGACAGAGACCATCGCCTACCCGTATAGTGTCTTCAACATGTAGCTCAATCGAATCTTCTGCAGACACAACAGCAGCTATTCCACCCTGAGCTCTTATTGTTGCAGACTCTGTGAGGCGGTCTTTGGTCACAATATTGACAGTTCCATATTGTGAGGCTTTTAGAGAAAACAACTGGCCAGATAGTCCACTCCCAATCACCAGAAAATCAGATGAATAGACCTTGTCAGTGGAGTTTGTCATCGTGATGTCTCCTCTTTTCGTTCGTCATATTTGACACATAAGGCTTCGTGAATGTCGTAGGAAGACATTAACACAAGAATTGCTATTAATTATGTGACGGGACTGATGCATAATGACAAACTGTGCGGAATGTATACGATACGGATACTCCCGGACCAATCAAGTGGTTTATCCATGCGCACTGTGTGGGGAACTCAGATGTGAGGATCATACAATTTGGGTTCCTGCGCATGAGATTGATCGACCTTTTGACGAAAACCAAGCACTCTTGAAATTAATCGGAAAAGATGCAAAACAAGGAGGATGGTATTGTTTCTGTGGAAGACCTTCACATATTCCGAGAGGACTTCCGTACCGAGTTGGTTCTGGCAAAGAGGGAGGGAGGTTAGTCACACCAATACTTGAACACGAAAAAAAGCCCGGACTAGATATGTTTAGGATGTGGGAAACAGGAATTATTGAGGAAGGCTTCGAAAAAACATGGGATATGAAGAATTATGCCCTATCATGTTCTGTTGCAACCATCATGGTCTTAATCGCCAATCTTTCTGCAACACAGGGATCCGGCCCGAAGTTTCTCGACACCATCTACAGCACTGCTATCAGTGCATTCGGAGAGAAGAAAGACATTTTTTTCGTGCCTTCAAAGAAAATGTTTGAAACTACAGTTGGTAAACAACCAGATGTTAAATCACTTCTGGAATTTGTTTGCTCGAGGTGTGTTGTAATTCCATGTCTGAATAGACAAGCTCCTTTCTACGACCAGAATTTATTCAAAAGGCTTGTTAGAACACCAGAGGAACTCATCAAAGAGCCAGAGGTTTAGCTTACATTTAACAATCTCAGATATGGTTAAAAATTATGGTTAAAAATTACATAATCAGGTTGAAAAGGAGCATGCTTGCATGGATATTGAAGGAATAGTGATATTCGACGCAGCGGCTGGAGTTCCACTCTTTTCAAGAATGAAGACAAAAACCGATCCTTCATTATTTTCTAGTTTTATCGCGGCGATTGCTCATTTCACAAGGGAATTGAAATTTGGAGGTTTGTCATCATTCACTACAGAAGAGAAGGTCATCTATCTAGCTCCAAGAGACAAGATCATCACTGCATTGATTGCTCCAAAGAAGAAGGAATATGAGCAAGCCTATTCATTGGCAGATGAACTTGGAAGACGTTTTGAGGAAAGTGGTTTGACTTCTGAGGTTTCATCTACATTATACAATGAGTTTG
>SMTZ1_10001167_pt1 | contig 25903 bp, 27 predicted proteins | sample DeeMarSWOR136_30_FD_25667 | JGI IMG/M metagenome (IMG submission 25667)
CATAATCGACCGCAATCCTATCCTATGGCGAATAATGACCATTCTCATTATCCCTTTTATTGAAAAACTTTTCCAAGCCTTTTCAACTATAATCTATTATCCTCCGTTTCCAGAGGTTATGGATTTCCATAGGGCAAGTTGATCACGTGTTACTGAGCAGTTTGCCATGGGAACTTTAGGTATCCCATTCGACTCGCATGGCTTATTCTCACCCAAGTAGCAGTCGGGTCCGGCAGGATCAACCGGAATTCCGAAACATGAACTTTTCGCCTTGTATAAAGGATATTGGCAGATTATTTTATTTATTCTTTTTTCAGTTTTAATGTATAAATTAAAACCACATTTTGTGTATCGTATTTTGAAAAGAACTCATCATATCTTGGTATTAACCGTTATCCGAGCTCACGCCGAAAATGTACGATTTTTCAATTTTTACAATATAAAAATAAATCCAACACGTTTTAAAATTTTTGCGTTTTTTGTTTAACTCTTTTTAGAAATATGAAATATCCCCCATAAAAAGGCGGACTTTAAAAATTTGTTTTTAAAATTAAATAAAAATATGATTAAAAAGCTAATTCTAAGGTTTTTTAATGACACTAAAAGAAAAAATAGGAAATCATTTAGATCAAATTAAAAATCTAAAAGGCGTGGAAAATGTTGTATTAACTCAAAGGGATGGAAATCCAATTCAATCAAGCGGAGTGTGGTTCTCTAAAGACGAGATTTTTAGTGTTTCTTCCGCAACAAGCGCAATTTATAATATTGGAATTCATTTACACCCCGATGATCTGAAATACATCCTTATTGAAGGTAAAAAAGCAAAAATCTTGATTGCTCCTTTAAAAAACTCTTATAATTCGCCACTTAATAGGTTATTAGAGGAGCAAAGAATATTTGAAGATGATAATGAGTTTTTCATTGCTATAACGACATTGCCAAATGTTAATCTTGGTGGTATTTTTTTGCAAACAAGCGAAAGCTTGACTAAAATCAAAAGAACATTAATCACTTCTGGGGAATCCTTTAAACCTCCATTGATTGAATTCGATAGTGAGCAAGTAAAGCAGATGATGGAAAGTTTTAGCGTTAAAGAAGACACTTCAAAAGAACAACATCTATCTACTTATTCTTTAGGATTTACGGAAAAGGATTCTCTTCAATTAAATCAAATTTTAAATAAATTTTCTTTAGCAATTCCTGATTTAAAACACTCTTTTTTAACATTAGAAGGGGGATTTGTTGTTTCAAAAATTATCAAAAAAGAGCAATTTTGGTATAACTCTCTTGAGTCTATTGCGGCAATGAGTTATTCTTTATTCCAAACCTCTAATAGATGCGCATGGCTTTTAAAAAAAATGCAAGTGAACACGATATTATTAGACTGCGAAAATACCTTTCAATTTATCTATGGAATAAAGCGAGCAATTTTTAGTTCTTACATTGATAAAGGTAAATATAAATTGGGTCTGTTAAGATTAATCATTCCTCAATTTGCGAGTCAGTTAGATAAAGTTATCGAAAAGGCATCAGTGATTGAAGATTACAAAAAAACCTTCGATATTAAAAAACTGTTGGGGGAATTAATTATAAAATAAATCCATAGAGGAATGGGCTTTGCAGATAATGTATTCAATAAATAAGATAGGGGAAAAAAATTTCTCCTTAATATTATATTGTCTTCTAAATCGAATTCCAATAATCGTAGTTGGCAATGAATTAAGCGAAGTAGACGATTTTATCGCCGAGCTATGCGATTTAATGCATTTTAGGAAAGAATTAATATATTATACTGATTTTATTTCCGAATCTGAACATCAAAATCTGTGTGCAAACGAAGAAATCGATTATAATGCGCAGAGAATAATAATTAGATGCCCCTCAAATGTTACTTTAAAAGCTTTAAAAACGATAAAAAACCTTAAATCTTGGGTGATGGGTGTTAAACTCCCTAAAGATGACTCCCAAAGGATTAAATTTTTAAAAGAATTAATGAGTGAAATATGCACTTTTTTCTTAATTATTAAAATCTCAGAAGGAATGATTTCAAACGAGTTAGAAGGAGATAATTTAGAAGTTTTTAATTTAAAGATGGAAAGGCAAATCTTAAAAAAGATTAGTCAAGATACTGAAAACTCCATTGTTAGAATGAAAAGGGTTCTTTTGCAGAAAAAATTAAAAGATAAAATTGACGAGCAAACCTTAACCAGTCTTTTAGATTTTTCGATTGAAAAAGAGGAAATACAGAAAAATATTTTTAAAATGGAAATTCAAAATTTCTTTTCAGCCTCTAAACGTGCTTTTTTTATATTAAATCGTCTAAATTTACTATCTTCTCTCGGATTAGATTCAAGTATTAGCGCCAAAATACTTTTAAGCACAATAGACTATCAAGATGCTTCGTTAGAAAGGTTGTTATCTTTTATTTACCATGAGTGGGGGGAGGATTTTAGTCTTTTATTAAAGAATGGAAAAGTAGCTAACATTGGAGATCATCTAGAAAGCTTGTGGGGTTGAATGACATGTTATTTGACTATGGCGATAAAACTATTCAAATTAAAATTGTTTATTATGGGCCCGCGATGTCAGGAAAAACTACTTCGTTAAAAAGACTGTTTAATCATTTCGGAAGGAAAGACACGCTAAAATCAATCGAGAGTACAACGGGCAGAACATTATTTTTTGATTTCGGGATACTCTTTTTTCAAGGAACTGAATGGAATATAAAATTTCTAATATATTCTGCGACTGGGCAAGATTTTTACGCAAGCACGAGACCATCAACAATAATAGGCGTAGATGGCATAATTTTCGTGGTGGATTCACAAATTTCTTATTTTAGCCAAAACCTAAGGTCTTGGAATGAATTATATGGTTTTTTTTCTCATAAAATTTATGAAATGCCTGTGATTATTTGCTTAAATAAATGGGATCTAGAGAATAAAATAAATAAAGATGATTTTTTGAATCATATCAATTACCATCTCTACGAAAAAATTGATATTGTTCAAACAATTGCAACAAATGGAGTAGGAATTTACGATTCATTTAGAAAATTATTAAATTTTATCTTCCCTCAAATTAATCTAAAAACTCATTAAAATTTTTATGCGCATACTACAAAATCTAATGAGTAAAAATGAGATAGCAACTTTCCAGTTCTATTTTAGTTTCTGATACATATTTTTTGAGATTCTTTTGATGTATCCTAAGTGAAACCATTGTTTAAGGACGTTTCTACACTCTCTTATATCTGATCCATCCATCTCTAAGACGGACATGAGTTGAAATATAGAGAAGTTGTCTGGTAAATTTGCGCTAGCTTTTTTATATAAACCCATGATGTTTATGAGTCCTCTATTTCACAAATATTAACTAAAAAAATAAAGCATTGTTAAATAATTTTTCGATATAATTAAATTAGAGATTCTATTAAATCCTTAACATTCGCAGCTATTTTCTTAGAAACCATTTCTTTAATTCTAAGTTCATCTACAGATTCTAATAGCTGAGCCGTAAAATTCTTAATTTCTATTAGATTGTTATTTTGACTCTCACTAGAAACCAAATCTTTAATAGCCTTATCCTTATTGAATAAATTGTTAAAGCGAACTGTAAAGTTTGACTTAGTCTTCGATTTGATTTGTACTGTAGGGCCCCTTCGCTTTCCTTCGCTAATTAGAATTGGCAAAACCGGCATATAACGCTTAAATTTATCAGTTTTTTGACTCTTGAAATTAAAAACAAGTATAGGAATACCCAAAATAACATTATTTGTTTTAATTTCTACAGAATATTGTTGTAAAAATTGTTGTACATTATCTAACTCAGTTTCTTTTATACTTGAAATGGTGGCGTTAATTTTTTGCTTCAATTCCTGAATTTTCTTTACATTATTTTGAATATCGAAGAGCTCTTTGTGATAATTTTTTTCATCCGAATCTATTTTTGCCTTTACCTCATTAATCTCAGACTCCAAAGCGCTTATTTTATCTGCTTGGTTTTTTCGAATATTATCTCTTTCTCGAGCAAGATTTTTCTTTAAAGTCGCTATTTCGCCATCAAAGGACTTAATCGAATTCTGAACATTCTGACTTTCGCGATAGGAATCTTGAATTGTTTCTGTAATTCGATTTAGATTTTTATCTCTAACAAAATTGGATATTTTGGATATTTCGTTTTTTAACGATTCGATTTCTTTTAAAATTACTGAGGACATATTATTAATTTTAAATTTACCAGAAGCTAATAATTCTTCATCAGTATCATGCAGATCTCGCTCTTTTTCTTCCCTTAATTCTTTATTTAGCCTTTCTAATTGTCGCTCTTCTTTACTATGATCAACCGTTTTAACTTTAAACGCATCTAATTCCTTTGAAGCCTTATCTATCCACTTATCACACAAATTGTTAATTTTTTCATTATATTGTTCAATAATTTTTACATCTGCTAAATTTACAAAATCGTAAACCTCTTTTCGAATATTTATCTGGTTCACGCTTTTAGATATTGGATCCGCAGATAAATTGAAATATTTTTCTTCAAATGACTTTATACTATATTGATTATAGAGGAATGGTTTGAGGTATGATATCTCATCGACTCCAAACAGTGCTTCCTGAATTGATATTTTTCTTGAAAAATTACTTTTGTTCGAAAGATACTTTGAGTCGTAATCGCTTAACGATTCGATAAAAGTTGATGAATCTGAAGCTTTTATTACAGCTTCAGGATTAGGTAGGGTTTTTTTAAACGGTCCAACAGGAATTTTTGGAGCACTATTAAATAAATAACTACAAACGCACGCGTGATTATCATTTAAAGGAATTAATCTTACAGGCCAAAAACATATAGATATCGCGTCAATTAAGCCCCATTTCTTCATAGAATTACCATTCTCTTCAAATAATACACAAATACCTAAGGCTATTTCTTCAAGAAAAGTTCTCCTTGATTGAGATGGGACATATTTTTCATCCCCAATCATAAACGGAACGATTTTTTCCATATTTTATTTCACTATCAACAAAGACTTTTATCTATTTTATTCGCACTTATCAATCTTATAATTACTTCTTGACTTATAAGTTCTTGTTTATATTTTAAAGGGAAGATATTATTGATTATTATGATTTGTCTCAAAAAAAGTATAAGATTTTTTTCTTACTAATCTTTTTATTTAAGTAGATTCTAAAAATTCTCAATAATTCTATGATGAGACTAGACAAGGCTGACATTAAATCTTGTGTGATGCGTTAATAGTTACGCTGAGAATTATTTTTTATCTATCTATAGCAAACAAAGAGCAAGAAATACTAATAATCATTTAAAGAAAGTAGAATCATTGATTTTTATATTTCATAACTCGATTAAGTCCTTTTAATAAGGCTAATACCGAGCTCATGACTATATCTTCATGTGTTGCGTTAGAATTTACTATAAAATTTGTTTCAATATCCATTAATTCTATTGAAACATGCCCTAATGCTTCAGTTCCTCCTGTAACTGCGTCAATATTGTAATTTAATAGTTTAACCTTACTCATAGGTTCAAAGCATTTTACAATTGCTTTAACTGATGCATCAACGGGGCCAACACCCGTGGATGATGCCAATTTTTCGACATAATTTCCATTATCTTTAATTTTTAAGCGTACTGTAGAAGTCGGCGTTACGGATCCTGTTAAAACGGTTAATTCTTCAAGAATGACAAATTGCTCTTCTGGTGGAAGCTCTCCTAATACATCTTTTACAATAGCTAAGAAATCTTCTTCTAAAACTTCGTGTCCTTTATCTCCGAAATTTTTTACATGTTGAATTACTTTTTGAAATTGCTCATCTGTTGTTGTTATTCCTAAATCTTCTAATTTTGCTTTCAAAGCATGCCCCCCAGTATGTTTTCCGAGCTTAATTGAGCGTTGTATAATTTCTTGAACATTATCTGAACGCTTAATTCCTATCAACTCAGGCGTAATTGGTTCGTATGCGCGAGCATCTTTTATCATTGCATGAGCATGAATGCCTGATTCGTGAGCAAATGCATTCTGTCCAATAAGAGGTTGCAATCGACCAATTTTAATTTTGCCGCCGCAATAGCTCTCAATTAATTTTGCCGTTGGAAAGATTCTTCTAGTTTTAATATTCATTGGGATTTGATATAACGCGTATAGAGACATCGCAGTCTCTTCAAAAGATGCATTTCCTGCACGTTCCCCTAAACCCATTATTGTTGTTTGGGCTTCTGAAGCACCATTTTCAAATCCAGCAATAGTGTTTGCAACGGCTAATCCAAAATCATTATGACAATGAGCTGCTATTCTAATTGTTTTTGGTAACGCTTCATAAATATTTTTAACAATATATCCGAAAGCTTGGGGCGTGATTGTTCCCACAGTATCGGGAATATTTACTCTTGTAGCCCCATTTTCAACAGCAACTTTATTCGCTTTAATTAAGAAATCTAAGTCTGATCGTGTTGCATCTTCAGCAGAGAACAATATCGTCGAATAACTGTTTTTCGCATATGAGACCATTTCCGCGATTTCTTCTAAAACTTGCTCCCGAGTCATTTGCAATTTTGATTTCATATGAATATCAGAGGTAGCGATAAATACATGAATACTATCCATATCAGCTTCAATTACTTTATCAATATCCAATTTTTTCATTCGAGCTAGTCCAATTACTTCCATATCTAAACCTAATTTCGAAATATCTCTACAAGCTTCGAAATCTCCCTGAGACACGATAGGAAATCCTGCTTCAATTACATCCACACCCAATTCATCCAGAGCATATGAAATTGATAATTTTTCTTCATGCCTAAAGCTAATACCCGGTGTTTGTTCTCCATCACGAAGGGTAGTATCAAAAAAATAAGCTTTTTCTGGTAAATTTAATGTTCCTCGTATTTCTTCCATCATATCCGAAACATTAATTTCGCTTTTATTCCTTTGCATCATTTTACATTCACTAATTTATTTTTATTTTCTCAAATGCTAACCTTGCCCAAAGAAACGAAGTGCGTTTTTTAGGAGACAAGGTAGCCTTTATAATAAGAGGAGTGTTAATAAACTCAAAAGAGGTAATAGCAATCGTTCTAAAGTGAGAACTTTTTTCGAGTAATTTATATTATCAAAAGTTTTCATTTTAAACGACACCATTTTTTTTAAGAAGTAATTCGTTCTTTTATAAAAATCTATTGTAATTCTTTCTATGACTCCTTAACTTTCTTTTCATTTTTCAAAAAATCGTCGTTAACGGGTGCAGTTCCATTTCCATAAATTTGATATATACCTGTTCTTCTGGCGCACTCGTTAAACGAGCGATAAATATTTTTTTGTTTATTATATAATGCACATGATTCGTAAATAATTGGATTCCAAATAGCCAATCGATGAGGAGGATCGTACCATAAACCTTCATCTCTTAAAATTTGTTCAAACTCGCTACCATTAATAGTTTCTGTCAGATCTTTCTTGTTTAACATAATGAGAATAGGTGTTTCTTTAATTAAATCACCTTTTGCTACTTTTTTTAACTCTTTTAAAGATTCAATATTATCTTCAAAAAGATGAGTTTGTGCATCTACTACAAATATTACTCCATCGGTACCCTTATAAATCTTTTTTCTTAATGGTGAAAATCTACTTTGTCCTGCAACTGTGTATACATGATAGAACACTTTTCTCGTTTTTTTTGATTGAAAAATCCCTCTATCAAAATAAAGCGTCGAGCCGCTCGCCATAGCGATTTTAGTAAGATTTCCAGAGGGTTCTATCTCTAAATTCTGTTCGTTCGTAAGTCGAAATAATGTATCTACAATGGTGGTCTTACCAGAGCCCCCCATTCCCCAATATAAAATTTTTATATAAACTCGATGATCTGCTGTAAATCTCACCATAAAGATTCTGCCAGAAACGAAGGTTTTCTTAGAATATTAATAATTAATTGTTAAATTACATAAATTTATTCTTTAATATTAATATTTTTATCAATAATCATTATATCTAGATATTTATTAAAAAATATTTCTCATTTTTTAAATATTTGCTAAAATCTATACTTTTAAAGTAAAATTCATTGAGAAAAATGATTAAATTAAAAAAATCCGATGCTTCTGATTTTTCAATTAAGAGAATCTGAAAACTCAATTGAGTTATGGTTGATTTATATAAATTAACGAATTTATTCGTCTAAGTATTCATTTCCTAATCGTATATTATAATTGCACCACAATAAAATCTTGTTGTAGGGATCCCCAGCTAATTTTAACCGAATTATCTGGTTTATTATATCGCAATACATTACTTTTCGTTTATTATTAATTTTGTTATTTATTTTTTCAATTAAATCATTAAGAATTTTTTCATCTAGCTTAAAGGATTTTTGAGTTTGTGGGATTAAAAGTGCACCTCAAACTACCCAATTACTCCAAATAATTCTGAGATCTGCCCACCCGTCCATTCGAAGATTTGTGTAACAATTGCAATAATTAATATAAAAATAAAAATACTAAAGCCTATAAGTAATCCATATTCGAGCAAAGAGCTTGCACTATTATCCCTTAAAAAATCTTTTAATTTCCGCAATATTAGTTTTCTAAATTTCTTTTTCATTTTTTATCACATATTCTTTTAAAAAAAATATAAAAACTCCTAAAAAAATCGACATTTTTATTCTTTTTATTAAAGAAAAATATATGCCTGATCCTGTAAGTGATTACGTCTTAATTCCAGAGTATTCGGATATAAAGGGATCAAATAAATGGATTCTTAAAATTAATTGCCAAAAATGTAAATTTCGCGAATTAAAAGAGACCATAATTATTTTAAATTCAAATTGTAGAATTTGTTTGGTGGTTTTTCTTCAAAAATTTCAAAAGGATGAAATAGTTGCAATTATAAATGAACGAGATGAAAAAATTTTAGAATCTGTTCAAATATCTTGGTTTATTGAATATATCCACAATTTTAAATTTGTAAACACAAAACTCAAATCAATAAAAAAAGAACTACACAAGAAATGCAAATATTTCAAAACCGATAATTGCAGATATTCTAACTTTTTAAATTTTCTTAATCTTGACCTAAGAAATGTTGATCCAATTTCATTCTTTAGTGAATTAAAAAAAACTTATGAGCTAATACAAAATAACAAAATAAAGATTTCAATATGTCAAAACTGCTTTTCTTCTTTAATTAAATACTTAAACACAATTCTACAAAAATTCAAGTCATTTAGTTTAATTAAAAACCTGATAAGTGAGAAGGTGAACGACCATAGAGGGGAATTTTTGGATACCTCTAAAGATAACAATAAACTAATCAAAAAGAGCCGCCGAAAAAGTAGGAACTTTCAGTTTTTATTATTAAAAAAGTACTTCATTGGTCCTAATGATTTATATCAAGTTTCCATTTATAAAAAGGAATTTCAAGCTGAAATGATTTACGAAGTCGAAGAAAACTACGAATACGCGGAGAAAGTAGAGTATTATAAGGAGATCGCTGGAAAGGTTTGTTCATATTTAAAATCATTAGAAATGAACAAATTATATTCTTTTCAAGATTTATTCAATTTTCTTAAAACCCATGCTTCAGTATATTTGAAAAGAAATGTTCCTTATATCTCGGATAAAACACATATTAAATTAAGCTATTTCTCAGTTATAAAAATTTTAAATGTTAAAAAGCTATTTCCCTTTTTAATCGATGATTATATCGAAGAAATTTTTTTAGATCAGCCTAAAGACAATATTTACTTGAATCACCAAACTTTTGGACGTTGTAGAACGAAGATTAGACTATACTCAGAAGATATTAATAGAATAAAGACTTTTCTTAGAGTATATAGTAAAGAACGGCTTGATATTATTCATCCAAGTATAAAAACGGTTATTAAAAATGAGATTTTTCATTGTCGATTCTCGGTTGATGTTGATCCGCTTCAACTTAACGAATTTTGTTTGGATATTCGAAAATTAAATAAAAATGTATTAACACTTCTAGATCTATTGCGTTTTCAATCAATTTCTCCAGAAATTTGTGCATTTTTATATTTTTGCGTTCTGAAAAGAATCAATATTACAGTCACTGGCGAAACTGACACAGGTAAAACAACACTTATTAATGCATTAGATTTGATTACTCCAAAAGAATTTCGTAAAATTTATGTTGAAAATGCGGTTGAATCATTAGATGAATTAAGTTATGAGAAACACCAAGTGAAATATAAATCACAGTCACTAGAAAATTTAGAGGACGCTCCATTTAAAAAAAGTAATCTAATTCAGACCTTATTACATAGAAGTCCTGATATTATTTTTTTAGGAGAAATCCTTACAGAAGAGGAGTGTAAAGCAATGTTTCATTGTATGAGTGCTGGGTTGAGAGGATTTCAGACTATCCACTCGAGAGATATATTAAGCTTAATCAATCGTTTTCTTTATCACTTTAAAATTGATGAAACATGTTTTAACGATCTGGATTTGATAATCTTAATGAAAAAATTAGTAAACGGAAGAAAAGTCGTTTCAATTTCTGAAATAAACAACACAAACGGAATAATGGTTGAAAATATTTTTGAGTATGTTCCAAGAACTAATAATTGGATTAAAAAAAAAGAATTGTTTCAAACAAAGACAATTTCTAGAATTTTAAAATATGAGGATTTTACAAAGGAGGATTTTAATTTTTTAATTGAAACTTTTATTGAGATATTTAATCTATTTTGTAAAGACCAAAATCTTAATTTAAAGGAAATGGCTTCGATGTTTCATATAGTTGGGTTTTTGAGTTTAAACAAAAGATATGAAGAATTAATTGATTTTTTAGAAGGATTTAAAAAATAAAATTAACGGAGTTTAAATTGCGCTATTTTTATTAATAGTTGAAATGACTGAAATTTTAGAAAAATGCCTTATGATAGGCTTTGGGGTTGCAATATTAATTTTATTCTTATCAATTTCAGCTCCGTTTTTTGAGTTATTAGAAACAATTAAAGAAGAGGGAGCGCTCCAAAAAAAAATGATGTGTATTTCAATTATTAATTCTGGAATTAATAAAACTATTGAAAATCCTTCCCTAAACTTTAGCACTCCTATAGAAATTCCAGAAAATTTTAGTATAATTACTTCTGGTATGGAAATTAAATATTCTTTTGAGTTAGACAATTCTTGGTACGAATATATTTTTAAATTTTCTCAGTGTTTCTTTGAAATTAATTTTAAAAAGCCCGGATATCACATTCTTACTATTTATATCAAATCAGATTTAGTTTATATCAATTTTGTGTGATGTTAGGGGAGAAATTATTAGCTTTTTTAAATTTTATATTAAATTTACTCGGCTCTTCAGAAATATCAAGCTCCCACAAATTGGATTTAAAAAATTTAAACCATTTTATTCAAATATGATTTTTAATAGATATAACTTACTGATTTCTGATATTAATAAAGCTACTTTCCTGACATTTTCTGTCGCAGTACCTTTTTTCTTTTTATTTGATTTCATTATTATAGATAATCTCTCGCATTTAGATATGAGTTTCAATATACAGATTTGTCTTCTGATTTCTATTATGTTTTCTACGATAATCGCTTATAAGTTCAATAGTTACTTGTATAATAAATTAAAAACTGAAGAAATTAACATTAATGCTTATTTAAAATTAATAATTTTAGATTTTTCGCTCATAAATTCGTTTTTTACTCGAACATCAGATAAATGTTTAAATTTGATTGAATCGGTTTCAAATTATAATTTTCCTATTTCAGATTCTTTTAAAAGCATTTTAAGAAGAGTCCAGTATGGTAATAATCCGGAAGAAGAATTAGAGAAAATTGATATTGCTTCAAAAGATTTCGTGAAATTTCTTAGAGACTTGATTATTGACAATTTTGAGAATTCAAACTTGTTAAAAATTAATGACTTTTCTTATTCTGAAAATCTATATGAAACTTTCACAAAAAGTATTGAATCCAAGCTAAGTTTAATATTTTTTATTGGATTATTTCTACCAATAGGTACTTGCTTTCTAATAATTTTTCAAGCTTTTAGATCGTTCTTTTTGATATTAATTGTCCCAATATTTTTTGTTGTAATTAACTATTTATCGACGAAGCTATTACACGAGAATTTGAAACTAATTGGCATTTTAAGTAGTGAATCCAGAATTGAGCGAAAAGAATTTAATCATTTTTTATCTTTTATTAAGAATTTTGCAATAATCTTGTCAAGGAAGAAATCTCCAGAATATGCTCTATATATTTCCTATAAAGATGCAAGTAAATTTTTTCAAAGTAATATTGAACAGTCAATTTCTTTATTAATAAAAAATTCGATTTCCTTAGAGGAAACATTTAAAAGATTGAAAAATGCTCTAATTTCACCTCGATGCCGTTTAATATTAAATGTATTAATAAAAATGGTTATGGAAGACACTTTTCACACGGCACACACGATTTGGGAGCTTCTGGAGATAATTAGAAAACACCAAAAATTAGAAGCACAAAAAAGAATCATCATTAGAGGTGAGAAATTCAAAAGCATCGTCTTTATTTTTCTATTACCGCTCATTCTCGGAATAATTTCTGGCACTTTTCCTGCTTTCTTTTATTATTTAAATCTTATTAATAAGGGAGATTTTTATGACTCTATTTTTTTATTTTTTACTTTCAATGTAATAGATGTCGCGATAATTTTTTGCTCGTTCTTCACAAGTAACTTAATAAGTGTTTATTTTTTCTCAAAAATTATTCGCATTGAACCAAAACGAATTATTGTCGTTTTCTCAAATATAATTTTTTCCTTTATCTTCATTATCACCTTCACCTTCAGCTCTAATATTATATAAAGAATGAGATTAATTCATAAAAATGTAGAATATTTGAATTAATAGGAAAATTCCAATAAAAATTTCAAAAATTGGCGAGATAGATGTTAAAAGACTGAAAAAACTTAAAGATTTTGAGTCATTAAACTGATTAGTTATATTTATTTTGAAATAATTCTGTAGAATTACGATATTTAAGATAATAGTTATAATTATATATATGAGAAAATAAAACATTATCTCAATACTCGTAGAGAATATAGAGAAAATAAAGGTTATAATTAGCAAAATCAATAATATTATTATTAACATCGCGCTAAAATCGAACACACAAGAAAATAATCAAATAATTATAAAAACTAATATAAATATAAAATGGCTAATAAAGAAAATAACATAAAAATTCTTAAACCGATATAAACAAAATAAAAATCAAAATATTTTTGTAAAACAAAATTTTGTGTTAGAAAGATGAAGGATTTAAAACTCAAGGGTTTGGAATATTCTGAAGGAATATATAAATTATTTAACCAAAGATTTGTGTTTTTCCCCCCTCAGATAATCAATCTATTATCGTCAATATATGGAGAGGGAGTAAAGCCAATATTGGTTTGGCTTGGAAAAAAGATGGGGAGAGTTTTAATAGAAAATTGGGAAGAAGTCTTAAAACCAAAAACCCTTAAAGAATTAACCACATTATTTTGCGAAATGTTTAGTAATATGGGATGGGGAAAACTCGAATCTCAAGAAGTTTCGGAAGATAAAATAGTAATAAAATTATCTCAAAATATCTCATCTTCTCTTGAAAACAATTTTAAATATGTATGTTACTTTTTATCTGGAGTTTTCTCGGGTTTTGGCGAATTCGCTTTATATCGGGCCACTGTTTCAGAAAAAGAATGCATAATTGATGATCCAGAAAAGGAATTCTGTATTTTCAACATTGAGAAGAAGGAAATATGACTTTAGAACACTTTTAGTATTATATTTAATTTCATTCTTTCTGTAATAAGCTTTATATTTGTTTAAAAAATATTAATATTGATCGTGGGAACCTAGGGCACTTCCTGAAGCCCTTTACTGGGTGGACCGTAAACGCTCTATAACGGACTGAGAATTGATCTAAGGGATTAAAAATGGCCTTTATGCTTATCTTAAATTTCCATGACCCATTCGCCCAATTAGGTAGATCATTTTTGAAGTATTTCTTGTAAGAGAAATTCAATCAATTAATGACGAAATCGACCAGGCCAGGGATGGAGCAGTCGTAAATCAAATGGTTTACGCTTATTGGTGTCGGGTGGTAAGAAAGTAGGTTTGACATAAAGGTTCAAAATTTAATTTCGAGGTGAAGATCACTTTTTACCAGGGATCCCATTCTTTAGGATTTAATTCTTCTTCGGGATATAATTCCTCTTCTTCTTCAAATTTTTCTTCTTCAGGGATATCGTTTTCTGCTGCAATATCTTCATTTTCTGGGATAACTTCACTTTGTTCATATTTTTCTTCTTCAGCGACTTCATTTTCTACCACAATATCCTCTTTTTCCGTTAAAACTTCACTATTATAAATTTCCTCTGAAGATGATCCAGTTTCTTCAAAATCTTGTGTTTGTATTTCTTCTACTTCCTTAAAACTAGACTGTAATGCTTCCATTTCCGCTCCAAAAACTACATCTTTAAAAGCTGATAAAACTGAAAGTAAATTATTAAATTCGCTTTTATTCATCTCAACACAAATTGAATCGTTAGACTTTTTTAACATAAATTTGATTATATTTACTTCTCCGGACTCTTCTACGGATATTAACTCAACTAGACTATCGTGATCTCTTTGTTTTATTTTCCAAATAGTCTCTCTTTTCTTCTCTATTTCCATTAATTTCCCTTATGAATTACTATTTGATATATATAAAAATTCAAACTAGTCTAATCTTAAAATGGCTGATTTTTAATTTAAACTTATGTTGTTAAACTAAGTTAAATGAATATGGAAAAAATAAATATAACGATAGTAGTGAGTATTGGCACTGTTAAATCGTCATAAGTACTTGGTGAAAGTAATTCTGTAATAGTCGCGATAACGCTTGTCAATAACGAAAAAATAAGTACTTCTTCAATAGTAATCGTTACTTGATCCATTATAAGCACGAATCCAAATAACCAATACGAGAGGTAAGATAAAGCGAAAGCAGAAGCGAAAAGAGTGAGTGAACCGATAATTGTTCTTTCCGTATTTGTCCATTTTAATTTTATCTTAATTCTTCCATATCTTTTTCCAATAACGCTCGCTAAAGTATCTGAAACAATCATTATCAAGATTCCCGCTATTGGAAAATAAAATAATTTAAGACCAAAAGTGGCAATAATCGAAAAGACGAGCATGAGAAGAAAAACCGAAAGGCAATAATTAAAGGGGCCTTGTAAATACCCAACTTTTTCTTCTGCCTCTTCGCTTATTGCTTCGTATAATTCTTTTAGTGGTTTAATTTTACTCTCTTTCGAACTAAAGAAAACTAAAATCATCAACGATCCCGAGATTATTACGGCATACCAATAAAATTCTAAAAAGGGGGTAATAAAGATTGATAATCCTGCTAACAAATGGATTATTTTACGCGCAGTAAAACCAGATATTTTTTCTTTTTCTTTAAGGTATTTTGGAATTAAAATTACAAGAATAACATATATATAAGCGCCAACAACGAGAAATATATCTAATAACCATGACATAAAAATATCTTTGTTTTTATTATTTATAAGAAGAGACCAAAAATTAAGAGTTTCAAAGGTATGTAAAACCCAGTGTATTTATATTAATTTTTCCAAAAGAAGATCTTGTAAATAATTTATGAGATCCTCATCGTTTAGAAAAATTTTCAATATTTTATTTAGCTGATTAATGTCTATTTTTTCTAAAATCAAGCTAAATAACTTGTTAAAAGAGAGATCTGCTGGTAATAAACTTAGATCTTCAATTTTCCTCAAAAGATCTGTGTCTCTTAGCGCTGAGATTTTATCTTTAACCTTATTAAAAATGATTTTTTGTTCCGATTCATCTAATTCGATGTCAGAAATAAATTTAAGGGCTTTTTCTAAAGTTTTTTTCTCTAAAGACATGCTATTTAATCTAATAAGATCTATTTAAAAGACTAAAAAATCAAATTTGAAATGTAACTTAAAAAGCACAAAAATATTGCTGGAAATCTATATTGTGCTAAATAAAAACAATAACCTCCATCGAAATCGTAGAAAATTAAGAATCTTTTTATCTCAAACCTAATTTTATCGTAGTGAATTAACAACTTCAATGGAATAATCCGGAAACACAATTTATAATAGAATTTAATCGAAATTTTATTGATTTTCAGAATTAAAAATACTTTATCGAATTTATTTGAGTGTATAACTTGATTAATTAAGTAATTTAAGAATGAAAACAGAAAATTAAAGAGAAAGAGAAAAAAAAAGAAATTGAATAAATTTAATATTTCAAAGAAGAAACCAAAATGAAGGAGGAAGAGAAGAAAAATATATTTTGAGTCTCCGCCTCCAATAAATCTTATCCAAAACAATACTAAGCAGGAGAGAAACAGTGTGAAAAAATTCAATAGAAATAGAATTAAAAGAAAGAATTTCGAAAAATTTGAGAGAACAGAAGATATAATAAGGTTTAATATTCCTAAAGAGAAAAAAACTATAAAATTTTTATTCGGAATTTTCCTGATAAAAAAATCCAAAATTGAGTAATATATAGATATGATTAAAATGAAAATAAAACCATACATTCCTTTTTTTAATATAAATAGAGTAATAATAACCAAACACAATTTTTAAAACTAATTTTAGAAGACTTATGCAACTAATCTATATCCTCTATTAATTCAATCATTTTCTTAATACAATGAGCTTTTAAATCTTCTTCTCTGAATCTGTAGATTTTTATGCGTCCAAAATTTTTTTCTTGAATTAAATTTATTTTAATCAAAAATCTTAAATGGTTCATTACATTGGAGTGGTTCAAATTTGTATTTTTAATAATTTTTGATATATTTAATTCCTTATTTAACGCTAATGTTTTTATTATTTTAGTTCGTCCTTTTGAGCAGAAGAGTTCTTCAATAGAATATTTACTCTCGACTTTATCTCTCATATGTAGATTCCTCGTCCTTTTAGAATTGAGATTAATGAGGTTTCAAGTTCCTTTATTGAATAATCATTAATACTAATTTGAGATTTTCTTCCTTTTATGTTTCTACTATTAATTTTTATTGAAATTATTCCATAATTTTGTAATTCATGAAGATAATTCATAATTTGAGAATAGGAGCGAGGAGGAGAGCCAATATTTTCACAAAAATGCGAGTATTCGTCTTGAATAGTTGAGATATCTGTATTAAAGGTATCTGGTTTTTTTAAAATATTTAAGATTGAAGCGATTAAGACTAATTTGTGAGTTTTTATTGACTTTAAGAATCCCAACGAATTACTCGGTATAATCTGGTTATTGGCTAACCTGACACATTCCGGAGTGATGGCTTTTAATTCTTTTGCCTCAGCAATTTTTGTTGAGCTCCAGAGCAATTCTAATGATTTTCTCATATCACCTTTTTTTTGAACAATTTCCGCAATCATTTCTAAAATTGCGCTATTAAAAACTCTAGGTTTTAAGGACACTTTTGCTCTAGAGCGTAAGATGTCACGAATTTGCTTTTTATCATATTTTTCAAAGGAAATTATATTTCTTTGGAGGGTACTTAAAGTACTTTCATCTAAATTATTTAGGCACGAAATATTTCGAACAATCCCAATTAATGATAACCTTTGAGCGGTATTAAATGATTCATCGTTAATTCTTGTTAATGTATAAATTAAATCGTCATTTTTCCCAATTAGGTAATTAAGCTCATCCAAAACTAGGACCAAATGCAGGTTATTTCGATTTAACATGTCACACAGTACATCTATAATGTCTTGATGGGAGAGCCCTCGATTTGGGAAATTGTTTTCAAAAGATTTCATGATTTTTATTAAGACTTTATATCCCGTTCTTTCTTTTCTGCAATTAATATGTAGATATCTAATTTTAATTTCTCTTTTCTCAGCTGCTTCAAGGATCATTCGACCGAAATATTTAACCGTTACTGTTTTTCCTACTCCAATAATCCCGGTAATTAGAACCCTCCTTGAAATTAGATTTGGTTGTGTTAATAGAATTAAAAATAGTTGCGAGAGTGCAATTAACTCTTTATCTCTGTGAGGTAGTTCTTCTGGTACATAATTAATATCCAACTTAGTCTCATCTAGAAATAAATTGGGTTTTCTAATTTGATCTTCAATAAAGTTTTGAGATATATATTCCCACCTCACTAAATATATAATAAAAAAAGAAGCACATTAATAATGATAAACAGAGTTTAGGTTTATTATTAAATTATATAAAAGAGATAATAACGACAAAGTATATTGATTAAAATCCAGAAAAAATCTGATGAATCGATATTGCTGATTTCTTCTATTCTATTATTGTATTAATTTCAGAATTCTGTCGAAGTGAAAATATATGAATGTTGAGATTTTACTGGGTTCAAAATACCCACATATTATATTATTTTTTTTGTGTAACAATTTATCCTAAAAATGACTGTTTATGAAAATAGAAAAAATCATTAATCCCACAATTGAATCGGAATTATACGAATTAGCAGTTCCAGGAAATGTTATCGGCTTAGAAGTAATTGATTCTTATGCTAGGAAGGTGGGAGTTGTACGAAGTATTAAAATTCAATTCTTCCCAATAAAGGTTGATTTAATTGTAAAGGGTTTAGGGGTTGAATTCCCCATCTCAGCAGAAGATGTTAAAGCAATCAATTCAGTAGTTAATTTAAAAATTCCCGTAAAACAAGCAGACGAAATAAAGCTGCAAGATGTTGAGAGATTAAGAGAGGAGACTTTCACAGAAATTAAAAGTCTTATATAATCTCATTTACATTATTCAACGAATCTTTTTTCTACTTGAAAGGAGATCTAAATAAACAAGAAAAGCATCAAAGTTTAAAACATAATAATTCCTTAAATAAATTTGATGATAAATGAAGAGCTCGGATTAACGTTGCTTCGCAATGAGGAACTTCACCCCTCGTATCCAAACAAGATTTAAATTCAGATAGAAATATCTTAAAATATAGAAACGGAACAGCCCTATTATTTAATTTAATGACTTGAAAATTCAAAGAAAAATGTAATTGGGAATTGTTGAAACGATTAAAAGTCTTGGAGAAAGGCAAAATAAAAGTGATGATATTTTGGATTTGAACTTTAGGTATGCCGAATTAGTTTGATATCCGAAACTAATTTTTGGCGACAAAAATTAGTACAAAAGGGTGGGTATGCCCTTCATTTATCATCTAAATGCAACAAATAATGTATTATTTAAATCAGATCTGATTTGATTTATTATTTGTTATTGGTAAAAACAAAAAATTTAAGATTTATAAAACAATTATCAAATCAAAATTTAAATTAAAGGACTCACATAGAAATGGGAAAGATTAGAACTGTTTTAATAAAGAAAATTTCAAAAGAATTGATCGAGAAATATCCCAACATTTTTACATCAGATTTTGATACAAATAAAGAGCTGTTAAATAAATACGCGGAAATTGACTCAAAACATTTAAGAAACAGAATTGCAGGTTATATCGTAAATTTATTCAAATTAAGAGAGAGAATTGAGTCGATTTAACTCCCAATAATTCAAATGGAGATTCTCGAAAATATGCTCGAGGACGAAGATTACAAGAAAATGGCAGAATTATTGAGGAAAGGGGCAACTATGTTAAATTTGGCATGCCCAGCTTGTAATTCTCCTTTATTTAAATATAAAACAGATGATGTTTTTTGTCCTGTATGTAATAAAAAAGTTGTTGTTGTCAAAGAAGGTGAAGAAATTTCAACGAATGGTGCAAAAGCATCCACAATTAAGTCGAGCTCCAGTGACTCGATTAAAAAAATCAGTCTTAATGAAATTTATAATAGATTAGAAAATATTTTAATCGACAAAATTAAATGGATTATGCGTAAGATCGAAAACGAAGAACAAATTAAAAATTTGAAATCCTATTCGATAACTATTTTAAATTTCTTACACTCGATTGAAAAGTTAAATAAGATGATAATCCCTAAAGAAAAAAATTCAATTAATAACTCTTTTCTTAAAGGAAAATTTATTAGGAATTTAAAAAATTGGGCCCAAAACTTAGAAGAAGACGAAATTCTTAAAACAATAGCGTTTTTGAAGGAAAGCGAAAATAACGAATAAACAACCACCTGTTTCTAGTGTTCCTTCTACTTAACTTTGGCAAATACTTCAAATATAAATAATCCAAATTGTGATTTTTTTTTCTTTTTAGCAGATATGTTTGATGTTATCTGAGAACTAATCAAAACTAAAGGTAATTAATTTTGTTATCTAATAAATTCAAAAAGGATCTAGATCCAAATTTAAAATTTTTTTTAAATAATCTTATAGTTAATTAAATATTTTAATATTATTAGGGAGAAGAATTATAATTAATTGAAATGCATAATATGAATTGAAGTTAATTTCATTCAAAGGTTAAAGAAATCGAGTGTGAAGATAACAAAATAGAAAAAATTAAATCTAATACTTTAATATTTTAAAGAAAGATAGCATAATAAAATAAATCAATTCAGCTTCTGTAGTGTAGCCCGGTCAAAATTAAAAAAAATGACTAAGCATCGGAGGCTCTCACCCTCCTGACGGGGGTTCAAATCCCCCCAGAAGCATTTTTAACTTTAAAAAAATTTCTTTAGAAAATTAATATTAATTTATTCGATAAGATATTGGTCCGTGAAGTTATTGATAAGAGATAAATTTCATATTAGAACATATGGTTGTGCTTATAATAATATCGATTCTCAAATAATGAGAGATGTTTTAAGGAGAGAGAATCTTTTTGAATCCTCCCTAGAGGACGCAGACTTTATCATAATAAATACATGTGCGGTTAAGGGAGTAACTGAAAATAAAATACTGTCTTATTTAAAAAAGATTTATCATAGGTTCTACGATAAAAAGGTGATTATTACAGGATGTTTACCTCAGATCTCAAAAAATTCTTATAAAAAAGTTGTTAAGGCTATACCATCATTTTCCGCAATAATTGATGTAAATTGTATCAATCAGATTCGTTCGATATTAAATCGAATAAAAAATGGCGAAAAAAACTTGCTTTTGAGATCAAAATGTAAAATCGATAAATCTGCATCATTTTTAAATTATTCCGACGATACTAAAACTGCAATTATTCCAATATCAGAAGGATGCTTAGGTTCTTGTACTTATTGTTGCGTGAGAAGGAGTAGAGGGAATCTATTTACTTATAACACGAATAATATTCTAAACCAAATAAAATATCAACTTAGTCAAAATAAAAAGGAAATATTTTTAACCGCACAAGATTGTAGTTCCTATAATTTCAAGGGGATTAATCTTATCGAATTAGTTCATGACATTCTCTCAATAGATAAGAAATTCTACATTAGAATTGGAATGATTAATCCACAATTCTATATAAATACTCATAAGAAATTTGTGGAATTATTTCAAAAAGAGAAATTATACAAATTCTTACATATACCAATTCAATCAGGCAGTGACGAAATACTCCAAGTAATGAATAGAAATTATAAAATTGAACTTTTGAAAGAATCTATTAAATATCTTCGGAAATCAGTTCCAAATTTAACAATCGCTACTGATATAATATGCGGATTTCCGGGAGAAACAAGAACTCATTTTAATGAAACGATTGAATTTATAAGATGGCTAAAACCGGAAATTCTAAATATATCGAAATTTTCACCACGACCGAACACTCCAGCTAAAAAAATGAAACAAGTTAGAAGCGAACTAATTAAAGAAAGAACAACTGAATTAAATAAAATATATAATGAATTTGCCTTGGAGAAAACATTAAAATGGTTAAAATGGAGAGGAGAAGTCTTAATCGTTAAAAAATTGAAAAAAAATCAATATTTTGGCAAAAATATATATTATAAATCCATCTTCGTTGATGGTGGGAAGGAAGGTGAATTTGTGAATGTTGAAATCGATAGAATTGACGGTAGAAAACTAATCGCGAGAATTATATAACAATTTTTTTATAAAAATTGGTTTTAAAAGAGAGACATAGTGATCTCGTATAGAATATTCTGCAATGTTTGTTGCCTTTGAAATAAGTCTCTGTGTTAATATTTTTTTTTGTTGAAATCTCTCGGCTATATACTTATCAGCACAATAAATAATTGCTCCAGCTAAAATTAATGGATTTCTTCCGCCTCTTTGTTTGGTTTTAAGATATTTTAATAATGTTTCTGAAACATTTGTTAATTCTCGTTTGTATTCGCTTAAATCCCAATCAATACCTTTCTTTTTTAGCCTTTCTTTAAGGGGTTCGTGTGAAACAATATCTTCGATAAGTCTTGATAAATACCTTTCGCTTTTTAAAGAAGAGTCGTTTTTATCAAGATATTTTTTATAGATCATCCCATCACGAATGATCAATCTTGGGGTGACTCTGTGTCCAAGTATCTGAAAAGCTTCAGCAACTTCTTTTATTGATAAAGGAACATTACCATCATCTTTTCTTAAAGAATAAAAGAGACAAAACGCAATGAGTGAAATATTGTTTATAATTTTCTCTGACTTCTTGGCAATTTTTCTGTAGAAGTATGCAGCGTTATTTCTAATATTATTGTTTAAATTTAAGAGGATTGCGATCTTATTGAGGATCTTTAAAATTCTATATTCAGTTTCGTAATTTTTTATTCTAACAAATTTAGTATAGTTCTTCTTTAAACGTTGGAATAATTTCTGACTACTAGGAGATAATAAATTTCCATTTTTATCGCGAAGATAATAGGATTTTTCGTAATCAATACATGTTCCTAAACCCCCCACAAAATTAACTTGTTCTCCCAGTGCAACATATTGTTTATTGGTCATATTACCCGACTCAGAGTTACTAATAATGTAAGATTGTTCGCTGAGGATTTCCTCAACAACTAAACCGCATTTCGTGCAAGTTCTTTCGAAACCATTGTTCACAACATCTCCACCGCATTCTTGGCATTTAAACTCAATTAAATTTAAATCATGATTCTTAATATTTGAATTAGAATACAATTCAACCCAACCCATTTAATTTATATTAATAATGTCAGAGTGTTGTTATTTTATTTTTCAATATTCTTATTACCATTAATTAAATGAGCGTTTCATTTAAATGCGTCTTTATTTTTGGGGGGGAGAGAGGAGAACATGAAGAGTCAAAGTAAAATTTGACAAAACAAGTAAAATATAAATTCCTCAGAAAATCCAATTGCTTCAAATGGATTATCCTTTCGAATCTGGAACAGAAAATTTAAAATACCCTATTTGCTCCGCGACAAATTTATGAGAAATAAGAAGTAGACTACTCAAATCAAATTATTAATCAAAAAATTTATTTATTTTAATTCTTTATTCTATCTAATTTAGGTGCAATATATAATGGGTCATAGAAAGCAACACGCGCCAAGACACGGTTCCTTAGCATTTTTACCTAGAAAAAGGGCAGCCCAAATTAAAGGGCGCATAAAAAATTGGAGAGATATCGATGGAGAGGCCACTTTTTTAGGTTTTTGTGGATTTAAGGCCGGAATGTCACATATTACTTACATCGATGATTATAAAAATAGTTCAACCTACGGCAGAGAGTTAATGAAAGCTGTCACTATTATTGATGCTCCTCCATTATTATTAATAGGCATTAGGGTTTATAACCAAGATGATTATGGAAAATATGTTGTCGGAGATATATATTCTCCTGAACCAAATGAATATCTTCTGAGAAAAATTAAAAGCTTCAAACTAGAAAATTACAATTTCATGGAAAAAAAGAAAGAAATTCAAAAAAAAATTAATCCTAACTCGGAAATTTTTGGTATTTTCCAAACACAGCCAAATCTATCCTCTGTTTCTAGAAAAAAACCAGACATTGTTGAAATTAAAGTCTCAGGTTTGGATGATCCAGAAGAAGCCTTTAATTTCGCCTTAAAAAATTTAGGAAAAGAGATAAGGATCAGAGATATATTTAGAACTGGAGAATTAATAGATGTAATTGCTGTAACTAAAGGTAAGGGTTTTCAAGGGCCTGTAAAAAGATTTGGTATTACTATTTTAACTCGAAAAAATAGTAAAGTAAGACGAGCTGTTGCATGTATTGGACCTTGGCACCCAGCTAGAGTTTTATATACTGTTCCTAGACCAGGTCAAATGGGTTTTCACCAAAGAACCGAATATCACAAAAGGATCTTTCAAATTGGGGAAAATGGAGAAGAAATCAATCCTAAAGGTGGATTTATTGGATACGGACTTGTTAAAGGAGACTATATTATGGTTTTGGGATCTATTCCTGGACCAAAAAAAAGAATGATCAGATTAAGAAAAACAATCAGACCCACTCGAAAATATAGCGATTCGGTACCAGAGATCGTCTACATTAATCGAGAAAGTCAGCAATTAAAGTAATAAGTGATGTAGATAATGGCTGAAGTTAACGTGTATGGTTTAAATGGTAAAGCTAAGGAGTCCATACACATTCCAACAATATTTGAAATAAAACCAAAGTTAAAAATAATTCAGAGAGCTGTAGAAGCTCATTTTGCTCGATCTAAACAGCCTCAGGGAAGAGATCTCCTTGCAGGTAAAAGAACTACTGCACAGAGTTGGGGAACTGGTTATGGAATAGCTAGAGTTCCAAGAATAAAGGGTTCTGGTTTTTTAACAGCAAGAAATGCAGGATTTATTCCTTACGCAAAAGGAGGAAGACTAACACACCCTCCCAGGGCTGAAAAGAATACAATAAAAAAAATAAATAAAAAAGAGAAAACGATTGCTCTTATTTCTTCTATTTCCGCATCTGGTAATAAAAACTGGATTGTGAATCGAGGACATAATATTGACGATGTTCCTGAAATTCCTTTAGTTGTTGATGATAAGATACAGACAATAAAAAAAACACAAAAAATGGTTGAAGTTTTCACCAAATTAGGGCTTAACAAGGAGATTGATAGAGTTAAAACAGGAAAAAAAATACGCGCAGGTAAAGGGAAAGGCAGAGGGCGCAAATATAAGAATAAAAAAGGAGTTTTAATTGTTATAAAAGATGATTTTGGTATTTATAGAGCTGCAAGAAATATTCCCGGAGTAGATGTGAAAAACATAGAAAGCGTCTCAACAATTGATTTTGCTCCGGGAGGGCTTCCAGGAAGATTAATTTTATGGGCTCAAAGTGCATTTAACGATTTAGAGCAGTTTAAAGTGATGGTGTAAAGAAGTGGAAAACGATTATAAGATAATAATTAAGCCGTTAGTTACTGAGAACACATTTGATTTAATCGAGAGAGAGAACAAACTTGTTTTTTATGTAGAAAGGAAAGCAAATAAAAATCAGATTAAAACAGCAATTGAACGAATTCATAATGTGAAAATATTAAAAGTAAATACGCTAATTACGCCCAATGGAAGAAAAAAAGCATTTGTTAAACTTCATCCAGATAATTCAGCGGCGGATTTAGCTATTGATCTTGGAATTTTTTAATACAATTTAAAGATTTTGCCTTTTTTTAACAGAGATAAAAAGGATTTTGAGTTAAATATCTTCACACCTAGTAAATTATCAATTTTTGTCTCTGTCATCAGTCTTTTTTGAAATGATTTGTCCTCAATTATTAAAAAAATTTTCCGGTTTGGATAATACTTCAAAAAAGTTTCACGAATTAAGTTTGGATTATAATTATAGATTAATAAAATTATATACTGCGCATTTAATTCAAATATGTTGGAGGAGATCTTTTTAAAATTAATTTTTTTTTTCTCAAAATATTTTATTAAGACATCATGTACAGGAGAATCGCGCAGTTCTTTAAATCTTTCACGAGTTAAAGAAGGTTCGTCTTTATTTTGAACAAGGCGGCATAATGAAATAACGAGATCGGCATTTTTTT
>SMTZ1_10001168_pt1 | contig 25894 bp, 25 predicted proteins | sample DeeMarSWOR136_30_FD_25667 | JGI IMG/M metagenome (IMG submission 25667)
AGGCCGACGATGATAAAGATTTCGGCTCCACTTCCCCTTCCTCTCTCCCTGCTTCGCCTTCGTCCCCCTCCCCAGAAAAAACTCCGGAGTATCCAATCGCTGAGCAGGGCAACCACTCCGACCATGACCACTGCTAACGTCTGAACCAGGACATCGTAATTCTTGATATGGGACATCTCATGGGCGATGACGCCTTCCAGCTCCACACGGTTGAGCTTTTGCAGCAGCCCGGTGGTGACGACAATCACAGAATTCTGAGGGTTCCGACCTGAGGCGAAGGCGTTAGGAGCCGTATCATCTATGATGTAGCAACGCGGCTTGGGAAGTCCTGCCGCAATGGCCAATCCTTCGACGACATTGTACAGGTAGGGGTAGTCTTCCTTTTTGACCGGCCTGGCGCGGCTTATCGCCAGGACGATTTTATCGCTGGCATAATAACTCCCAAAAGTCATGGCCACCGCGATAACGACAGCTAAGATAAGTCCGTATGGGCCAAGTCCTGTCAGCTCTCCGAAAACCCAGGTTAAGGCAAAAATAAGGACCAGAAAAAACAGCACAAGGCAAAAAGATTTCCACTTGTTGCGGGAGATTTGTTCGTACATGCTGGGATGGTCTTAACTTTCTTAAAGAAAGGGAGATTAAAACTTCACCTCGACAGGTTCTCTAGCTGCGGGCTCTTCGATCTCGAAGTATTCTCTTTCCTTGAAGTTGAACATCCTGGCGATGATGTTGGAGGGAAAAACCTGCTGTTTGACGTTAAACTTCATCGTGGAGTCGTTGTAAAACTGACGTGAGTAAGCGATCTTGCCTTCAGTCCCGGCCAGCTCCTCCTGGAGCATCAGGAAGTTCTGGTTCGCTTTTAAATCGGGGTAATTTTCGACCACGGCAAACAGGGACTTCAGGGCTCCGGTCAGCACGTTTTCGGCTTCACCCTGCTCCTTCACTGTGCCGGCATTGATGGCTCTGGTCCGGGCTTCGGTCACGTTTTGGAAAACCTCTCTTTCGTGCTTGGCATAGCCTTTAACTGTTTCCACCAGGTTTGGAATAAGATCATACCGGCGCCTGAGCTGGACGTCGACCTGAGCCCAGGCATTATCACAGCGATTCCGCAAATTCACCAGACTGTTGTATAGCCCTATGGCAAGGACGACAACGACGGCAATGGCTATCAGGAAAATCCAGATAACGGCCATATCATTCTCCTTTGTTGAGGATGTTTGTACATAATAAACAATTTCAAAATTGAAAAGTCAACTGAAATTGTCTAGATGTGGTGTGTTTATAGCAATAAGATATACGAAACAGATACCCGATAAATTCATTGAAGATGAGGATATATTCAAAGGCTCAGGAAAAAGGGAATGGATTCCTGCCTGCGCAGGAACAAGACTGGGTTCCCGCTGGAGCCTGCACCTGCACCTGATTTCTCAGGTGCAAGCTCCGTCAGGTGCGGGAATGAAATTTAATTGACACGGTCAAAAGACAATGATATAGTTCTCTAACTCATCGAATCCATTGAGGGACGTTTCCTTCAATAATTTTAAAAGGAGGATCTTTAAATGGCTTCATTAAAGGAAAAATTCTCTTCAAAGCTCGGCCCTACGCGCGACCAGGTCAGCACCCTGCTCAAAGAGCATGGCGACAAAAAAATCTCTGAAGTGACCGTTGCTCAAGCCTATGGTGGGATGCGCGGTGTCAAGTGCATGGTCACAGAGACCTCTGCCCTCGATCCCTTCGAAGGCATCCGTTTCCGTGGCTTCAACATACCCCAGCTCCGAGAAAAACTCCCCAAAGCTCCAGGCGGCAAAGAACCTCTCCCAGAGGGCATCTTCTACCTCCTCCTCACTGGAGAATTACCCACTGAGGAAGATGTCAAAGAAATCACCAAAGAATGGCAAGAACGGAGTCCCCTTCCTGATTATCTGACCGACGTCCTCAACGCCATCCCCAAAGATATGCATCCGATGACCCAATTCTCGCAGGGTATCCTGGCTCTCCAGAGAGAATCCATTTTCTCCCGGAAATACAGAGAAGGTTTGAGTAAAATGGAATACTGGGATCCCATGTTCGAAGATGTGATGAACCTCTTGGCCAAGCTCCCGCTGATTGCCTCTTATATCTATCGCCGAAGTTACAAGAACGATAAACACATCCCGGCCGATCCCAACCTCGATTGGGGAGGAAACTTTGCCCACATGATCGGTATCGAGAACGAGGAGTTCAAAGAACTCATGCGGCTCTATCTCGTCCTGCACAGCGACCACGAGGGAGGCAATGTCTCTGCTCACACCACGCATCTTGTCGGCTCAGCCCTTTCGGACGCCTATTATTCTCTTTCGGCAGGCATGAACGGTTTAGCTGGACCCCTCCACGGTTTGGCCAACCAGGAAGTGCTGAGATGGGTCATGGCTGTGATGGACAAACTCGGCGGCGTCCCCACCAAGGAACAGCTCAAAGACTTCTGCTGGGAAACTCTGAATTCTGGACAAGTCATTCCCGGATACGGCCATGCCGTCCTTCGGCAGACCGACCCCCGCTACGTCGCTCAAAGGGAATTTGCTCTGAAGCATCTGCCTGATGATGAAATCTTCCAGGTCGTGAGCGCTCTCTACGAAGTTGTCCCTCCCATCCTTGAAGAGCAGGGCAAGGCCAAAAATCCTTGGCCCAACGTGGACGCTCACTCGGGTGTTCTCCTGCTCCATTACGGTGTCACCGAGTACGACTTCTACACCGTTTTCTTCGGAGTTTCCCGGGCCATCGGCGTGCTGAGCTCTCTAATCTGGGACAGAGCTCTCGGGTTGGCTATCGAGAGACCAAAGAGTGTGACCACCGATTGGATCGCTAAGCAGATTAAAGCTTAAGCTCGGTTAGTCAGAATCGATATCGCAGAGAGAAACTTATCCGTCCGTCTCGGACTGCTTAGACTCCGAGGAACACTCTAGAGGTGGATAGTTAATGCCCATTTCTTGGAAAAAGGGGGAGTGTCCCCCTTTTTCCAAATTCTTTCATTATTATCTCATAGAAAACAGCGGACCATTCTCTTTTTTTTAGGCCATCGAGATTTCTTTTAAACTTTTATATAAGTTATGAAGGACGAACCTTGAAGGAGGATAGACATGGAGTATAAAATCGGTCTTATCGGGTGCGGCACTGTCGGTCAGGGATTCATGGAAATTCTGGAAAAGAAAGGGGAATACTTAAAAGAAAAGCTAGGATTTGAGGCCAGAGTCGTGGCCATTTCTGACAAACTCAAGGGATCGCTCCTGATTCCGGAAGGCATTGATCTGACAAAAATCCTTGAGGTTCTCGGTGAGGGGAAAAACATAGATGAATATTTGGAGGGATCCAATCCAGCAGCAGGAATGGATCCTTTAGGGATGATCGAGAGAAGTCAGGCTGACATCATCGCTGAGTTGACCTACACCGATATCCAGACTGGGGAGCCCGCCATAAGTTACATCAAAAAGGCCCTTCAATCCGGGATTCATGTGGTGACTTCCAACAAGGGACCCGCAGCCCTCCATTATATCGAACTCAAAGAGCTCGCCCGGGTGAATAATGCCCAGTTCAGGATCGAGGGGACGGTGATGAGTGGGACTCCTGTCTTCCACCTCTTCGAGAACGGCCTCGAAGGGAATGAAATCCTAGAGATCAAAGGCATCCTGAACGGGACAACAAATTTTATCCTGTCCAAGATGGAAGAAGAGGACATGGATTACGAAGACGCTCTCAAGCTGGCTCAAGATTTGGGTTATGCCGAAGCCGACCCGACGGCAGATGTCGAAGGGTATGATGCCCTGGCTAAGATCGTGATCCTGGCTAATGCCTTGATGGCGGCCAACATCAAACCCTCTGACGCCCGAAGGGAAGGAATTTCCTCGATCACCAAAGCGGCGATTAAAGAAGCTCGTGCTTCCAGCTTGAGGTACAAACTCATCGCCTCAGTCAGGAAAGAGGCTGACGGAGTCAAGGCCAGTGTCGCTCCACAGAAACTCCCGCTCTCGGACCCCTTGGCTGGCATCATGGGGGCCAACAACGCCTTGACCTTTGACCTGGATTTGATGGGAAAGGTCACCATCCAGGGACCGGGCGCAGGTAGGGTCGAGACCGGTTATTCTTTATTGTCAGACATGCTGGCTATTCACCGTCAAATTTCCGAATAAATCGAAGGTGGAGATGCCTGAGCTTTTTGGATTCTTTTCGTTCGGGAAGAGCCACCCTTTAATCATGAAATCCCATGAATTCAAAGGAGGTGTCCATGCATATCAAGCTTTTATCGGATAAGGATTTAAAGGCTATGGATGCTTTGATCGATTCCTACGGAGGAGCTGAAGAGATTTCTCAGAAAATAGAAGCCAAGAGAGACTACGAAACCAGGAAGCGGATCGCTGCGGAGAAAGGCTACGGGGAGATGCTCGACCAGGCTGAAGAGAAGGTGAAGAACTTTGCCAAAGTGGAGGATTTCATCGAGGAGAACGGCCTCTCAATAACCAAGGAGGGTGTTTGCACCGCCCAGGTCTCCGGCTTCCAGGGAGCCCGGCCTACTTACGATTGTCTGAGGAGAATCGCCGAGAACAGAGACGTCCTCTTCCCGACAGAGATGATTTCCGTGGTGGGCTTAACCGAAAACTACATCTACAGCGGTGATCTGTTAGCGACTCTGGCCATGGCGGAAAACATCTTGGGGGCCAGCAAATTCTGCTCGACCAACCTCCTGGGCACTCCTTTGCCTGAAGAACGATTCGCCCGCGTGGAAAAAGTGACAGGGGAGAAGTTCGAAAGAAGGGACTTGGGCAACGGGTTGAGCCAGATTATCCTGAAGAACATGGGAACCGCCTTCGGCAATCTGGGTGGAGTGGAGGTCGGCAACAACAACCATCTTGTCTATCTGGACGGCGTCACTCGAGCCGCCTTGGAAACAGGGGGAAATTTCTACCTCAACCCGAGCTGGTCGACGATCGTGGCCGCCTGCTATTACGCCCGGGAAATCCCTAATCTCTCCTTCAAGGTCTCGATGCTGCTCTCCACCCAGAACGCGATTCAGTTCCGGATGCTCCTGAACATCATCAAGGAGTATCTTCGTGATGACGGCACCACTCCCATCTACGAGGTCAACATCGGGAATGCTGCCACTCCCGAAACCTTTATCCAGTGCAGCCGGGAGCTGGAAGCCTCGGGCCTTCCTCAATTTTATCTGGCCGCCCACCTGCGGATAAACTCCGACCTCGGGATAGCCGATTTCAACTGGACAGAAAACGCTCATATCGTGCTCGATGCCGGCCGAGACCTGACCATAAAATACGAAAGCGACGGCACCTCCCGCCCCTACGACACCATGGAGGCCTATTTCCTCTCAGACGAGGAGAGAAACGAAAAGGCAGAGCTCATCGGTGATGTGATCTACCATAAATGTCTAAGATGTGATATGGATGCTAAGGAGATCATGAAGAGAGGACACCGAGTCCGGTTTGCTCAGATTTCCTACAGAGAGTGAGGCCGGTCCGTCAGGAAAAATTGGGAGAGAGTCAATGGACCTAGGAATCAAAGACAGAGTGGCTCTTGTGGCTGCTTCCAGCCGGGGGCTAGGGAAGGCCATCGCCTACGAGCTTTCCAGAGAAGGGGCCAAGGTGATGATCTGTGCTCGAGAATCAAATAGACTTAATCAGACAAGAGATGAGATTGCCTCTGAAACAGGAAATGCGGTCAGAGCCTTTGTGACGGATGTGACCGACGGAGCGCAGGTGAAAGGTATGGTCGGACAGATTGTCGATAAGTTTGGAACTATCGACATCCTGGTCTGCAATGCTGGGGGGCCGCCGGTCGGTCTGGTGGGGGACTTCACCGATGACGACTTCCGGAAAGCTCTGGAGCTCAACCTGATGAGCACGGTGAGCCTCTGTTACGAGGTCATTCCGCTCATGAAAAAACAGAGATGGGGGAGGATCATCAACCTAGCGTCGGTCTCAGCCAAACAGCCGATAAAAACATTGATCCTCTCCAACACATCCAGAGCCGGAGTTTTGGGTTTTTCGAAATCCTTATCGGAACAGCTGGCGCCCTACGGGATCACTGTTAATGCGATCTGTCCCGGGTACACGAAAACAGAAAGGGTTGATGAGTTGGCTCTCTCCTTTGCCGATACAGGCAGGGGTTCGGCAGAGGACTTTTATAAGAATATCGAGGCGAGCATTCCCTTAGGGAAGCTGGCGGCTCCCGATGAAATCGCAGCCGCTGCAGCTTTCCTTGCCTCAGAGAGAGCCGCCTACATCACCGGAGTTGCCCTCCAAATAGACGGAGGTTACATCAAAGGACTGTTCTGATATAGAAAAGGGGACAGGCACCTTTTTCTCTGAGGAGGAGAGAATGGAAGAATGGGACGAGACACCTTATCCAGGAATGATCCGGGAACTTCCTGAAATCGATATCCCTCTCGAGGGTGTCCGAGGCTGGCTTCTCCAAGGCGCAAAGACACAGGTTGTCTTTTTCGACATCGCCTCCACGTCCGAAGTGCCTCCCCACTCTCACTGTGCCCAGTGGGGTATGGTGGTTGAGGGGGAAATGGAATTGACTATTGGAAATGAAACAAAAGTCTACCGCAAAGGGGACTGGTATTACATTCCCGAGTCAGTGCCCCATGGGGCCAGCTTCACCACCAGGTCCTTCGTGATAGACCTTTTCGACGATCCAGGCCGGTATAAAATAAAAAATCCTTAGAGGTCAGCTATGAAAATTGTCTTTTCGAAACTCATGAATTCTTACGAGGGGTATGCGATCGGGAAAATGCTGACGTACCTGAATGATCCGACGATCATCTCCTTTGCGGGGGGGCTGCCCAGCACAGATGTTTTCCCGCTGGATATCATCCAAACAGCCGCGATGAAATCCCTGACAGAAGATTGGGAGCACACGCTCCAGTACTCTCCCATCCCCGGCGAAAATGATTTGATCGAAGCTATTATAGACTACCTCAAACTTGATGATATCCAGATCGGACCTGAAAACATCCTGATCACCACCTCCGGACAGCATGGAATTGACCTCATCGGGCGGCTTCTCCTCGACCCGCAGGACCTGATCGTTATCGATCTTCCTACCTTCGGTGGAGCCTTGGCTGCTTTCGAAATGCAGGATGCCAGGTACATTGCCCTGGATCTCGAGGATGACGGCTCTGATGTGGAGGGAATGGAAAGGGAAATCAAGGCGTCCCTTGACCGAGGGAAGAAGCCCAGATTCATCTACGTGGTCCCGGACTTCCAGAACCCCTCTGGAATCACCCTGAGCCTGGAGAAGAGGCTGGCTCTGCTGGAGCTTGGAAAAAAATACGAAATCCCGATCGTCGAAGACAGCCCCTACCGAGAGCTGCGCTACAAGGGTAAAAACATCGCCTCTCTCTACTCCCTGGATAAAAACCAGGGCCAGGTGATCGGTCTCTACACCTTCTCCAAGATCCTCTGCCCGGGCTTGAGAGTGGGCTTCAACATCGGCCCTCCTGAGGTTATCAGCAAATTGACCTTCCTCAAAGGAGGAAACATCCTCAACACGCCCAAACTCAACCAGGATATATGCACAGTCTTCCTGCGGGAATATGACCTTGAAGCCCATTTCAAGAGGGTTGTCAATTATTATACGGAGAAATTGGATTTCTTCCTGTCCGCCCTGGAGGAGAACTTCCCGGAGGAGACGGGAGTGAAGTGGACCAAGCCTGAGGGCGGGCTGTTCCTCTGGATAACGGTTCCGGATGATATCAACACTCACGAACTTTTTTTCCTGGCGATCAAAGACAGAGTGGCCTTTGTCCCAGGAGAAGTCTTCTATCCTGAGAGCCTGCGCCGCCATAATGCGATGAGGATCAACTTTTCCTACCCGACCAAAGAACAGATCGTTGAAGGTGTGCGACGACTGAGGGCCGTGATAGAACGCTACAGAGCCAAAAAGGCTTAAAATGGGGTGGATCTGATGACGGATGAAAAAAAATATTCTCCTGGGGTGATGAAATATATCGAGGAAGGGAAAAAATACAAAGCTTGGAAAGAGGAACATCTGAGGCGGATGAAAAGTTTCAAATTCGATACCATCGCTGTCCACGGACTATACACAGTCGAAGAAGCGCTAAACCTGAACCAAGGATCGGTGATCGAGCCTCTGTATCTCTCTTCGGCTCAAGCCTACCGGGACTCGGACGAATTGGAAGCAGCCCTAGCCTATCTCATTCCAACCTGGTGCTACACCCGGTTTGCCAATCCCACCACTTACTATCTCGAATGGGCCCTGGCTCTACTCGAAGGGTATAAGACCGGCTATGATACATCCTGTGTGGTGACGGCATCGGGAATCGCGGCCATCATGCTGGCAGTGGATGCTTTCCTCGTCAAACAGAAACAGGGCCAGGAGGATATCAATTTCGTCTCCTCCATCCAGATTTACGGAGGAACCTACCAGCATTTCTCCGTCAGGAAAAGGCAAGAACGGGGAATCGGTGTGCGCTGGGTGAATCATCCAGAAGATATCGAGGAGTGGAAGGCCAAAATCGATGAAAACACGCGCTTCTTGTATACCGAAGCTCCGAGCAACCCCCAACAGGCTTTCTGCGATATCAAAGCCCTGGCGGACCTTGCTCATACCTGGGAAATTCCGTTCATCATCGACTCCACCTGTGCCACTCCCGCCTTGATGCGGCCGATTGCTTACGGAGCCGATGTCGTTATTCATTCTTTGACAAAGTCCATGACTTTAGGTGGCCTGGCCATGGGTGGAGCGCTTATCAGCCGTGACCAGATCGTGACCAAAATCAAGAATGACAATCCGCTCTTCAAGGAAAAATTCGCGGAGTACATCAAGTTTTTTCCCTTCCGCGACGAGGGCCCTGCGGCGGCTCCCCTGAATGCGCTCTTAACCCTCAACGACCTCCGCACCCTCCGCACCAACATGGATCTGTTGAGCCAGAATAGTCAGAAGGTGGCCGAATTTCTGAGCCAGCATCCCCGGGTTTATCAGGTCGACTATCTAGGTTTGCCAAGCTTCCCCTTACATGCCTTGGCCAAACAATACATGAAGCTGGTTGATTCGGATGATGGGCAGGGACATGAGCTCAACCGGTATGGCCACCTCTTGTGTTTTCGCGTGGAAGGCCCCCCAGATAACGCCCGCAAAGTTTACGACAGCCTCAAGATCATCATCAGGGCCGGCGATTTGGGCCGGGTCAAAAGCATCGCCACCATACCCGCCATCTCCACCCATCTCCAACAGGGCAAAGAAGCCCGAGAGGAAGCCGACGTCCCCCCGCAGATGATAAGACTATGTGTGGGCGCGGAAGACCCTGAGGATATTATTGCCGACCTCAATCAGGCACTCCGCTCTTATTGATGATCACAGATTAAAACAGACAAGTTTGGGCTCTGTCATCTCGAGCAGGGCAAATTTGATTCCTTCCCGTCCCAGGCCGCTCCATTTAACCCCACCAAAGGGCATCATGTCGATTCTGTAGTCGGTGGAATCGTTAACCATCACTCCTCCGACTTCTAGTTCTCTGATGGCCTTGAAGGCGTTGGGGAGGGATTGGGTGAAGATAGCTCCGTGGAGACCAAACCTGACGCTGTTCGAGAGGGAGATCGCTTCCTCCAGGGAAGAGACCTTGTACAGGTTGACCACAGGGCCGAAAACCTCTTCGCAGTTTAACTTGGCCCGGCTGGGCATATTCCTGAAGACTGTGGGCTCGAACAGAGTCCCCTCTCTTTTTCCGCCGGTGAGAAGCTCGGCCCCCTCGGCGATGGCTTCCTTAACCCAGAGCTCAACCCTCTTGGCTTCTCCCTCGGTTATCATCGGGCCCATGTCGGTCTCTTCATCCAGCTGATACCCAACCTTCATTTTCTTTGTCAGGGCCACGAACATTTCTTCAAACCTGTCGTAGACCCTCTCATGGATGTAGATGCGTTGAACACCGATGCAGTTCTGGCCGACCGCCCAGAACGCCCCAGAAACAGATAGCTCGACTGCCTGGTCGAGGTCGGCGTCATCCATGACGATGACCGGTGAGTTAGACCCCAACTCCATCCCGATCTTCTTCAATCCGGCCTTCTTGACGATTGCCTCACCGGCCTCTGTCCCGCCTGTGAAGGAGATCATCCTGGGCCTGGGGTCTTCCACCAAAGCATCTCCTATCTTTGAGCCGTAGCCGGTCACGATATTCAGGATTTTGTAAGGAAGGCCCGCTTCTATCAGGATTTCTCCTAATTTCAGGGCCGAAAGGGGAGTGACGGTGGCCGGCTTGAGGACAACGGCATTCCCTCCGGCGATGGCCGGGCCGACTTTATGAGCCACCAGGTTTAGCGGGTCGTTAAACGGAGTGATGGCCAGGATGATACCTATCGGAATCCGGTAGTAGTAGCCCACTCTGTTTTCTGAGCCTTCCCGGCTGTCAAAGGGGATTGTCTCTCCCACGATCCTGCGGGCTTCTTCAGCAGAGACGGTGATCGTGTCCACACACCGGCTGGCCTCTTTCCTGGCCTCCTTGATGGTTTTGCTCCCCTCTGAAGCGATAGTTTTCGCCAATTCATCTTGGCGATCTCTGAGTATTCCTGCCGCTTTATACAGAATAGAAAGGCGGTGATGAACAGGCAGGTTGCGGTTGATCAAAAAGCCCTCTTCGGCTGCGCTGAAGGCCGCCTCCACATCCTGTCTATCTCCTGAAGGTACGGTGTCTATGACTTCGTTGTTGAACGGATTGAGGACATCAATTTTTTCTTTCTTATCCACCCATTGATCGCCGATTAGCATTTTCATTATCTGACCTCCCACTGAAAAGTCGGTATGTTGACTGAATTCTAGGATTGCAGGCGTCAATACTGCCGCCAGCACACTTTCTTACTATTCCCCAAAATGACGATCGATTGCAAGGTAAAATTTCAAAGCCCGGAAGCGCACTCAAAACCTGAGGCCGTTGAATTTTGGGGAATATTGTCTTAGAATGATTGCCTATGGAAAAGATCAGGATTTTGGGAGACCACAACCTCTGTCTCAGGGGAAGCATCAAAATCAGCGGGGCAAAGAACGCTGTCCTGCCCGCCATTGCCGCCTCCCTCCTCACCAGAGAAAAAATAAGTCTCAAGAACGTTCCTCTAGTGAAGGATGTCTACACAATTCTCACCTTGATGAATGAGTTGGGAGCCGAATACCATATCAGGAAAAATTCTCTCTCTATCCAGACAAAAAAGATTCGGTCTGAGGAGGCTTCCTACGCCCTGGTCCGGGCGATGAGGGCATCCATCCTCGTTCTGGGTTCGCTCCTGGCCAGACACGGAAAGGCCGTCGTCGCCCTTCCTGGAGGCTGTGCGATCGGCTCCCGCCCGATAGACCTCCATATCCAAGGGCTGGAAAAATTGGGAGCCTCTATTAACCTGGAACACGGGTACATCCAGGCTGAGGCGAAAAGACTCCAAGGGACAGAGGTGGCTTTCGAGAAAAAAACCGTCGGTGGGACCGAAAACATCATCATGGCCGCCTCCCTAGCCAAAGGTAAGACCATCCTCAAGAACTGTTCCCTCGAGCCTGAAGTGGCCAATCTCTGTGAACTGCTCGTGAAGATGGGCGCCAAGATCGAGGGCATCGGCACCGAGACAGTCAGGATCACCGGAGTGAAAGAGCTTGGCGGGGCCACCCATGAGATCATCCCCGACCGCATCGAGGCTGGAACTTATCTTGTGGCCGGTGCGCTGACCCAGGGAGATCTCACTCTCACCCAAACCCGACCTGACCATCTTGACACCGTCATCGAGAAGCTCAGATACTCTGGAGCAAAAATCGAGAGAATCAACAATCATTCTCTTCATCTCCAAGGCAGACCCGAAATCAGGCCTCAGGATCTGACGACTTCCCCTTACCCTGGTTTCCCGACAGACATGCAGGCTCAGTTTATCGTCTTAATGACTCAAGCCAACGGCACATCGATCATAACCGAGACCATCTTCGACAGGAGGTTCTCTCACATCAACGAGCTGCTCCGACTGGGGGCCAACATAGAAGTCTTCGGAGATAAGGCCATCGTCAGGGGAAAAACACCGCTCTCCGGGGCCGAAACCATAGCCACGGATTTGAGAGCCTCGGCGTCTCTGGTGCTGGCCGGGTTGATCGCCAGCGGAGAAACAATCATCAATGATGTCGAACATCTCGATAGAGGTTATGAAAAGATCGAAAAAAAGCTTAAATCTATCGGGGCTCCCATTGAAAGAATCCAGGGAAAGGGATAAAAAATGGAGGAATGCATTTTCTGCAAAATCGCCAACAAGATGATCCCAGCCAGTATCGTCTATGAGGACGAACAGATCATCGCTGTCAACGATATCCATCCTCAAGCACCCTCTCACATTTTACTCATTCCTAAAGAACATTTCGCATCGTTGAACGACCTTCCTGAAGAGAAAAAAGACATTCTGAGCGAACTGCTTTTAAAAGCGCGTCAGATTGCCGAAGAACAAGGAATCGCTCAGAGCGGCTTCAGGATCGTCCTCAACACCCAAAAGGATTCAGGCCAAGAAGTCTTCCATATTCACTTCCATCTCCTCGGAGGAAGGCGGATGAGTTGGCCTCCCGGGTAAATGGGAAAGAAGCCCATATAAAATAAAAAGAAAAATCAATGAAAAGGAGGTAACATTATGGAAATCACCTGGCTCGGACATTCGGGAATAAAAATCCAAGGTTCAAAAACCGTATACATCGACCCTTTTCTGACGGGTAATCCAGCGGCTTCCATTACCTGCGAAGAAATCGCCGACGCCGATGTCGTCATCGTCACCCATCACCACAGTGACCATCTTGGAGATGCCTTCACGATCTGCAAGAAAACAGGAGCGACTCTGGTCAGCATCCACGAAGTGGCTGTCGAAGGGGAAACCCATGGCCTCCAGGTTGAGGGGATGAACATCGGGGGAACGATCGAGACCAACGGCGTGATTGTTCACATGGTGACTGCCATCCATTCGGCTGAAAAAGGAGATCCGGCTGGAGTCGTCGTCGAACTAGACGGTCGGACCCTTTACCACGCCGGAGATACAGCCCTCACCTATGATATGAAGATCATCGGCGAATTCTTCCATCCCGACTTGAGCTTCATCCCGATCGGGGACAGATACACCATGGGGGTCCCTTCGGCAACCAAGGCCGTGGAATTTGTTCAAACCAAAAAAGTGATACCTATCCACTACGGAACATTCCCGATCGTCAGCGCTGACCCTGAGGACTTCAAGCGGAGAGTGGGTGATATGGCGGAAGTCATCATCCTCAAGCCAGGAGAAACCTACTCATTTTGATTATCTGACCGCTCCCCGGAAGGTCTTTCTTTACATCCGTGGCTTATCTGATCGACGGCAACAATTTGCTTGGATATCTCTCTCCAGAGAAATTGAGGGATTCAAGAAGCAAGCGCCTGCTCATCTCAACCCTGTCGCTCTTCCAGCGCGTCAAGAAGACAAAAATCCTGGTGGTCTTTGACGGTGCCCCGGATCCAGATTTGATCAGTAAAGACTTCCGAAGAAAAACCTTTTCTGTTTTCTTCCCTGATCTGGAAGAGAACGCTGATCAGGTGATAAAGAGGATCATCGAAAAACAGACGGACTTACGGAATTTCTATGTTGTCAGTTCAGACCGCGAAATACGAGCCTTCACCAAAGCGAAAAGGGCCAAATCCATATCCTGTAAAGACTTCAGCAAGCTCCTCAAGTCGTCCTTGAGGACACACAAAAAATCCCTGGAAGCCAAGAAAAAAGAGATCTTCCTCTCCCCTCTTGAGGTTGACCATTGGCTTGAGATTTTTGGTGGCGAAAAATGATAGACGTGGCCATCATCGGTGCCGGCCGGCTCGGTGCCTCCCTAGGCTATGCCCTCCGAACGAAAGGCTACAAGATAAAAGCGTTTTCCTGCCGAAAGATGTCCTCTGCCCGAAGCAGCGAAAAAATCATCGGCGGTGGTCAACCATCCACCGATACCGTTGACACCGCCCGGCAGGGAAAACTCGTCTTTCTCTGCCTGCCTGATAAAGCCATCGAACCCGTCTCTCGATATCTCTACCAATCCACCCTCGATTGGTCAAAAAAGTATGTGTTCCACACCAGCGGCCTTCTGTCTTCAAGCCTCCTCCGAACACTTAAAAGAAAGGGCGCCTTCACTGCCTCATTCCACCCGATCCAATCTTTTGCTCAGAAAACAGCAGACCTAAAACAGTTCGAAGGTATTTATTATGGTTTAGAGGGATGCCCGGAAGCCCTGCTACTGGCTCAAAAAATTGTCCGTCATCTGGGGGGCCACGCTCTCCTCATCAAGCCGAAGGATAAACCTCTGTATCATGCGGCCTGCAGCATGGCCTCTAACCTTTTCGTCGTTCTTGTGGAGACAGCCTCCTCTCTGCTGAAGAAGACCGGTCTTGAGGAAGACCCCTCCCGTATCCTGTTTCCGCTCGTGCAAGGGACTTTACATAATGTAAAGAAACTTGACATCAGCGCAGCTCTTACCGGTCCGGTGGTGAGAGGAGACCGCGCTTCCATTGAGAGACATCTCCGGGCCTTGCGGGCTTTTCCGAATCACCGTCGAATCTACACAACCCTCGCTTCACAAGCGCTGGCCATAGTGAAAAAAGATCGAAGACTTTCTACTGAAGACATCAAGGCATTGAAAACTCTGCTGGAAGAAAAATAACCTCCTCTTCCAGCTCGATGTTGTGTTTTTCCCTGACCCGCCGCTTCAGTTCCTGGGCCAAGGACAGGACATCTTCAGCAGTGGCTCCCCCTTTGTTGAGGATGAAGTTCGCATGCCCTTGATAAACTGCCGCACCACCGACTTTGATCTCCTTCGCTCCGACCTTGTCTAATAGGACAGCGGCCACCACCTTTTCCCCATCTGGCAGAACAGGATTTTTGAAGTAGCTTCCAGCATAGGCTGTCTTTCCAGGGGGGTGTCTCTTATTCCTTTTTTCCAGAATTTCCGCAATCTTACCTTTGATCTCCTTCTTATCCCCGCTTTTCAAGGCAAAAACAGTCTTCAAGACAAGCCTGTGCTGTGTTCTGAGGGAACTATACCGATAATCAAAGGCAAAATATTCCTTCCTGACTTTTATCTTCCTTCCCTTTTCATCCAGGAGCAACGCCTCCTTCAGACAATCACCGATGCAGCGGCCGAAGGCCCCCGCATTGCTGAAAACCGCTCCTCCGATAGTCCCCGGTATCCCGGCCAAAGCCTCCAAACCACTCAGGCCCTCCTCTAAACACAGCTGAATCACGTCCTCTAAAGGCGTTCCCGACCAGGCTTCCACCTCTCCTTTTTCCCTGTCCAAGCCCAACCCTCGGGTCCTATTCCTGATGATCAGGCCCCGGAATCCCTGATCATCGAACAACAGGTTGCACCCCTCCCCGATCACATAATGGGAAAGCTTAAATTCACGGGCTGAACGCACTGACGCCGCAAGCTCTGCCGATGTGGAGGCCTCGAAGAAAAAATCCGCTTCACCCCCTATCCGAAAACGAGAGTAGTCACAAAGAGAAACAGACTGCCGGAGGGGCTGACCGACAGAATCGAGGAAAAAGGCCGGAAAGCTTTCCTTTTTCATTCCCATGGCTCATTCTAGCTGATGACCAGATAAAAGTCCAAAGGTCCTTATCTTCGGCTCTTTTTCCAGTCAACTTTGGAGGGGGAACCGCTTCGCATTCCCCCTTCCAACGGTCGCCCGATCTTTGTCCGGGCTCCCTGCCCCCCCTTCTCGGGCGGCACCTGAACCCGCCGCAAGCCGCGGAGCTTATCACCCGATCGTCAACGAGATTAACGTATGTCATTTAAATTTGGCACGTTATTTGCTGCCATTGAAGATGGCTGGAAGCAGGAAAATATTGACATTTTTCCTTTTGCAGGCTATTATTTCTTTCATTTCAGAGAAAATTTGGTAAACAAACTCCGACGAGAGGTCCAAAGATGAAAAAAACAGCGCTTGCTTTACTGTTCATGACTCTTCTTGTTTCTTCTGTCATATTCGCCCAAAGCCCATCCTGTGATGAGTCCTACATCAAGGCCATGACAGCTCCTGACATGGCTCAAAAATACGCCCTTCTCAAAGATTACGTGGCTAAATGCAAGGGATCACAGTACGAGAATCATGCCTATGCCCAACTCTGTCTCCTGCCTTACCAAGGAAAGTCGACCCAGGAGACCGTCACTTTTGGCGAAAAAGCCATCGGCTTAGGAGGGCTGGACGATCTTACCCAATGTCAAGTCTACATTATAGTCTCAGGACTTTTCATCAAATCCGGTCAGAATCTAGAGAAGGCTAAAGCCTATGCCCTTCAGGTCATCCAGATTGCTAACAAGAATAAAACTAGTGGATCTTCCTCCACCACCCCCGAAGCCTGGAATCAGCTCGTGGGTGCCGGGTATTATGCTCAGGCTCAAGCTCTTGAACAAGAGAAGGACCTCAAAGGCGCACTCAATTCCTATGAGAATTCTTACAAGATCCTAAAAAACAAGCAGATCGCCAATGATATAAAAAAGATCGGAAAATCACTGTATGATTTTAAATTCTATGCTGAAGCGGAAAGAGCCTTCCAAATCGCATGTACAGCATTGAAGGATTTCCCCAGTTGCACTTTTTATGCTAAGACCTTGTACAAGAACGGAAAAAAAGATGAGGCTTTAAAATATTTTAAGCAAGCTTATGCTCAACAAAAGAGCGGCGAAATTGCCTACAACATCGGAATCATCCTGGCTGGAAAAGCGGAAAAAAATCCCGCCATCGGTCCGGAGGCCATAAGTTATCTTCTCGAAGCCAGTTTTCTCTCTCCGAGTAACTCAGAAAAGGCGATGAGCTTAGCGGAAAGACTGTTCTTTAACGGAAACAGCAAGCTCAATTACAACGAGAAAGTCAAGGAGATGAACGAGAAAACCAAGAGCCTGGATCAGTTGACGGCTCGGTTTAACAGCAAGTACCAGGATAAATCCGAAGAAGACCTTTCCGACGACGAAAAAAAAGAAATGAAAAACCTCTTGGCCGAAATCCAGGAAGAGGAAAAAGCCATCAAGAAACTCGAAGCAGAAACACAAGCCGCTGTTGCCGAATTCCAGGCGCTCATCGACCAGACAAAGAAGAAATTAGGCATCACATAAGTCCTTCCTTCACTCCTGCCTCCTGAATCTTCATGATGGGTTCTTTTACGAGGAGGGGAGTTTGAACTTTTCCCCTGACTATTATATGATTCATCCATCCAGGCATTTATAACAACCACAAGGCAGCAGGTCAGGAGAAAAAGCGAACATGAAGCCCCTCTCCTTCAAGGACGCTGAGAAAAAAATCACAAAGCTCAGGAAAGACATCCTCTTCCACGAAAAAAAGTATTACGTCGATAGCGATCCCCAGATTTCCGATTACGAATTCGACCTCCTGGTGAAACAGCTCCAGCAGCTCGAGGCACAATTCCCTGAGCTCATAACACCCGAGTCGCCCACCCAAAGGGTGGGAGAACAGCCCATCGAAGGATTCACCTCTGTCGAGCACTCCAGCCCGATGCTCAGCCTGGATAACTGCTACAGCGTGGAGGAGTTGAAGGAGTTTGAAGAAAGGATCCAGCGAATTATCCCTTCTCAGAAGCTCGAGTATGTGGCTGAGCTTAAAATTGACGGCTTGGGGATTTCGGTTCACTATCGCGACAGTCGGTACTTCTTAGCCGTGACGAGAGGCGATGGATTCCGAGGCGATGATGTCACCTCTAACGTGAAAACCATAAGAAGCGTCCCGCTCGAAATAGAAGAGACCCGGGAAATCGAAGTCAGAGGAGAGATCTATCTTCCCTTCCAGTCCTTTCAACAGATCAACAAGGACCGAGAGGAGAAAGGTGAAGCCCTCTTTGCTAATCCTAGGAATGCCGCGGCCGGCTCCCTCCGTCTCCTCGACCCCAAGGAAGTGGCTTCACGAAGGCTGGATGTGTTCCTTTATTCGATATTCATCGATAGAAAGGAGCTTCAGAGCCAATGGGAAAATTTGAACAGGCTGAAGAGGTTGGGGTTCAAGATAAACCCAGACTCTCGTCTTTGTTCATCTCTCGAGGAGGTCATCTCCTTCTGGGAAGAGTGGTGCGGGAAGAGAGACACCTTGGATTATGATGTTGACGGAATCGTGGTAAAGGTCAACTCGACAGTGCTGCGAGAGGAGCTGGGCACGACGGCGAAGTTCCCCCGCTGGGCCATCTCCTTCAAGTTTCCGGCCCGTCAAGCCACAACCCAGATAAAGGAGATCATCATCCAAGTGGGACGGACAGGGGCTTTGACTCCTGTCGCTTTGCTGGACCCTGTGAAGCTATCAGGGACGACCATCAGCCGTTCGACACTCCATAATGAGGACGAAATCAAGAGAAAGGATATCCGAGTCGGCGACTACGTTCTCATCGAAAGAAGCGGGGATGTCATCCCCAAGGTTGTCTCTGTGATGGAAGAGAGACGCACCGGAAAAGAGGTCAAATTCACGTTCCCTCGCCGTTGTCCGGTCTGCCTGGCTGCGGCATATAAACCCGAGGGAGAAGTCATCTCCCGCTGCACAAATCCTTCCTGTCCGGCAAAACTCAGGGAATCCCTCCTCCACTTCGCTTCGCGGCGGGCCATGAACATCGAGGGACTAGGGGAGGCCCTGATCGATCAGTTGCTAGAGAAAGGATTAATCAAGACTATTCCAGATATTTATCATCTTAAGCATGAAGATCTGACCAACCTGGAAAGGATGGGCCCTAAAAGCTCTAAGAATGTGTTAGTTGAGATTGATAAATCCAAAAAAAGAGACCTCTCTCGATTGATCTTTGCTCTCGGGATCAGGTTCGTTGGAGAAAGGACGGGCCAGACACTGGCTTCTCATTTTAAGAATCTGGATAGACTTTCCCAGGCCACGCATGATGAACTCATCCAGATCGAAGATGTCGGACCCAAGGTGGCTGAAAGCGTTGTCTTTTTTTTCCAGCAGCCTGAAAATATCGACCTGCTGTCTGAACTCAAACTGGCCGGTCTGACCCTCACCTCGGAAGAGAAGAAAGACAGAGAAAAACCACTGGCCGGCCAGATCTTTGTTCTGACAGGCAAACTCGAAACCATGAGCCGCGAAGATGCTTCGGAGACCATCGAAAAAATGGGCGGGAAAATATCTTCTTCTGTTAGCCTGAAAACAAGCTATGTCATTGTCGGCGAATCCCCCGGTGCTAAGCTCGACAGGGCTCGAGAACTGGGGGTTCCTATGATTAACGAAAAAGAATTTCTCAAAATTATCGGCAGATAAAGCCAGCGACTGCTTATTTTTTCTTCTTCTTCCCGAAGAGATCCATGGACAGGAGGCTTTTAAGGTTCCTCTTTTTTGGGCCTTTTGTCTCCGTTATAGCCAGCTCTTTTCGAGCCACTAGATGGTCGGGATCAACTCTGAGCGCTCTTTCAAACTGCTTCCTGGCTTTCACCATCAAGCCTTCTTTCTTATACAGCAGCCCCAATCCGACATGCCCTTCCGGACTCCATGAATCCAGTTTGATCGAACGGAGAAAATGCTGCTCGGCTCTTTTGCGGTAGGCTGGTATTTTCGACTCAGCCAGAGCGAGGAGTAAAAAATAGCTTGCCTTCTCCGGCACCAACCGCGTCGCCTCCTCGAGAAGACTCATAGAATCCTCGTACATCCCCCTATTATAAAGGGTCTTTCCCTGCCGAAATTTCGTCTCGGCCTGCTCGGTCATATTCTTCCTGTCCTCTCGGAAAAGAGTTATCCTTTTGGAATCATAATCCTTCCTTTTCGCTTCATCACTGAGAGTGTGATAAGCCTTGGTGATCATCGCAAACACTTCATCAATTTTCTCCCTGACATCCGACGAGATCTCCTGTCCAAAAAGATCAGGATGATACCGACGGGCCAGATAAAAGTAAGCCTTCTTGATCTCTTCTTTTGAAGCGGAAGACGCGACATCCAAGATGCTATAAAAGTCCAGACCATCAAGCTTTTTGCTCAGGGCCAGGACCTCCTCGATTCCTTTGGCCACCTCCTCTCCTTCAGTCTCCTTCTCCTTCCTGTCTTCTCCCTTCCTTGCTTCTTTTTCTGTCTTTTGCCCAGCTTCTTCATCCTGAAACCCAATCAGACCTAAACAATAGAGGAGGTACAAATCTTTCCAGTATGCTTCGAGGCCCAAATCAGACTCTTGAAGAATTACGTTGGTTGAAGAAGTCCCGTTCACGAGATTCAGGAGACCCTTTTCTTCCTCTGTCAGATGGAAGATAAACTCCTTGCTTTTAGGAACCGGTATTCTCTCTTCCAGGAACTCCTTCAAGGCGGGATCATATTTCATCCGCCTTATCCCATCCTCGATCAGAGCCGCGACATCGATCTTTCTCTCCGCCTCCTGCTCAAGAATATCCTTAATCTCCTGGTATTTGATCTCGCCCTCGAATTCTGGAAAAAGATTCAGAGTGATCTCCCTCATCTGGTAGATGAGTCCGTCTTCCAGATCCTTCTCGGAAATCAGCCCCTTCTTGATCAGAGTATCTCCTATCGGTTTTCCCGGGATGATGTGTTCATCCAATCGATTAAAATCATCTTCCTGAATTTTTCCCATGCTGAACAACACCTGACCGATTAACTCCTGAGGGTCATTTGTCTTAGCATGGATGAGTTTTCCTTTCTGGAAGAACAGGTATTTCTGGATATCCTGAAGGCGAAAAATAAGGCGCCCGCTCTTCTTGTTAAAATGAATATCTCTCAGATAAAAACCGATGTTGTCCATTCTTTCTCTTTGCTTTCTGGATGATTCATTCAATTTAAGCGACGGCTCTCTTGACGACTTTTCCTGATTGAGTCGTAAGAAGCTTCCTCTTTTCCTATCACTTTATCTATTTATATTACAAAATGATGCCTCTTTTCAATTCCCTCAATTTATTTATTATAGTCCTCTGAAGGAGAATTGCAAAGGCTCAGGAATTATGGTAATTTTCCCTCATGAAAGTGGGTTTAGCTCAATTCTCCCCCCGCTTGGGAGATGTTAAAAAGAATTTAGAGCTCCATCTCCGGTATATCGAGAAAGCCAAAAAAAAAGGGGTCGACCTCCTCATCTTCCCTGAACTCAGCTTGACCGGCTATTCCTTGAAAGACCTGGTCGAAGAGGTGGCTCTGCATCCTGAAAAAGATCCCCTTTTCACCAAACTCAAAGACTTAAGCCGGGAGATATCCATGGTGGTGGGTTTTGTGGATGAACGGGAGGCCGGCCTTTTTCACAACTCCTCTGCCTATCTTTCCGGGGGGGAAATTCTCCACATTCACCGCAAAGTTTTTCTTCCAACTTACGGCCTGTTCGAGGAGATGAAGTTTTTTGCTCTGGGAAGACATTTTAAAACCTTCAACACCCCTTTCGGCAGAACCGGGATGATGATCTGCTACGACTTTATCCATTACGGGGCCAGCTATCTCCTTTTCGCCGCTGGTTCCGAAATCATCATCGTCATCAGCAATGCCCCTGGCCGAGGGCTTTCCGAACAGGACGCTTACGATTCCAGCCGCATCTGGGAACTCATGGGAGAGGCAATCTCCCGTTTCTCGTCGGCATTCGTGATCTACTGCAACCGCGTCGGCTTCGAGGACGGAAAACACTTTGCCGGAGGGTCTTTTATCTTCAACCCTGCGGGGCAGCTCGTCTGCCGGGCCTCTTACTTTGACGAAGAGCTCCTCGTCCAAAACCTCAATCTCGATGACATCCGAGAAACTCGAAAGAAATGGCCGTATAAAAGGGATGAAAAGCCCGAAATCATCCTCGAATCCCTCAAAAGGATTGTCAGAGACTATGAAGATTAGCGGACCCTTTGTCGAAAAAATTCTGACCAGGTTCATCAAGGAGGAGCTGGCAAAGTTCGGCTTCAAGAAGGGCATTCTCGGCCTCTCGGGGGGCCTTGACTCCACTGTCTGCGCCTTTTTGGCGGCCAAAGCCCTGAAACCATCTAACGTATTGGCTCTCATCCTCCCTTACGGAAAATCCTCAGAGCTCGATGTCAGGGACGCCCGGAAGGTGGTCAAGCTTCTGGGCATCCGCTACAAAATCATCGACATCGCGCCCATGGTTGATGTGTACTTCTCTGAACACCCCTCTTCCGACCAAATCATCAGGGGGAACAAGATGGCCAGGGAAAGGATGTCCATCCTGTATGACTATTCTGCCCGGGAGAAGGCCCTGATCCTGGGAACGAGCAACAAGACAGAGCTGCTTCTTGGATACGGAACAATCCACGGCGACATGGCCTGCGGCATAAACCCTCTCGGCGACCTCTACAAGACCCAGATCCGTCAATTGGCTGTCCATCTAGGAGTGCCCGAGAAGATACGCAAAAAAATTCCCTCAGCAGGACTATGGTCCGGCCAGACAGATGAAGGAGAGCTGGGCCTTGCCTACAAGACCATGGATCAAATTCTATATCAGCTGGTCGACCTGCGTAAACCAAAGAAAAGCGTCATAGCCATGGGCTATAAAAAGGCCGATGTGGATAGACTTATCAGGTTGATCAAGAACTCCGAGTTTAAGAGAAGGCTCCCTCCGGTGGCCAAGATCTCACCGCGCACAGTTGGGCACGACTTTCTGTATCCCTACGACTGGGGCAAGTAAAAAAGCATGCTCAACCGCGAGGAAGACGAGGGCCCTCCTTCCCGGGGAAAACTCTACATCATCGCCACCCCGATCGGCAACCTTGAGGACCTGACCTTTCGGGCCCTGCGCACTCTCCGCGAAGTCTCCTGGGTTGCCTGTGAGGATACCCGCCAGACCAGAAAGCTTCTTAATAAATACAAATTAACGAAAAAGCTCATCAGTTACTACCAACCCAAAGAGAGGCAGAAAATTCCCCAGATTATCCAGCTGCTCAACGAAGGACAGGACGTCGCCCTTGTCTCGGACGCGGGAACTCCTGGACTTTCCGACCCTGGCTACCCGCTCCTGAGTGAAACCCTTAAACAGGGCCTTCAGATAATCCCCATCCCGGGAGCCTCGGCCCTGACGGCTGCCCTCTCCTCCTCAGGGCTGCCCACCCACCGATTCCTTTTTATCGGCTTTCCTCCTCCGAGGAGGGAAGCCACAAAAAAACTGCTGCTCTCCTTGAGAGGGGAAAAGGGGACCCTCATCTTCTATCTTCCCGTCCGAAAACTCCAGTTATTCCTGAAGATTGTCGATGAATCATTGGGCACGAGGCGGGTCGTTATCGCCCGGGAGATGACAAAAATCCATGAGGAATTCCTGAGGGGAACTCCTGCTGGACTGCTGAAAACCCTCGAGCAAAGACGGATAAAAGGAGAGATCACTCTCCTTATTGAGGGCTACACAAAGAGAATAAAGAAAAAACAAGTCATCAAGATTTAACCCAGGGAATAAATACCGCCTGAATAAGAAGGGCGAATAATCTTCGTCTTTGCGATTTAATCTGCTTGAAACTAACTTGATAAAAAATTAAAAAAATACTTGACAAATATATACTAAGATATTATATTATAAACAGACTAAGATTTTAGGAGGTATTCAAATGGCTATCATCAGATGGGATCCTTTCAGAGACCTAATCACTCTGAGAGAGAGGATGAACCGGCTTTTTGAGGATGCTTTTACTTCTCGCGGTGAAGGGAAAGAGATGGTGGCAAGCACATGGACTCCATCAGTTGATATCTATGAGACTGAAAAGGCTCTCGTCTTGAACGCTGAAATTCCTGGAATCGAGGAAAAAGATATCGAGATCAAGATCGAGAACAACACCCTCACCCTGAAAGGGGATAGAAAATTCGAGGAGGAGACCAAAGACGAGAATTACCATCGCATCGAGAGAGCCTACGGCTCATTCTACCGCTCTTTCTCGCTCCCTTCTTACATTGACCAGGATAAGATTGAGGCCGAACATGAAAACGGAATCCTGAAGATCACAATGCCCAAGAAAAAAGGAGCAGAACACCGCGAAGTCAAAATCCTCAAACCCAAAGCCAAACCCTCAAAGACAATCAAGAAATAACCGAAGTCTCTGAGGTTATTGAATTAAAAGCGCCCTCCAGCCTGACGCTCAGGGCGCTTTTTTTTATTCAGATTATGCCTGGGCAAGGGTTAAGGCCTTGACCTCCCGCGCTCCTCCCCTGATGAGGACCCGACTGCATTCTCGGAGGGTGGAACCGGTGGTAAAGACGTCATCGACCAGGAGCACGGTCCTCCCTTCCACTGCTTCTCTTTTTTTTAGACTGAAGACTCCCTTCACATTACGTCTTCTCTCTTCAGCCCTCATAGTGGTCTGGGGGGGTGTTCTCTTATGTTTAACAAGAGCATCTTTCCCGTATTCAACCCCTAACATCTTAGCCATTTCCCGAGCGAGGATCTCCGCTTGATTAAAGCCCCTCTCTCTTTTTTTTTTCGGATGGAGGGGGACGGAGACGACAATTTCCAGCCCTTCGAATAGTTCTCTTTTTGTCCTCAGGCCTGAATAAGCCAAATGGGCCAGCTCCCTTCCCAAAATACTAAATTTTCGGTATTTGAAGAGAAGGATGATATCTTTGAGTGTTCCCTGATAACGACCGAAAGAGCGATGAAAGGCAAAGGGCGGAGGCTCCTGTGAACAGAGAGAACACAGATGGGGGTCGCCGATGGATTCGAAGAACCGGCCGCAGAGGGAACAGCAGCTTGAGCGAGGGGCAGCTATGCTTCGCAAACAAGAATGGCAGATGACTCTTTCATGAGGGGATTCGAGAAGAGATGAACAGATTTCACATAAAGAAGGGAAGAAGATGAGTTCAGCTAATTTAGAAAAGGATATAAATTTATTTTCAAGAGAAAAAATCAAGCCGATTCTTCCTCTTTTTTCTCCTGACAGTGAACGCAATAAAGCGCCCAAGGAACGGCGTTCAATCTCTTTTTATTAATTGGTTTATGACACATATGGCAGGAGCCGTAGGTGGATTCTTCGATTCTTTCCAGGGCTTCATCGATTTTAGAGAGCTGTTTTCGTTCTGTATCCGAGAGATTCAGGAGAAACTCTTTGGTGTAAGATGTTTCGGCTTTATCACCAGCATCCTGGACAACATCTGGTTCCACTTCTTTGGTCTGGTTGAGGAATTCATTCAGCTTGGCGATGATCTCATTCTTCTTGGCAAGAAGGATCTTCTTGTAGTGCTCTATCTCTTGCTTTCTCAATCTATACCCCCTTACTTGGCGTATTGATGTCCTTTTAACATAGTCAGTGACCGATAAATTTGTTCCAGGAGAAAAAGACGAGTCAATTCATGAGAAAATGTCATTTTGGAAAGAGAGAGGAGGAAATGGGCCTTCTTCATGATTCTCTCCTCCAACCCGAGAAACCCGCCGACGACAAAGGTCATCGTCCGGGATGAACTCGACATCCTCCTTTCTAAAAACCGGCTAAACTCTTTAGAGCTCATTTCTTTTCCTCTTTCAGAGAGGCAGATAATATAATCGTCTCCAAAGTGTTTTTCAAGCCCTTCAGCCTCAATTTTTTTTATTTTTGCTGAAAATCTTTCCTCAAGGCCTCGGGCTTCTTTGGTCTCGATCACCTCGCATTTTTCCAGCCTGTTGATCTTCTGGATGTATGACTCCTGCAAGTTTCTTATCTCTCTGTTCCGTGTCTTACCCGGCCACAATATTTTCAGCTTCATGAACGGAGAATCCCTCCCTCCCATCAAGATTTTCTTACTCTTACTTCAAAAAAGTGACAATAAAATAATGATAATCATGTTTAATGTCAACTTTTTTTTAAAAAAATTTTCCAGTGCTTTGCCCTGATAAACTCGAGCAAAATATGAGTCGCATCAAAGACATGGAAACCGGAAAAAGAGGCCTAATATTAACGCAATAACTGGTGTGACATCATAACTTGGGCGGCCTGGATGCCGCCC
>SMTZ1_10001171_pt1 | contig 25881 bp, 17 predicted proteins | sample DeeMarSWOR136_30_FD_25667 | JGI IMG/M metagenome (IMG submission 25667)
CCGTGAAATTTTGAAAGAAAAATATGTAGAGCATGTAATCGTTTATCGGGGCGATGGAGTTCTTTTAGTAACTACGAAACTGACCAGATTTACTGATGACGAAAAATCAAGATATGTGTTATTCCACCACAAAGAGGCAGATGAAGAATACCGTATCGAGTGCCTTGAGGCCCTATTGGTTGACGAATCCAAAGAAGCGCGATTCGAATCCTGGAAAGAATTGCGTGAGGCTGTACCAACCACGCCGTCACGTCCCAGGACAGAGCCTGAAGTGACAAATGACCGATTAGAAGAGGCCTTTGAAGCTGCCATCGATAAAATCAGACAATTATATTCTGCAATCGGGAACAAAGACTGGAAATCGGCTGAGAACTATGCGGAGGACCTGAAGACGAAAGAGCTCGCAAGACTAAAGCAAATAGAGGATTCAATCCATGCGAGGGTATCCAATAAACAAGATGAAAAGATAATATCTCGTATCATATATGACCTTTATTCGCTTTGCGAGGAGCTGAATAACAACATACCGGAAGGTTTTGAATATAAGATGGTTCTACAGGAATTTGACTTGCTTTTCCAGGAGCTTGACCGGTTTTATGGGATGTTAATGCGGTCTCAGTATTCAGGGATTCGCCCAATGGCATCGGGAACCGGTGCCGGCGGTACCGCCGGCATTCCGGGAAGAGTTCCTTCCGATTTACCTGATGGAAGCAGTGGTTATGCGTTAGAGTTTGACGGGAAAGGTGATTTTGTAATGATCCCGCCGAGCAGGAGCCTCGACATTCACGGCAGTTTAACCATCTCTGCATGGGTCAAACATGCCGGTGATACACATGGCGTGATTACCTGGAGAGGGGATGGCGGTGTAGCTCGAGATCCCTATGCATTACAACTTACAGGGGACCGAATGGTCTTTCGCATGGATGTCGGAGACGGCAGGCAAAGAGGAAGAGAACTTGTTATTTCAAAAGGGACCGTTGATGACAAGTGGCATTTCTGGACGGCGGTATGTGACAAAGAGGCAGGCAAAATGTACCTGTACAAGGACGGCAATATTGAGGGAAGTGCCGACATTGACGTCAAATACGAATATGACACCTCCGGGATGTGGAACATGATTGGTTCGGCTGTCTTATACCACCACTCATCCGAACACTTCAAGGGAAGTATCGATGAGGTGAGGATATGGAATGTCGCCCGCAGCGGGGATCAGATTAGAGAGTATATGCACCGCTCGCTGACGGGTGCCGAGCCCGGTCTTGCCGGCTACTGGAAATTTGACATAGATAGGGGCGATTCCGTAAATAATAGTACTGCATATCTCAACAACGGTGTTGCAGGAAAATTGTTGTGGGATATCTAAGATAACCCGTCAATTCGGGGCTTGTTTTGGCGCGCCGCTTATTGGCCTCGTGAAATAGAGTTTGGAGAAAGTGCCGGTTTCCACATTACTGAGCACGTGCTTCAGACGTCGAAAAAGGTCTTATCATATAACAACAGAAAGGAGGATATAATGAAATCCTTAGTACAAATAATGACTGTGCTCTTGGTTCTTGCATTATCGATAATAACAGTTGCCGAGGATAATAAAGAACCGTCCGAAATGAAAAGCGATGAACTGATAATAGTCAGCGGTGTATCGTCGAACAAGTCAGTTCAAGATTCAGGCTTTAGGTCCGGCAGCAGTATTCCAGAAGCGAACTTACAAATCCCAGATGAATTGAAGGCTTGTGCCGAGCGTTTGCGAACGATATATAATGCCTTGAAGCGGTATGAAAAAGATAAGGGCGGCCTTCCCGACTGGCTTTCCGACCTGGTTCCCGATTATCTGAGGGCCGATATACTCATCTGGCCTGAGGACGGTCCACAGTCAACACCACTTGCTCCGGACCGCCACCTTCCCTGCAGTTTCGGTTATCAGTATTCCAGTTCAATGACCCTTCCTCAAGATGAAATGTCTTACCGTGAGTTTAAAGACAAGGAGAGAAAGGTATGGGGAGGTGCTGTGCCGCTCGTGCGATACTACATAGGCAATAAATGTTTAAATATCTCGTTTGACGGCCGAGTATATATGAGTGGAACTGCGTGGGAAACGGAGATCAAACCACAGGAGGGAGCGTCTGAGACATTGATTTTAAAAGATTTCTTCGTACCGGCTACACCTATATCTTATAAAAAGACAGGAGTAGCAGCGGAACCTCCATCCGTATCAGGACAGACCACAAAGTACAGGATTCCTGAACAGAACCTTGATATACCGGATACATTGAAGCCTTGTGCCGAGCGTTTGCGGCGAATCTATACAGCTCTTAAGAAATACGAAAAAGAGAAAGACAGGATGCCTGACTGGCTTTCGGACCTGGTGCCGGGCTACCTTGAGGCGGAAGCGCTCTTCTGCCCTTACGATAGAAGTCATAAGTCGTCGTATTGGCCGGATCCTGAACTTCCGTGCAGCTATTGCTATGAGCTGAATCCAAGACAACTTGGCGGTCGCCCCCCCCTGGATAAAACCATGCTTCACTACAAAACTCTCCAGCGTGGACTTTTTGGAGATGTGGTACCGATTGTCCGGTGCTTCCATCATGGGCGCGTCCTAAATCTGGCGTGGGATGGCCGGATTTATACAAGCCCTATCTGGTTCGAGCGGCTGTTCATCCCCAATTACAGCCACAGAATGCTTTTAGAAGTCAGCCCGGCGAAACCCGCCGCGCCGCGCGGAAGAACTGAAACACTTGCCGTGCCGGAAAGCAAAGTCCTGGCTTTTGATAATTTCGACGGCAAGCTGGGGCTCAAATGGGACATCATTAATCCTAATCTTTCGAACTTTTCACTGACTAAGAAACTCGGCACTCTGACCATTACGACAAAGAAAGGCCATTTCAGCAAAGACAACAAGAAATATGAAAATGTGTTTCTAATCGAGACGCCGGTCACGAATGGTGAAGACTTTCAGATTACAACATGCATATCATCGTTCGAACCCAGGGCACGTTGGAACCAGGCAGGAGTCGTCTGCTGGGACGATGAGGACAACTATGTCAAGCTCGTCTACGAGTGGGCGCGTGGACTTGCCTTCACCGTTGGTCACGAAGTCGGCGGCAGCGATAGTTATACCTATACAAAAGCTCCTCCGGACATCGAGAAAATATGGCTGCGTATCACGAAACGAGGGTCTTCTTACGAATGCTCAACCAGCACCGATGGCAAATCGTACACTGTGCGGGATTCTGTGACATGGAAGGAGGACTCGCCCGGTAAAGTGGGGCTTTTTGCCAACAACGGCTCTTTCTGGTTTGGACCAGTCCCGGACCTGGACGCATCTTTCGATTTCTTCGAGGTATCAACCGTACCTCCGAAGCCGACTGCGGTAGCCGTAGCCACGAAGCCGAATGAGGTAGTTGTAGTCACGAAGCCGCCTGGGGCAGTCATAACCACGAAGCCGGCTGCGGTACACACAGGACCGCAGAAATTTGCGATTCCTCAAGCCAACCTGGAAATCCCCGAGGAGATGAAGCCGTGTTCTGAGAATTTACAAAAAATTCATGAAGCTCTGGAGCAATATAAGAAAGATAAGAGCGAGCTTCCCGGTTTTCTCTCAGACCTTATCCCCGACTATCTCGATAAAGATGCGCTGCTGTGCCCGACGCACCCTTCAGAAAGGCCGCCGCTGATTCCCGACCCGGAACTTCCCTGCAGTTATGGTTATCAGTACTCAAATACCCCGTTCTCCGGATTGGGAGGCAAGACCCAGCGGCAATGGAAAGATGAGCAGAGACGGATTTGTGGTGACATTGTTCCGCTCGTTCGCTGTTACGGACACGGCCAATGTCTTAACCTGTCGTTCGATGGGCGTATGTATATCAGCAGTCTGGTTTGGGAAAGGGACCTCGATCCGGAAGGAGGCGCATTGAGGCGAAGTGCAAGTCCGTCACAGAGCGACACGACACAGTCATTGGCAACGCCGGTGCAGCGAGGAGAAGGCGGGGCCAGCTTTGAAGAGGACCTTGAGGCATTTTTTCGGGAGATGGACAACACGTATCCGTTCTTCGATCTCAAGGGAATACGTAACGACTGGGAGCAGACGAAAAAAGAATTGCGCCGGCAGATTAAAGCGTGCGTGTCAGACGAGCAATTTCTCGAAATTGCAACCAAAGCTGTATTGTGCCTGCGTGATTCCCACATGTGGTTCAGGAACGCAAAAGCTGCCCTTCCGCAATGGCCGCCGAAGTATTACCCCGGCATCAGCTTCATGCCCGCCGCGGAGGGACGGGTCGTAATCATGGCCGGACGGGAAGAACTCAACCCGAACTTGAAGGCGGGAACGATTGTCGTAAAGATTGACGGACAGGACGCCCGCCGGTATCTGGAAGACCGGGCCAGGGCCCGCTGGGACGAAGGTGGAATATCAGGCCCGCAGAGAGCAAGGCTCTTTGCTTATCGTATTCCCCTTCGCTCCGAAAACAAAGGGCAGAAGCATACTCTCACCCTCATTGTGGAAGGCAAGCAGGTCGATATAGAGCTGGCCTCGGACTTTGAGGCCAGAGGCTGGCCGCATTGGTATAATCGACCTGAGAACTTAAAGCAGGTTGGCTCTTGCGCCTACACGAAGCTGCCCAGCGGAGTCGGCTATATCTATCTTCGCCGCGTAGATGGAACTACTGGTCCCGGCATGAAGGAAGCGTTTGCCGCTTACGATGACGCGAAGGGCTGGATTATTGACCTGCGTGGCAACGGAGGGGGTGGATATGACCAGGCACTTTATGAAGTGCTAAAGGTGTTACCTCAGCCACTTGCCGTTATTATTGATGCCGGGTGTACCTCCGCCGGCGAGACCCTGGCAAGGGACCTCGTTAATCGCGGTAATGCAAGGCTATTCGGCTCGCCGACAGCCGGTTCCTCGAGTGCAAAGCGAACATGGAGCTTCCCAAGCGGGATTGCCACTTTATCGCTGCCAAGACGCAGCCGCTGGGGAATAGGCGGTCAGCCTATTGAGTTTAACGGTATCAGACCGGATGAGAATGTGGAGGCGGTTCCGGAAGAGGTGCAGCGCGGCCAGAATTCTGCAATTCTCAGGGCCGAGGAATACCTCACCGAAATAGCATCTGCTCAGACATAATGAGACGAACATAATAAGCCGGTTACCGGTCGTGTGTAAAGAGTCTATAAGGTGCAGTGCAACCACAGGATTATAAGGACACGTACCGGCCCACACAAATGGGCTGTGAAAAAGACACATGGTAGTCCTCCTTGACTGGAGGGCGCAAACGGGCCGGGCCGATTTGGTCCGGCCTTTTTTAACGCTCAGCTCCGAATAGACCTTATCGCTGATTTTTTACTCAATTGCCTGTGTTAATGCAAGGAATTTGCAGGGAATTTCAGCGTCATGCTGTTGGAAACGATGGATTTTGGTTTGAAAGGAGAGTGTAAGCTTGTTGGATTGGTTACAACACCTGTTAGCCGAGCCGTAACTTGGTTTTTATGGCTCTGACGTCGGGACTATATGTCTTGAGTCTTGAGAAAGGCTCTGTTTTTGCACTTCAGGCTTTCTTTGACAGGAGTTTTTCGACCTCAGCCAGCAAAGTCTCAGGCTCGAAAGGTTTGTATAGGAAACCATCTACCGGACACCAATCAGGATCTCCCGCGGTTGATTTTAAGGGAATACCGGTTTGTTCCTTTATCCCGGTTAACATCAGGATAGGTGTATTTTCCAACTGTGAGTCTTTCTTTAACTCCCGGGACATATCAAGGCCGTCAAATGGAGAAGACATCATAACATCCAACATGATTAAATCCGGTTTCTCGGACTTAATCTTTTCCATACCATCCTTTTTATCAGCAGCCGTAATCACAGTATATTGCTTACCTTCCAAAATCATCTGCAATGTATCTCTGATATCCTGGTCATCATCTACAATTACGATCTTTGCATTTTCCATCATTTACTCCACGGTAAGTAAACTTCAATATGTTGGATCTCCATTTATAACGAAAAAGGGCTGGTTGTGTCTGACACTCTCAGCCCCTTTTCTTATTTATTTTCCATATAGAAACATTTATGGTAATTGAGGATTAATGTCATCCATCCAGTTAGCGCCAAGAAGGGCAATGTCCTCGAAATTCACACGGCAGTCAAAGTTGAGGTCGCCCGGAGGATATGGATGTGTGGCATCGCCGCATTCGGCCGATGTGTTCACCACAGCCGGACGTACCAGACCTGTCATATCTACAGCCACCTTTGTTCCGAGGTCTGCAATGCCGTCGTACAGAATCTGGATAATGTAATGACCGTTATGGGCGAAACCACCGGGGTCCTTCTTTATGAACTGGTAGTTGTAGGCTGCCATAAGCAGACGCGGCGTGAAAGCATTGTACCTGTCTTCGCTGCCGTCGTCTTTGAACCAATAAGGATACGAGTGTGAGTCGTACTTGATAGGTAACATACATACATTTGCTGCATAAGATTGAATCGCTGCATAGAGTTTTTCCTGCAGCGTCTCTATTTCCTCAACAAGAGGTTCCGTCGAGCTGCCGTCGCCGTCAAAATCTGTAGTTGTGTCCCTGCGGATATCCCTCGGACCATCTACTACATTATGGCAATAGATACAGGTTGTCTGCGTCCTGACTTCAAGTTTATGGGGGTCGTGACACTCGTGGCAGGAATCCACGCTTGGGACCTGAAGATGTCGACTGCGCCCGTTGTATAACTTGCCCGCGTACTCGTAGGCACCCTTTGCTTCGGTACCGAAGAGTGTCGCCCCTGCCGTGTAATAATGTGAATTTATGAATCTTACGCTGCCGGATGGTGTGTCGAGATCCTTGCCTGCGATCGACTCGTTGACACTCACAGTGGACTCGCGGCCCTGGTGACAGCTTATGCAAAGGTTGCTGTTGGGATCGCCCGTGTCAAGCACGACTCCGCTTGGGAACTCCACCTCTTCGATTTCACGCCGTGTAAACTTAGGGATAGCATCGTGACAGGTCGAGCACATTAATCCGTTGGCAATTGGTTGTGAAGCCGTAACACCTTCGTTCAGATAGAAGGGCAGCCCCGAAGCTGAATGGCACTTGCTGCATCGTCCGGAAACTTCACCGTCCTCATCCCAGTGTCGGAACGGCTCTTTCGAGCCGGCAAAATGACCGGGATCATCTCGATGAAGGTTCGCGGTAAGTCCCGCACCAAGGACGGTATCCAGGTCCTCGATGGAATCGTAGAGAAGCTGGATGACGTATTTACCACCGTGAGCGAATCCACCGGGGTCTTTCATTGAGAACTGATAGTTGTAAGTGGCCCTTACCAGACGTGGTGTCCAGTCACCGTAACGGTCCCCGCTGCCGTCATTTTTGAACCAGTAAGGATGTGAGTGAGAATCATATATTATGGGAACACCGATAGTTCCGGAAGCATAGTCCTGGATGGCCGAATAGAGAATAACCTTAAGGTCTGCAATCTCATCGTAGATGCCCTCATCTTCATCACCGTCACCATCATAATCCGACGCAGAACCATAGAACCGGATATCCTTCAGGTCTTCATAGGTGACTACATTATCGTGGCAGTCAGCACAGGTATCAATATCGATTTCCAGACTATGTGGGTCGTGACATGAATCACATGTGTCGAGTTCTTCAACATGGGCAAACTTGGCATCGTAGGTCTTGCCTTCGTACTGGTACCCACCCATAGTCATGCCTCCGAATTGGGTGGCTCCCGCAGCGGCGTAATGAATGTTTCTAAAACTCAGATCCGAACTGACCGTGTCGTCGTAGACAGCATTCGAATCGGCAATTCTTTGATTGACTGAGACACTCGACTCACGGCCCTGATGGCACTGCATACAACGGGCTTCGTCACCAAGACCGGTGACTTCAGCGCCTGAGGGGAAGGTCACGCTGTCCATAACGGTTGCCGCATCATTGTGACAGGCCACACACTCGATGGTTGTGCCAAGGGCCGCCGGCTCATTCACCTCGCCTGGGCTGCTTCCATCCGCACCGATGAAGTCCATGAAGCCCGGCGTACTGTGGCATTTTGCGCAGCGTGTGCTGACCTCACCATCCTCATTCCAGTGTCTGAATGCTTCCGAACAGGGATCTGCATGTCCGGAAGAGGTCCAGCGAGCTTCGAATGGAACCTCTACTTCCAATGCAACCAGGGCTCCCGCAGCCACAAACAAAATAGCTATGATGAGTCCTAATGCCCACTTGTTTGAAAACTCCTGTGTCGACATACGATTTTTCCTCCAAATCATCCTGTAGTTATTTAGTCAATATGATGAACTTCGGGCACGCAGGCACAGAAATTCCATGTGCCCTTAAAAGGAGTAGAACAAATGGCGTGCCACGAGGCCCGGATTAGGCCCGACTTGCATTGGGACTTGCTGTAACCTGATGATACAAAACTACTTAGCTATAATAAAAAGAATTGCCCTATAGCAGAAAAAAGAAAACCGTTCAACCAAAATCTCAAAAACGAGAAAGAGACTTAGATAGATTCCCGTTCATGGGAACGGCCGTCTCCGCAGCGGCCGGTTTCACCAACATGCCGGTATCAAATTTACCCCCTATACCGAGTATGGTTTGAACTTGTTGCTTTATTGTTCCCGTGTGTTTGTTATGCGGGCATCTAATCGCCGGCTAAGGTCTTTGAGCTGTCTGTCCAGTATAAATAAATAAACAAAATAGACTAACCAGGCGACCGATACAGCAAGACAAAGATAAAACATGATATGGACTCCATTAACAAGTTAATTCGCTTTCCAGCCTGGCCTTGTTTTTTAAGATGTCGACTTTGAGCCAGATCAGCAGTAGCGCCAACAAGAGAATGCTTAAAATACTTAATCCGAATGCCGCTCCCTGCCATGCGGATTCGAACTCGACGTTTGCTATGTGCATATCCTGCATTACACGCGCGCTGAGAAATAACATCGGTACATCAAGAAACGCTATGATTCCGAACACCGCGCAGATACGGGCGCGGCGCTGGGGATTTTGGACACTTGCCCGTAAAATAAGGTAAGCTACGCAAAGAAACCACAAAACCGCCGAGCTTATCAAACGCGGGCTGGGTGTCCACCAGGTCTGCCAGAAAGGCCGGGCGAAGATCGAGCCCGTCGCATTCAGAACCGTGGCAAATACAAACCCGACTTCTGCAGACGCCGCTCCGATATAATCCAATATCGGCTTGTTTGTCCAGAGATAACCGATGCCTGCAACAAGCAATACGACAAAACAAAGCGATGCACAAATCGCGCTGGGGACATGAACATAAACGATGTTCTTTTCCACGGTGATGTTGTTTTCCGTTGCCTGGACCTCGCCGAGTGTAAACGCCATCCATGTTGAACCCACGAGCAGAACAAGTGTTAATAGAATTAAAGGCCGTCGCATTTTATGTCCCCTATTCTCGTACTACAAATCCGAACAGCATCCAGCAGGCTGCTGTAAAGACCACGTCAAATGCAATCATGTATCCGACTGCGGCCTTTAGGCTGCCTGCCAGCGCCAAAAAGCCCGTTCCTGCGACTTCTTCCGGAATGACTCCAAACAGGAAAAGTAACGCAAAAATCGCCGGTATCATCATCGGCATCAATACCACAAGTACCAATATGCTCAACAGGGCCCCGCGAATACGGGAAAGCTGGACCATGGCCGAAAACAATGTCCCCACGCTGGATATGCCGATGTTTCCGAGTAATAAAACTCCCAGGAACTCAATCCATCTGCCGCCGATATCAAGCTCGAAAGTAAGGAAAACCATCGGAACCACTACAGCTTCGAAAACACAAAGCATCACAATATTGACAAGCAGCTTTGCGATGTAAATTGTCCCCGGATCAACCGGCGCCAGCAGTAAACCGGAAATACAGTCTTCCTGTTCTTCCGTGGAAAACGACCGCTCCTGCGCCAGAAGTCCCGAAAACAAAAAGGCTATCCACAAAACGGCAGGGCCCATCATCGAAGTGTTCAGTGACGCCGCTTCCGAGACGATACGCATCACCCATACGATGAGCATTCCAAGTACAATCATCGTGGGCAGGACCTGCCTGGACCTGAACTCGGTCACGATATCCTTGGCAAATATTGCCCACAGACTCTTAAAGAAATAATTCAATCTCGGTCCCTCGCATAGGCCAGGTAGTCCTGCACGAAAAGGTCGGTATCTATCTCAGAGGTCATCGCCTCGAAAACAATGCGTGCTTTGTCCAGGACCATTACCCGGTCGCAGCACTGCAGCCCCAGCCGGGTGTCATGGCTTGTCATTATCAATGTACCTCCATCCGCCCTGAACTTGCCTAACACGCTGATAAGATGTCGGCGGGCTTCTGTGTCCAGACCGGTAAAGGGTTCATCCGCAAGCAGTACGGCAGGCCGATGTATTACCGCCCGGGCGATGGCCAGACGCTGAAGCATGCCGCGCGAAAGTATCCCTGTCCTGTCATAGCGATAAGATGCAAGCCCTAATTCTTCAAGGAGCTCTTTGACTCTCTTATGGCTGTCTTTGATACTGTAAAGTCCGGCAAAAAACAATAAGTTTTCAGAAAGCGAAAGGTCGGGATAGAGCATACTCTTATGCGATATGACGCCAAGTTGCGATTTGGTCTTCTCAGGTTCTGAACCGACTTCCAGTCCACATAGTTTCACCGAGCCTTGAGAAGGCTCTAACAGGCCTGATATTATCCGAAGCAGGGTGCTTTTCCCCGCCCCGTTGACACCGCATATACAAACTCCCTGAGCACGCCCGACCTGAAGGTTGATACCTTTCAGCACGGGTCTCGTGCCAAAGGATTTACTTACCGAATTTACATCTATTATGGACTCGTCGCTGCTGTTGTTCTGTGATTTCTTGATCATCTCGGTTACAATTTAAATGCTTGCAGTTTGATTTTCAGAGCGCCGTAGTCTAAGAACCGCTACAACTATTATGACTACGAAAACCACAGCCAGAATTATCCACGAATTTTTGGTTCCAACGCTCGTACTCAAGCCGGCAATCTTGAATTTGATTTCCTTGCCCGCTAAGAGGTCACCTGATATAAAATACTCGGATGGAGTGCCATCACTCAAAGCCAGCTCACCGGCCGTATCTCCAAGTCCCTTTATCTTTTTTTCGCCCAATTGTGAATAAAGCACAAAATGGGAAGTGGGCAAAGATATTTTCTTTGTTACATCCATCGTACCGGATTTTACCTCAAGGGTGTATGAGAAAATGATTTCGTGGCTTCCCGGGGGCACGCCCATTGTATCGTAGAAGCTCTCTTCAGTAAATCCCAAAGCCTGAGGTTCGAGATAGCTGGAGCTTGTAAAATTCTGAAATCCTTTCGGCAGGGATATCGTTAGGACCGTGGGCCTGCCTGCACTGTCTTTGGTTTTGGAGCCTATCGCCATATCTGAAGGATTTACCAGTTGAATATATTCTGTAAATAAGACAGAGGCGTCCTGCCGCTTCAATATGATGTGGTGTGTCTTGGCCGATAAAACGGATGTATCATAGGAGACGTCGAATACCTGAACCTGAGCATTTGCCTGTTCCCGGCCGGCCTTGAGCACAACGACATTGCTGCCGAAGCTCATACCTTCGTGAAATACCTGTGCGAAAGCTACAACGTGCTCACCCCCCTGTATGTTTTCAAATATCGCCTTGCCGTCGGAACCGACCTTACCCTCTAAGCGGCCGACCGGTTTATTATGTTCGTATATTGTCAAAGTGGCATTATCACCTGCTACAGGGTGCCCGTTTTCTGTACCGTTGATCACCTCCACGGATAAAACCAATCCTTCACTGTTTACACCGGCATTGTTACCAAAACATGCCGCTGCACATAAAAATGTCACTGCAATCACGCTGGAAATTCGCTTCAAGTGGTTTACCTCTCGATATTTACCCGGTTTTATTGCTTCGCCTTGAAAGCAGCGGCCAAACGACCAAAGCCACGCACACAGCTAACAGAATCCATTTTGCATATTGCATTGAACTATCCTTTTCCCTTACAATTATACGGTTATCCTGCGCTTATAAAAGGAAATTAGAACAACAGCCGCCCCCAGCAGCATAACTATACTGCCAATCCAAATCCAGTTTATCAACGGCTTGACCATAACTCTAAGATTTATCAGTTTGCTGCCGGCGTCAACCTCGGTAAGGGCCAGGTAAAGGTCCTCACGAAGGGTCCTTCGGACATCCACTTCACTGACCGCCTTTCCGCTCGCACTGTAAACCGCCTTGGCCGGGCCCAGCCTTGCAAGCAGCTTTCGCCCTTGAGTATCCGACGTTGTATTTGGAGTATTGGGATCTAAGCTTTTGTAAACCGATATCTTCGCCGTTACGGCAGTAAAGTTCGGCCCGTGTTTGGCAACAAGTCCTTCGTACACAAGGTCAAAACCGGCCACACTCAATTCCTCACCGGGCCTTAAGGCGGCAAGCTCTTCTGTGCCGTAACCACCAGAGCCGGCAATGCCGATAAGAGCTAACACAACACCAATGTGTACGATTCTTGCACCGTACCATCTCAGGTTCATCGGCGGCGCAGATTTAATATCTCTGCTTCGATTTTGAATATACCTGCTGATAAAGTCACCTGCATAGTTTAGAACCGCAAAACCGCAAAGGATAAAAAAGGCAACCGGAAGTGAACCAATAACAGACCAGCTTACAATAGCTGCCGTTGCTGCAATGACCGCGCCGATTGTCCGCCAGCTTTTATTGATCCCGTAACGTAACAAATATGGACATACGCACAGCAAAAGCAAAAGTACCAGCCCGCCGGGGGCCGTGATCTTCGTGAAATATTCCGGCTTTAGGGTGATTTTCTGCTCGGCTAAAAGACCGCTGAAGAATGGAAATAAAGTGCCGACGAATATAACGAGCGTTAGCAATATCATCAGCCAGTTGTTATATATTATAAACCTAAAATTTTTCCCTCCGGCAGCCGAATTGATGTCACCACGTTTGTAAGAACGCCACAACAGCACAGCGGCTATGACCCAAATATGCACAAGCAAAACAAGAAATAATATGCCGAGTCCCGGCTCCGGAAAAGCATGGACGCTCGATACGAGTCCGTATCTCGTAAGAAATGTCCCGAAAATGCACAAACTGAACGTCACAATGGCCAGAACCATCATCCAGGTTGCAGTTGAGCTGTTTCGTTTGTAAGTTCTGGAGCAGTGCAGCAGAGCCGTTGCTATAAGCCAGGGCATGAGGGATGAGTTTTCAACCGGGTCCCATGCCCAATAACCGCCCCAGCCAAGCTCCTCGTAAGCCCACCAGGCGCCAAGCGCGATACCGACCGTAAGGAAAAGCCATGCCCACAATATCCAGTTGCGCGCCTGTTTGTAAAGTTCGGGTGCCTGCTCTCCACCGTGACCTTTCAGCGACACAAGGGCCCACGCGTAAGAGATTGCAAATGCGGCATAGCCGATAAAAAGTGTCGGCGGATGCAGGGCCATCGCAGGATGCTGCAAAAGTGGATTCAACCCTGCTCCATCGGCGCCAACAACAGCGGATAAAGTAAACGGATTCTTATCCAGTACCAGAACCAGCAAAAAGAAAACTGAAACCAGATTGGCGGCGGCCCTGGCGCCGGCGGCAAAGACTTTTTTGTTTGAGTCGAATGTGCAATATGCAAGCACAACAAAGCCGACTTGCAGCCACAACCAGAACAGCAGCGAACCCGAAGCTCCGGCCCATAGCGCACTTACCTTGTAGACAAGCGGCAGGGTCTTTGATGTATGGTCCGCTACGTAACTAACGCTAAAATCACCACTAATTAACAGAATCCAAAGAGCTGCTGTCGCAACCGTAAGGCATCCAAGGGAAGCGATGGTGGCGTTGCGTCCACTGTCAATTAGACCGCCGTCTTTGCGCCAGGCCCCTAAAATATCAATGAGAACTGCATAACCTGCCAAGAAGAATCCCAGAATTAAAGCAAAGTGTCCTAATTCGGCCATTATTTATTTTACCTTTGCCTTATACTTCGATTCACACTTGGTCATGAGACGGTCCGCCTGAAAAATCCCGCCTGTATCCAATCGGCCTTCGATAACCACTTCAATATCATCGGCAAAATTATCTGGTACCGTACCTTTGTAATGAATCGGCAGTTCTGTCTCGGAACCGGACAGTATAAACTTCAGGCTCGTATTTTGTAAATCACGGACGATACTGTCCTTCTTGACTCGGCCGGCAAGTCGCAGTGAATGGTTTTTGACCGCGGCACGGTTGGCCGCAAAATCGTCCACCGAATAATAATACGCCCAGGAAGACTGCATGGCCTGAAGAATAAAATACGTCATTCCCCCTCCTATCAGGGCCACTGTGATAATCGTCTTCACTATTGTTTTCTTTTTCATAAAACTTCTCCTGTTATATAATTTTTTGATTGTTTCCACAACATTGAACAAATCAGTCAGCCGTTGGAGCCTCATTTTGGTCCTGAATTACAATAATTACGTTTTTCTCATCCTAATAAGAAAGCGGCGAATGTGCTTTACCGTGACATTCCAGATAACACTGCCCATGAAACACGCCCGGTCCGTCTTCATACTCTAATCTGCCCGTCACCGGGTCCGAACGCACTATGGAAATATCAAAATTTATCAGATGGCTGTTGTTCAGCGATGTTCCCTGTGCCGAACTGATCCCATGTGCATCGTGGCACGCCGAACATGGAATTTCTTTCGCCAGATGCTTCAAATGCTTTGGGAAACTTTCATCGTTTAGAATACTGTTCCTGCTGTGGCATTTATAGCAAAGCTCGTACGAATATTCACTCTCTTGTGTAAAGTCCGATGTATCATATCGGTAGGCAAGAAGGTTGGGATAGTTGGAGCCGTGAGGTCCTTTTGTTCCTGACGTACTGTCTGAATTATGACAGTCCGTACAGTATATTACAGTCGCTACCGTCATTGGTGATTTCAGGCTGGGTACGTTCTGGTTGATACCCACGGAAACAACCGGGTGAAAAGAAGGATTGGACGGGTCAAATTCCAAACGCGTATTGGTCTGTGTTATTTTTCTGGTAATCCTTGATGCGATTCGGCTTGGATTGTCACCATGGCACTTGAAGCATACTTCATACTCATATTGAACATTTTGTATGACCGCACCGGCCGCTGATATCCCTGTAACCTCTCGCATCGCTCCCTGTACTATTGGGGCCTGGATTACCGAATCATGAACGGCATGAGGATTGTGACAGTCAACACATTCGACATGCCTTCCCGACCCCGTTGGGGATTCCTTCAAATCATGCACACCTTCGTACCGAACAACGTCATGCCGGCTCAGCTTGGAAAGGTCGGTTCGTAAATTTGTACGCGCTACTGAACCGTCGTGACAGTTTAAACAATTGTCCTCGGATTCGGCAAAACGGAGAAGACGTTCGTGTCCTCCCGCCGAGTGAGGCACATGACAGGACAAACAACCGGCGTCTGAAACTGTATTGTAACCGCTTTCTTTAAGATGGAGGTCTGTAGTACCGATTGTTGACGCCGTCGAGCTTTCATGGCTTGAGCTAATCCATCCGGTTAAATCATGACAGCTTGTACACATCTGAGAACGTTGATTGGACATCACCATAAACTTGCCGTACTGATTGTCATGAGGATCATGGCATGTGGTACATTGCAGCTCACCCGACCTGTCGAGTTTGAGTTCCTCCGGTAGCGTCGATGGCGGGCGTATCTGAACATCCTCCACGGATAATGCTGCCGAATAAACGAAGCTGATGGGATGGTCATCGGACAAATCCGTACCAAGGTTTGCCGATCCCGGACTTATATAAGCCCCCTCCGTACCACCCCTTATTGTACGTGTCAGTGCAACTGTCCCGTCATGGCAGCTCAGACATAGTTTGCTCGAACCGGTGGGCTGGCTTATATTGGCCTCGAGAGAAGAGCTTTGATAAATCCGATACGTCGTTTCCGAGAGGGCGTGGTTCCATAAAGGAGTGCCGCTTATAGCCCCGTGCGGCGTATGACAAAAGCTGCATGGATTGCCTGTACCGGCACCCGAGGCGGATAAATCATGTGGCGTACCTTCGATTAAAGCATCGGCTCTAAAGGGCGACAGCGCTAAAAATGCTGCTATAAACAGTATTATAAAGAATGATTTCGAGCTCATTGTTCCTCGTAAACCAGCAATTGAAATATCTGGATCCTTTTATTAAACGAATCGGCGACATAGATTTTATTGCTGCTGTCTATCCAAATACCCGCCGGAAGCCAAAACTGGCCGGTCCCGGTACCTTCCCGTCCGAATGCCATAAGTATACGCCCGGAGCTGTCGAATATCTGTATGTTTTCAAACTGACGGTCCGTCACATAGATATTACCCAGACTGTCTGTAGCCACTCCGCATGGATGGGCGAAATTGCCCGGCCGATCTCCCTGCTCACCGAACATAAAAAGAAATTTGCCGTCACCTTCAAACACCTGAACCCTGTAATTCAGTGTATCACTGACATATAATCGCCCCGAATGGTCCACCCATATCTGCGTAGGGAAGTTAAATTCCCCGGCCTTCAATCCTCTGCCTCCGATTTCATCAATAAACTCACCTGAGCGACTGAACACGTCAACAACATGGCGCGACGTGTCACTGACATATACTTTTTCGTCCCCGGCCCAATATGCTAAACCCGAAGGTCTTTTCAATCGTTCTTGTCCGAAACAGAATTTAAACTTGCCTTCTCTGTCGAAAACGCAAATTTTGGCAAGACTGCTGTCGGCGACAAAAACCTGTCCCTCTGCTATTGTAATAGCAACCGGTGTGACAAGTTTCTCGTTATCAGAAAGTTCAGAAAATTGCTTGTACCGGCGGGTCTTCAGGTCCATCAGGTGAATCACAGAGGCGGAGCTGTCGGCAACGAAAAGCCTGTCCTTACCATCCAGGGCTGCCCCATAGGGATTCAACAGCACTCCGATTTCTTTCCGGCCGAAGAGAAGCTGCCCGAATCCCTCCGACCAGGAAACGGACCCGTGAAGGTCTTCTTCGGTGGATATCTGTCCTACGTACTTTATTCTGGCCGTCTCCGGCGGTGCAGGCCAGACAATCGGTTGTGCAGGCGGGGTAAACATTTCACCTGTAGGCTGGCCACATCCGGTGCAGGTCACCGCTATTATCCCAATAAAAGCCAAAAGGCCGATTTCAACATTATGTTTTCTTAACATATTATTTATCATTGCTGCTTTAACTGCCCGTAATTAGAAGGCTCTTTTAAGTCGAAGGTACAAAAACGTACTGCCAAGCTCGTCGTCTCTGCGGTCAAGCTCATTAAATTCCAGACCTGCCCGAACGCTCAGTTGACGATAGTCATATCTTAATTCTGAAATAACCCGCAATCCATCGGTATTTCCGAAAACGCTGTCATCTTCGTTTCGCCAGTCTAAGCGGCAGGATAATGTAAATCTATCCTTTAATCTGGTAAATATACCCGTACCCAATGTGAAAAGCTCCAACTCGCGGGGGTCCGGCTGACCGAAATCTATCCAGTGGTAACTGGCATGAAAATCGGCCGTTGTATCTGAATCAAGCCGGAAGTTATTTCTTGCCTCGAGGCGTTTGCTGGTAGAAGGTAGCTGACTGGAGCTTTCCTCGGAGTATTCCGCCAACAGCAGAAGTCCTTTGTTGGCGTATTCGGCCCCATAAGTGTTAATCGTAAACTCATCTGGCGCTATGGAAACAGTATTTGAAGTGATTGTTTCATCCTGCCTTTCGTGCCCGTAGTAAACAGACAGACCATTCTCGAATCGCTGCCTTAACCGGAAAAGCTGCCTCCTTGTTTTGTCTTCTCTTTCCGGCTCGGTCAAAAACTCGTAGTCTATTGACAAATCCTGACTGCCATCAAGAAAAATTTGCCCTCCCGTAATGACGGTTATCCGTACTCGTCCGTCAATCGGTGTTGGAATCAGGTAGTCAAAACCCTCCTGGTATATAGTAGTCCTTGTGCTGTTCCAGACATCGATTGATGTCACCCGGATATTTCTCCTGTCCAGCAGTATCGGAGTTGGATCGGTAACCTCGTAAGCATGTCGTTCATCCACAACGATTCCTACTCCGCTGCTGCCTGTTTGGTCTTCCCGCGTCAAACTGGCCGAATAGGAACCAACTAATGTACCCCAGGGATTCTTTTTAGTGTAATTAACACCAACCTGACCTCCTTGCTGTTCAAGGTCTCCCTGTGCGCCGAGGTCGGAGCTGGCTGCGAAAATATTACCGGTTGTAACCAGACTTTCGTACAATTTATGCTCGAAGCCGGCCTGGCCCCGAAGTTCCCTGTTTTTAAAATTCCGCTGGTCGGTGTCCACCCAACGTAAGCTGTAGTTGGTCAGAAAATTGGGCGTATGTTGCAGCTTCAACCGCTCCGCCCATTCGAAAACGGCGAGGTCAAATGTGCCGGATTGGTCAAGAGACGAAACATACGAGTTCAGTTGATGCTGTTCGTTTGAGCCGAAAATCCAGTCATGCGAGAGCTTGTATCTTTTTTGGTCCAGGTCCGTCGATGCCGTTGAGCTTTGCTGGGTGATATCGTCCCAGTCAAGTCTGAAATTCAAGTGTGAACGTTCGCTGAAGTCATGCCTGAGTGAATATCCGAATCTCTCGGTATCTCGATTGAAAAATTCTGAGGCTAATCTGCCCAGAGAATCCTGGCTTGTTTCGGATTTGTTCCACTCGAAAGTCATCGGCCAGTTTTCGTCCCGTAACTGAAATACCAGACCTGCATTTTCCGTCTCGGTTTGCAGTGAGCCGAGAAACTGACGCGAGATTAGTCCTTCTGTTCGGTTCATATATCCGGTCAAGGGATAAGGCTTTTGTGACAGCAGCTGGCCATGCAGATTATATTCGTTCAAAAAAGCTGATGTACTGTCGAAGTCGCCGTCGGTAGTAAAACGTTGCTGGGCCAATCCGAGACCAAGCGCTGCATCGAACAGCAGGAAATTGGGATGATATAAGTCGCCTTTGGTTTTCAAGTTCAACCTTTCTTCGAAGACCGTACTTTCAGCCTCGCGTCTGTTTTCAGGTATACCTTGTTTGTCTGTGCGGTGCTCTGCAACCAGTTCTATCTCTCCTTTTACAGGTTCATGGCGAAGAAGAGGCCTTTTTTTACCTGCCACCTGGACATTGCAGCCGGCTAATCCCGGCACAGACATAACTATACTGATAAATACGAGCCGGCGAAACTGTTTTTGACCGGTTCGTAGTCGACGGCTGCAGCGCGTTGCTCCAGCCCTTTGTTTGTCGTGTAATATAACGATTAGTTTTTCCCACAATTATTTGTTTCTTTCTACAGCTCTTTCAGAAGCATCCTGGTCTGGCCTGCATGTGGATTATGACAGTTTGTGCAAAGTAATATCGGCGCTTCTGGATGCCCCGGTATCTCATCCGTCTCAATAGTCTCATGGCACTGATAGCAAATCATAGGCTCTTCTTCTTTAAGCAAACCGTCTATCCTGCTCTTATGTGGTTTGTGGCAGAAAAGACATTCACCGACCGCCACAGGGCCGTGCACGTAAGGCTTGGTAGCGGGATAATTTGTGTGGCACTGGTAGCACAATTCAGGCTCCGGCGCAGTAAGTGTGGGCAAAGCCCACTTATTTTCATCAAGTTGTTCGTGGCACACGTTACAGTTCCTGTTCTTCCACGGCTCATGCACAAACCATACTGTTTCCGGTCGCTCCCCCACTTGTTGTCTCCGGCGGCTTCGAGAATCTGCTTCTATACGATTGTCTTCGGCACTTGCCTCTCCATAAAGTGGGGGGACGCCATCGAAGAAGAAAGTTAAAACCTTATGCCGCTCGACTTCATTACAGCTCAAGACAGATACAAATAACAAAACCAAAACTATTAATCCTCTGACCCTATTTTTTGAGCGACGGAACATGAGATAACAACCTTTCGGTTTGTGCTATAACAAGCTCTCCTGGTAACTATGCACTCTATTCTGTCTCCGCTTGCTGTTGTTCAGGAAAGCTGCCAAAACCATAAACGGCTACAAAATGGGGGCCATATTGGTTGGTTACAAAAACTAAAAATTCTATTTTTGCCTCCTTTACAGCATATTCCTGGAACAATTCCACGTTGTCGTAGTCCACAACAACTTTTGCAGGCATGTTCATCATGCCGGGCTTATTACCCGGCAGACCGAAAAACAATAAAAGCAGGCCTTCGGGATTATATATCTTGACTACCTCAGGTGCAGTGTCAACTACCCATATCCTGTCTTCTTTATCGATAGCTATACCCTTTGGCCTGATAAACTGCTGTATTCCGATACCCCAGCTGCCGATTGTACGTTTAAATACTCCGGATTTGTCAAACTCTGTGATTCGCGCTGCAGCTTTGTCAGTCACGTAGATATTGCCTTGCCGATCTGTGGTCAGGTCACTGACGAGTAAGAAATGTCCCGCAGGCAAATCAGACAAAGATGCCTGAGCATCTTCCAGTTCACCCTGTTGACCAAAGCGGTTGACCTCTTTGCCTGTCTTCTTATCCAACACGACAATCTGGTTGCTGTTGGAATCCGTAACATAACAATGCTGTCCGCGAACGACCACATCCTCGGGCCTGATTTTCAGCTCCCTTCCGAGTATGGCGCTGAGGTTATTGTTCTTATCAAAAACAAACAACATACCCGCTGTCGGGTCCGCCACATATTTTGTACCGTCAGCTTCAATATATATGTTCCGCGGGTCCGTCAAACGCCTGTCTTCTGTCAAATAGCTGAATGTGTGGTTCTCAAGGTCCAGCACGGCCACCATCCTCTTTCCAACATCACACACATACAGTTTCCCCTGGAAAACCGCCAGACCGTAAGGTTTTAGAATTGCCTCCGTATTTTTAGTCTCACCCACGATAAAACTTTCCCATGCCGATGGACCTTCAACGCCAATGTCCTCGGGGCCGGAGAATGACTTGAGAAATTGAAGACGGGCCTTGTCGGGTGGTTTCGGAAAAAACACCGGTTCCATAACTTCTTCTGTTACCGGTTGTTGACAACCCGAAAAAATAAAAGCACAACAACCAATCAAAAGAAAGAAGCTTACCCTTTTATATATCAACAGCTTACGCATATTCATAATTGTATTTTCACCAATTTCCATATCTCAGGATAAATTAACAAGGCCGTTTTCCTCCTTGTTGTCTTATGATCATCTTAAACACCGGTATCTTTTCTACTTTGAGTTGGCCTTGAATGTTCTCCGGATAAATTGTGTTCGCGAAATCTTTCTTGTAATTGAGACATAATAAACGTATTTCAATCCCCTGGTGTCATGCAGGGCTGGCTGATATTGCATCTGTAAGCACGGCATAAGTAGACGAAAATATCCTAAGAGAGAGTATACGGATTATTAATAAAGTTCTTTATTACTCCCTCCTCCACACAGAGAACATTTTCTCTGCAATTAAACTAAGCTACAGTTGTAAAGACCACAAAATGTATCGAGCAAAAAACCGCTATTCGTATGCATGTTCGCCTTTATTTCATGTGGCACATCCGGCATAAATCTCCACCGTTGTATCCATGGAAGTAATCATAGCCACGCAGGTAGTGTTCACCGACACCTGAGGAATGAATATCATGGCAGCTGCTACACTGGACCATACCTGCTGAATCCAGTAAGTCTTCTGCAATCGTTCCACCGAGGGTACTGTTTTCGCTCGGGTCCTTCAGCCTGCCGTCTGCTGTAGCCAGGGCTGAGTCGTATACAAATGAAATCGGATGAGAAGTGGACAGGTCGGACCCAAAGTCCATAAAGCTTCCTGCCAGAACCGCAAAACTACCGTCATGACAGCTCAAACACAACTTTGAAGATCCCTCAGGCTGACCAACAACCGCGTCTAAGGTGTCACTTGAGTACACATCGAACACCTTTGTCGTTTCGCTCCCGTTCCACAGCGGTACGCCGGCCAGACTTTCTGCATGGTGTGGAGTATGGCAGCTGCTGCAGCCGAAGTCCGAGTGGGCGGCTCCTCTTACTATTGCCGCTAAAGAAAGTAATGTTATTAACGTAATTAAGCAAACCACTACTTTGAGTTTCATAATAATATCTCCGAGTTCCAGATTTGTTTCCTGTTGTTATTTAGTTTCAAATTACTGCTTTACCAACCTTATTCAGTAAACAAAATTTATTTGCTCGCACGTCCGTATGCGGCTTGGAATGAGGTGTTGACCTAAACAGTCACTACCTCCTGAACAATACAAAGCAACCTGCGTGCCTTTGTGCTGTTGGTCGCTGCACTTTTGGATGATATTTCTATAAGCCCCTGCTATAGATGATGTTACGGCAGAAAAAAAAGAAGATAATTTGCACGGCCCTTTTTTAAAAAACACCGGATTTCTCACTTGTGAGAATATTGGCGTAAGTGGTTGCTACTAATGAGAAACAGCTTTGATAACCGGTTCCTCGAATACCACCGACAAGGCCCTGCGATACGCTTGCATAGCCTTTTCGACTTCCCCCTTGGTTTGATAGATTTTGCCTAATTCAAAAAGGCTGCGAACGGATTTTGGGTCCAGCTTAGTTGCTTCAAGTAAAAGTTCTTCGGCTGCATCAAGCTCACCCATCTGTCGCTTTGCCCACCCGGTTATCAAAAACGCCCTTGCCTTCTCGAACCGCTTCGTGACCTTTATCCCCTCAACCAGATCCAAAGCCTCCTGGTTATGTCCGGCTGTACAAAAAAGCTCTCCAAGTTCCAACAATATGTCCACAGAATTCGGGTCCATCACCATGGCTTTGTTCAGCTCCTTTATGGCGGATTCAAGCCTTCCCTTTTTCTGCAGCATCTTTGCCATTTGCACATGCCTCTTGATACGGGCCTCAATCGTGGTGTTCTGTACGGTTTTAACCTGGCCTGCCTCGTTCGGGTCGATTTCCTGGGCAATTCCCAGCGACTGGTTCAAACGGGCCTCTATTACAGGTGTAAAATCCGAGCCGTGTCCCGCCTGTACCCACAGTACCGTGTCGTTTGTGTCGGAAATGATAACCGTAGGCGTCACGATTATGCCGAATTTCCCCCACAATTTATATTCCGTATCAGGCAGGATATGAATGGACGGTATCGTCTCTTTTTCTTTATTTTGGAAAACGCCGACGGTGTTGGGATCATCAACTGCGACTGCTACATCGAAGTGCTTGGAGTTTGGGTCAAGCTTCCTGATAATTCGTTCAATGTCACTTGCCGCCCGCAAAGAGTGCTTTTGCCGCCCTGATAAAAAGGCCACTATCAAAACTTTCCCCCGGCCGTGCTTGTATTCGAATATGCCACCGCTTGTCTCCTGGGCTGAAAATTCCGGCACCTTTTCACCTATCCCGATCCTGCGCTGTCCGCCATACACTCCTGCACACAGCAAAAATTGGCCCGCTAAAAGTATAAGGACCGACAATGTGAAAATATTACGCTTCTTCTTTCTCATCGGATTGCTTGTCCCCGTCTGTAGCATTTTCAGATGTTTCTTTCTCAGAGCTCGCCGCCGGTGTAGCAGAATAGTCCACGGGATTGTTTCTGTCATAAGCCTTCGGCAAATGACACCCGGACTTGCACGTCCCCCCCGTCTCTGTCTTGGTGAAACCTACCGGCAGCTCCCATATCCCGTAAGGAACGCTCTTGCGAATATGTCTGGCCTGGTTACTCGCATGTGTCGCGTGACAGGCCCGGCACGTCCTGCCCCGACGCTCCTTGTTCACGTGCAGGAAGTGAAGATTGACGTTCCCGTTTCTGAAGTCGGTCAGGTTGTCGGTTCGGGGTGTCCAGACCACGTCCTTGGCATGGCAGCTAAAGCACAGCGCATAGTTGTCCTCCGAGAAAGGAGAGTAGAATATAGGTGGATAATCTTTAGCCAAAAGGCTGAAGTATTGGCTGCCGTGCGTAACGTGGCACCCGCTGCAGTCCTTGTCTTTGACCGGTCCGTGAAGGAATTTCTTGTCCTTTAACTCGTCTGTGAAAGCCGGCAGAACATTGTCCTTGCTTATCCCCAGTGGCTTGTCGTGGCACGTCATACACAAAGAAGCCGCATCCTTTTTCAGCAGGAATTTTACCGTCGAAGCATGTGGAGTGTGACAGTTCAAACAACCGTCAATATCTGATACGATACTGTGCTGGTAATCGGAGTTCTCGGCTATTTTCTCTATGTCCTTATGGCATGTATAGCACAAAAAAGGTGCGACGGATTTGACCATCTCGGAATTATCAGCACCGTGAGGATCATGGCAGCCTACGCAGTGGTCCTTTGCCGGCTCGTGAACAAATTCGAATTTGCTCAGCTCATCTTTGGTCACAACATGACACGAAAAGCAAAGCTCGCCGGGTTCCGTAGTCAGTAAATTTTCATAATCTGAACTATGCGAACTGTGGCAAATCGTACACTCTCCGACAGCCACAGGCCCGTGTGGAAATTTAAGGTCCTTGCCCGTGTCGTGGCAGTCCTGGCAGAGTGCTGCTACTGTTTCCTTGGGAATCAAAAATTTGTTGTCACTGCTGTGTGGGTCATGGCATTGCAAACAATCACCCTTTTTCAGGGGTTCGTGAACGACCTTTTTAGCTGTCTGCTCCAAATGGCAATACTCACAGAGATCACTTCCTTTCCTTACAAACTGAAAGCTGTGTTTGTTGGGATCCGTAACCTTGTGGCAGGACTTGCAGTCACCCAGACTGACCGGCCCGTGCACGTGTGCTTTTTTGCTGTAGTCCGCATGACATTCTTCCGTAACGCACGTTTTTTGCGGTGAAGTGGGCTTTTCCACAGCTGATATACTGGAGATAAAAACACTTGTTAACAGAATAACTAATTTACTACTGAATTTTTCAAACATCTTCATACCATCCAATTATTATATTTTTTTCACCACGGTCGTTTCATTCATAATTATATCTTACACGCGAGTTCAATTGGTTGTTTTGGCAGGCCCCGTCTGGCGCCTGTAAAGAAGCACCATCGTCCCAAACCGCGTCTTTTGGTGGTGAGGTTTATTCAATTCCAAAACAGCCTGTTGAACTGTATCATCGTATTCTATTGCTGCAACAACTGCGGGTCGCAGCAGCTTTTCCAGGTTGTTTGTCCAGTCGGTTTTAATCACCGCACTTTCAAAAACCTTCTCTACTGTGAACGAATATTGCTCGTTCGCAAATGGAAAAGGTTGGCCTAGTATGACCTTTTTCGCCTGCATTTTTCCATCTTTAGAAAAAAGCAGCCACTGTTCGGCCCCACGGGCTGATGCAAGAATGTATCTTCCTTTTGTCCCGCCCAGGTTAAAATCGCTGAATATCATGCGCAAAGGATGCTGCAACTCCTTATGAGGAGATGACGGAAACTTCGACCAAAGCCATTGCTCATGAATATTTTCTCCATCATCTACACTGACTTTGATTGCAGGATTAACCGGTTTATCTGATACGTTAACCACTTTTTTTGTCTCCGCGTCAATCGAATAGTGCGGTACGTAATCCAGAATGCTCACTTTGTACCTGGTCTTTGGCACCTCTATTGTATCTCCCTGCCTTGCCGCATACTCCAGCGGTGAATTGGAATCCTCGGGCCATACCGATAAGATACCGGCGGCATTGGAATCTATCAGCTCCTGTAACAGTTTTCCAACCCTGTTGGGATCATACAGCTTTTTGATGGCGACGCCTCCGATACTTGATGATATGGACTGTCTCGGAGGATCATCCGGGCTCAGCCAAATGTCCTGATTCAGGTTCTCACCTTTAACTGCTAACTTTACAACGATTCCACCTTGGGCATCTTTAACTGCTGTAGTTTCCCACTTGAGATCTGGTAAGTAGTGCCGGAGCCTGACCTTTATCGGTGTCACCATGACCGGTAGAACAGTTTCCAGTTTCTCCGGCTTGTTCTCGTCGGAAACCGTCACGGGAAAATGAAG
>SMTZ1_10001172_pt1 | contig 25874 bp, 21 predicted proteins | sample DeeMarSWOR136_30_FD_25667 | JGI IMG/M metagenome (IMG submission 25667)
AGAACCAGGCACCAGTAGTTCACAGCTTTTCTGCTTAAGTTCCGCCGCTCCATCAGAACTTTAACAAATTTCGATTGACCATACTTTTTCTGAACTTCCTGGATGTAGTCAAACCCACCAAAATTGATCGCTCTTTCGATCTCGATCTCTGGAGTGACGGTCTTTGGATCTCTGTCCCAGAACAGTTCTTTTCTCATCGGATGAACCTACCGAAAAATTCTTTTATTTCCTTCCACTCGGACTCTGATAACTGGCGAAAATGACCCTCATCTTGGACGAGCACGATGGAATCGAGCTCCTTTTCAGCATCGTCGAAATACACCATTGCTGTTTTTATATGATATTCATACTTTTCCTCAAGATGGTATTTCTTTTGGACAAAGGATGATAAATCCTCAAATTTAATTTGAGTGTGTTTTAAAAGGTAGTAAAGATCGACGAAATCCTTGGCTGAGCCTCTCTGAGTAAGAGCAATGGCCTTCATAGCAGCGATATCATCCAATGAGGCTGTAGGACAAGTGACTCCCTCCCCTAATTCCAAGCTTTTTAAGGAAGACAACAGATAGTAGGGAAATGAGAAGAGAGAAAATTTTATTTTATCAGGGGACAGGAAAGCGATTAATGTCTCTTTCTCCATGATTTCCACATCAGCCGTGCCAAATTCCTCCCTCAGTCTAAAAACAAGCACCTCAGGACTAAAATCTTTTTGGGTGAAAAAATCCAGATCAACAGACAGACGGTGATGTAAATAGTAATAGAGTGCAGTCCCCCCTGCTAGATAGCTTTCTGAAGGGAGTATTTGACTTTTAAGAAGTTGAATCAGAACGCTTTTCAGGCCTTGGATCTGACTTTCCCATTTCATATGACAATTTTAGCATGAAAATGCTTTCTATTGAATATTTTGGATCTGTAATTACGAACCCATAATTATCTAGCTGTCTGAATTAATCGATCGGCCTGATTCAAATTTGGTTGCCATTACAACCATGGCTATTGCCCCTATAACGGCCATGATATTAAAAAAGTCAAACAAATGGAATTTGAGCTCTAGGGAAGAGAGCCATAAAAAATTGAGAAAGTTAAGAAAGCTGAAGCAAAGTAAAAAATTTCTTGCCATCGGGTGAAAGGAAAAAGAAATTCCATAAAATATGATAATCGCCATCATCAGCTCCAAGTAGGGCAACTCATGATTGTACGAGGGCGACCATTTCAAGAGGATGTTAAAGATATAACCGAATAGCGAAACTCCAAAGAAGAAACCGATCCATTTGACATTCAAATCGAATTGTTTATTTTGCTTTCTTCGAGATATGCTGGAAATCAACATCACTGGAATGACTAACAAACACATCAGAATCGGGATTTCTCCTATGGCTGGTATAGGATATAAAAAAACCTTTTTGTAAATGCGCTTAAAGTATTCCCCCCACCTTCCCTGGAACAGAGCTTCGAAGGTTAGAGCAACAGCCTGACTCTTTATAACAGTCTTCAAATTTGAGATCCTATGGGAAAGATGCTCTTTCAACGAATAGTCTGAAAAAAAACGAGACAAAGCCGTGAACGTGTCCTTCTGGACAAAACTCTCTGGATAATACTCCTCTGGCATATAATGATGCATTAACCGTTGGGTGTTTATTTCAGGATGCTTTTGTTTGTACGCTATCCAGGGAATATGAAAGAGAACGAGGAGGAATAAAAAAGATATGATATAAATGAAACCTTTGCCTCTTTTTGTCCTGATGATATAAAGGCTATAAATTAAAAACAAAAACGGTAAGCTAAGAATAGTCCCCAAATGAGCCAGGCTCGCAAGCCCCCAAAGCCCTCCCGACATTAAGGCGAAGGTAAGGCTTTTACTCTCTTCCAATAGAAGGGCAATAGAGATTAAGCAGAAATAAACCCCGAACAGCTTTGGCCAAGTGTAGTAGATGTTGGTAAAGATGAAGGCATTCAAGAAAACGATGATGATTAAAAAATAGGAAACATTTCTATTCTTGAATAGCTTTTGGGCGATTAAAAGTAACGGCAGCAAAAACAAGGCATTGAGAATTGTTCCTAAAATCTGGTAATCCCAGAAGGTGGACAAGGACTTTTGGCTAGAAAGTGCGAAAATACTGAAAAGGGTTCCCATCAAGGGTGGTCGATCGCCCATCGTCCATCCCCATTCGGATTTCCAAATCCAAGGCTCTTCATAGTCAATGAATGATTTTGCTGTATCATACTGAAGCCTGTTATCCGCAGGCAATTTTTCTAATCCTCTTCTGGCCACAATTTCAGCTTTTGTTATCTCCTTTCTCGGATTTTTGACATGAACATGGACAAAACATAGTGCGATCAATGAAGCCAAAAAAACTGCGATAAATCCATATTTTATGATATCACTAAGCTTAAGAATTTCTCTAAGTTGTCCCTTTAACTGGGAAAGGAATATTATCAACAAAAATATCAGAAGATTCACGATAAGATAAATAATCGGAGAGGATTTTAAGTTGTGAAGAATGAGGAAGATTAGCAGGTACAGCACAATCGAAATCGGGATTGAAAGAAGAAAGGATAAATCATTATTAAAGAATTTATTATGGATGAGTTTTAACAGAAAAAATCCCGGAATAATTAAAAGAGCAAAGAATAAGGCCATCCTTAAAATCAACTCGAAAAAGCGAAAATACGTTGATGCCCCAGAGCCGAAGACGAGGAAAAGGACAAAGACAAAGAAGAAGGGAAGAATCTTTAGTGCTCGGCCTTTGTTCAATTTATTAAGAGTCATCTAAAACAATGGATCATGACTGAAAACGATGACATTTATGGTAGAGTACACATTTTCCTTTTTTCCCTTTTTCTTTGATCCAAGGCCAAAAATTATTCCATAGAAGAAGAGACGTGTCAATTTTGTATCCAATGGCGACCCCATAATTATCTAGATATTTTATTTTCGGTTGAAGGAAGAAAAACAGCTCTTCCGGAAGGCTAAGCTCAATCCCTTTTGACATCCTATCTTGCTTGTGGTATTCCGTTCTTTCCTAAGAGGAGGAGTATCATGAAAAAGTCTGCTTTTCTTCCGTTTTTTTTGATTATCTTATTTTCTTTCGTTTACTCTCAGCCGCAGCAAATAAGCGAGAAGACTTCAGGCATGGATAAGTTCCCGGGTTATTTCACGTTTTACTGGGATGGGAAAGCCGGGAAGATCTGGCTGGAAATCGATAAGTTTGACACCGAGTTCTTGTATGTGAATTCCCTTCCGGCCGGAATCGGCTCCAACGATGTGGGGCTGGACCGGAATCAACTGGGCCAGACGCGGATCGTGAAATTCTTGAGGATCGGCCCCAAAATCCTGCTTCTCCAGCCGAATTATTCGTTCCGGGCCAGAAGCGACAACCTTGACGAACGCAAGGCTGCCGAAGATGCCTTCGCCAAATCGGTCATTTGGGGATTTCCTGTCGAAGCCGAGGAGGAAACACGAGTCCTAGTGGATGCCACATCATTTGTCCTGCATGATGCCCACAACGTCATCAGCAGACTCAAGCAAACGAACCAGGGAAATTATTGGCTTGACCTCAGCAGATCGGCCGTCTACCTGCCCAACATGAAGAATTTTCCGGACAACACCGAATTCGAAGCCATCTTGACTTTTACTGGCGATAGTCCAGGCCAATACGTTAGAGAGGTATCTCCAGACCCGAGTTCTCTCACTATCAGACAGCACCACTCCTTCATCCAGCTCCCCGACGGCGATTACAAACCACGGGCTTACGACCCCAGAGCCAACTTTTCCGGGATGACGTTCATGGATTTTGCCACCCCCATCGAGGAGCCTATCCACCAAAGATTCATCGTCCGCCATAGGCTGAAGAAAAAAGATCCTCGGGCTGAGGTGAGTGAACCCGTGGAACCGATCGTTTATTATATCGACCGGGGAGTGCCTGAACCGGTGCGCTCCGCCCTCATCGAAGGGGCGAGCTGGTGGGAGGAAGCCTTCGAGGCCATTGGGTACAAAAATGCGTTCCAGGTCAAAGTTTTGCCCGAAGGGGCGAACCCGATGGATATCCGGTACAACATGATCAACTGGATTCACAGGTCGACGAGGGGCTGGTCTTACGGGGATACCGTCATCGATCCCCGGACTGGTGAAATCATCAAAGGCCATGTGGCTCTCGGTTCGCTCCGGCTCCGCCAAGATTTTCTGATTGCCCAGGGACTGATCGGGGACTACGGAAAAGAAAAAAATAATTTCTCTGAAATGCAGGAGATGGCTTTAGCAAGAATCAGACAGCTTTCCTGTCATGAGGTCGGTCACACCCTCGGGATGGGACATAACTACGCCTCCAGCGTTAACGACAGAGCCTCTGTCATGGATTACCCTCATCCTTTGGTGAACATCAAGGAAGATGGTTCCTTAGACCTAAGCGATGCCTATGATTCGGGTATCGGGGAATGGGACAAGGTCTCGATCGCCTACGGCTACCAGGACTTTCCCGAAGGCCTTGACGAAGACAAGGAGCTCAGGGCTATTCTAGATAGAGCCTTTTCCCGAGGATTGTATTTCCTGGCTAGCCAGGATGCCCGCCCGGGCAGTGCTCACCCGTTGGCTAATGTCTGGGATAACGGTCGAAACCCGGTCGATGAACTCGAGCGGATGATGAAAATTCGTTCGATTGCTCTTCAGTCTTTTTCGGAAAGAAGAATACCCCTGGATACGCCCATGGCCACGCTCGAAGATATCCTTGTTCCTGTCTACCTCTTCCACAGATACCAGGTTGAAGCCGCCGCCAGTACGCTCGGAGGGCTTTACTACAATCATACTCTCCGAGGCGATGTCCAAAAAGATCCTGAAATCGTTCCGGCTTCAGAACAGAGGCGGGCTCTGGAATTACTCCTTAAGACAATTCAGCCTGAAAATTTAGCGCTGGATGAGAGGATTTTGAACCTCATTCCCCCTCGTCCGCCCGGATATGGGGAGAATCGTGATCTTTTTTCGGGTTACACAGGACCGACCTTTGATCCTCTGGCTGCGGCGGAAAACGCGGCCAGCATAACCATAGGAGCTGTACTACATCCTGAAAGAGCCGCCAGGATGATCGAATACCATGCCAGGAGAAATGATGTTCCCGGTTTGGCTGAGGTTCTGGATAAGCTGATATCCGTTACTTGGAAGTCCGACCTAAAATCCGGACTCCTTGCGGAAATCCAGAGCGTCGTCAACAACGTCTTATTGTATAAACTGATGAGGCTGGCCGCAGACGAAGAAGCTGCCCCAAGCGTCTGTTCTATGGCCTCCTTAAAGCTCGAGCAACTCAAAGAATGGCTCAGCCAAAAGATAAAATCAGTAAGCGACGAATATCAAAGAGCGCATTTTTTCCAAGCGATATGGCGAATCAAACTCTTCCAGGAAAACCCGGACAGAATACAAATAACTGCGCCCCTTCTGCCACCGCAAGGCCCTCCGATCGGGATGGAGGATTGAAAAATTTATGTCTTTAAGGTTACTCAGCGGCGGGGATAGCCTCTCTCATCCCCGACAGAGGACCGGTCATAACCCTTTAGAAGGGCCTCTTCAACAGGCTGAATGGTTATTGTTTGACCCGGAGAAAAAAAAGGATTATCTTCAGGTTTAGGCACAAGGGAGAAAGAAAATGAAGACTAAATTAAGATCTGGATTGAAAGAGATTCTTGTTCTCTTCCTCTGCTTTCTGATGATGGCTGCCTCTCTCCACTCAGATGAGATAAAAATAAAAAAAGAGAATGGCCTGACCGTCATCCATAATCCCAAAAGACCGTCACCTCCCCCTGGCCTGCCCACGGAGTTGATACTGGAAGAGGACTTGAGTATAGGAGTGAAAGAAGGACAGGAGGAATACATGTTCCTCGAACCGGTCGATCTAGATGCGGACGACAGCGGTAACATCTACGTCTTGGACAGAAAAGCCTGCCATATCAAAGTCTTCAATCGGGAGGGCCAGTTCGTAAGGACGATCGGCAAAAAGGGCCAAGGCCCAGGAGAGTTTCAAGGGCCGCGAGATTTTGATCTCACTCCCACCAAAGAACTCTTGGTCAATGATATGTCCACACGTCGTCTTCTTTATTTCACTCTAGAGGGAGACTTTATCAAAGAAGCCTCTGCTGGAAAGATGTGGCTGTTCGTAGACCCCAAGGCTGATTCAGAAGGCAATATTTTCGGAAGTTTTATCATAATGGCAGAAGAGCCTTCGCATCAACTCAAGAAATTCAATTCCAGTTTGGAATCCATCTTAGAAATATTCACCCTGGAAATGGCCAAGCCACCTGAGATAGATACCTGTTTTCCAAGAATGTACTGGGAAATAGTAGAAGGAAATTTCCTCATTTGGGGAGCCCAGACGAAGTATGAACTGCACATCCTCGATTCTCGAGGAAAAGAGGTGAGAAAGATCGTCAAGGATTATGATCCTGTTGAATTCACGAAGGAAGATAAAGACAAAGTCCTGGAACGCGGACTCTACGAAGGGCCCGGGGTGAAACTCATCTGGCCTAAGCATCACTTGGCATTCATGGAGTTCACTTGTGATGAACTAGGGCGAATTTTTGTTCGCTCGTATGAAAAGGCCAAGGATGGAAAAAGCCATTTCTATGATATTTTTGATCCTGAAGGCCGGTATATCGCAAAGGTTCCTCTTCAAATCCGCCCAAGAGTTTGGAAAGAGAAAAAAATGTACATAATCTATGAAAATGAAGAGGGCTATCGCTTTATCAAGCGCTATGCTGTGGACTGGAAATGAAAGACAATCAAAAACCAGCTCGCCATCCTTTAGAGTTGATTGTCCCTTTGTAGATGTCAAAGTCATTGAATATGATTCCTTTTCATGATATATCCAGGGAGCAATATTGCCCATACCGAATGCACCGGGCATTATTTTGGCTTGACTCCACTCAAAAATGGAATGTATAAAAAAAGGAGTTTCTAATGAAGGAGGATACTCATGTTTCACACGCGCCAATTTACTAAGTCGATCTTCATTTTAAGTGTCCTTTGTCTCTGTTTCCTCTTTTTGAACTCCGTTCTTCCCCAAGCCAAGAAATATCCGACGGTTAAGGTTATCAAGGATGTCTCCATAACAAAGGACACAACTTTAAATGCAGTTTTGCCTGATGGTTTTTTAGTCTCGGGTGCGATTGAAGATTCTGTAGGAGTGCCTATGGTAGAAGCAGGCATTTCTGTCCGAGAACAGAATTATCTGATGATGAACTTCACTAACACCGATGAACAGGGGAAATATAAGATATCTCTACCAAAAGGAACCTATGATTTCAGGTTCGAGCCTCCCCAAGACATCCAGCAGTCAGAATCATCATACGCTGGTATCTCCAGGGCGACTTCTAAATATGTTCATGATGTCCAGATCTCGAAGGCCAAAAAATGGAACATAAAACTGGATGATGGAGTGTTCCTGGAGGGACTGGTCTTGAATGATTTGGGCCTTCCCGCCAGTGGAAGCGTGCTTTATGCTGAAGATTTATCGGATACTATCGCTTACTCTGCTTATGTCAATTCAGAGACCGGGAATTTTAGGATTGCTTTGCCAGTCGGGATGTACGCGCTCAATGTCATCAGGGCTTTCCAATCTTCCGAGGAGGTATTCTCCCCCTTTACCAATAAAACTCTCGAGCCAATCGATCTAAAAAATGACACCTGGCTAGATGTAAACCTGCCCAAAGGTGTCCTTGTCAAAGGAAAAGTGAGAGACAAGAAGGGGATGAAAGTCACGGCAGCCATTAATTTTATCAATGAAAAAGATATTGACGAACTCAATCCTTGGGTCCGGGGCTGTACAGTCATGAGCTCAGATTCCTTAAACGGCATTACCTATCAGGCAGGCCTGACCAAAGGAAAGTACACAGCTCAAGTCATCCCTCTCCAGTATGTCGGGTCAGAATCGGCCTACAGTAAGAGAGCCACGGTCAAGATATTGAAAAAAAATATTATGAAGAATAAAAACCTGAACATGACCTTGAGTGACGGCTTCCTTCTTTCAGGCACAGTCAAAGATCAGAAGGGGAAGAATTTGGAATTAGCAGCTGTTATTATGACCAACATAAAAACTCCGCTGGATATTTTCAATAAAACCAAATTCATGGCTGCGACCCTTGTGATCGAAGGGAATTATAGTTATCCTCTTCCTGGCGGTTCCTATGATGTGTATTTTATTCCGCCGCCGCCAGATTTTTCTCTAGAAACGTCAGAATGGATGTCGACCTCAAGTCGGAAAGATCTTGATGAGTGGAAGTGCCTGTATTTTATTAACAAACTTACTACAAACTTTTTGAAAAGTTTGAAATAGCTGCTCTCCGATTAGAGTGGATGACTTGGACAAAGCAATCGAGAGCAAGGATCTGTTAACCCTCCCTAAAACTCTTTCCAACGTTGTACTGGTGGCCCTGATAATCGACAAGGGAGCACCCATCGAACTTCTCATATTCCTGAAAAGTAAAGAATAAGCTGATAAGTTGGAATGAATATCTCTACCATCGACTGGGGGATTATCCTGCTCTATCTTGTCCTCAGCACCGGTATTGCTATCATCTACTCCCGAAGGGCGGGCCGGAACACCCGTGAATTCTTCCTCTCGGGGAGAAACCTCCCCTGGTGGATCGCCGGGACCACGATGGTCGCCACCACCTTCGCCGCGGATACGCCCTTGGCCGTGACAGAATTGGTAGCCAAAAACGGCATCGCCGGGAACTGGCTGTGGTGGAACATGCTCTTCGGCGGGATGCTGACCGTGTTCTTATTCGCCCGGCTGTGGCGGCGAGCTGGGATCCTGACCGATGTGGAATTTGCCGAGCTTCGGTATTCCGGAAAACCGGCCGCCTTCCTGAGGGGATTCCGGGCTCTGTACCTCGGGCTGTTCATGAATATCGTGATCATAGGCTGGGTCAACCTGGCCATGGTCAAGATTCTAACGGTGATGTTCCCCCGCCTGACCTTTTTTGGTATCCGAGAGCTTTCCGTCCTCGGTTTTACCTTCAGCTCCCATCTCTTAGCCGTCGGGCTCATCATGTTCGTGGTGGCGATTTATTCTTCGCTGGCCGGCCTCTGGGGTGTCTCGATTACTGATGTTTTTCAATTCACGATGGCCATGGCCGGAACGATCACCCTGGCTGTGATCGCGCTTAACATCCCAGAAATTGGTGGAATCGCTGGTTTAAAGGCCAAACTTCCGGGATGGGTCTTCGAGTTCACCCCCGCAGTCGGCGCCCCATCCTCAGGAGTGGGCGGAGTCCTGTCCTTGACTCTGGCCGCTTTCATCGCCTACGTCGGCATTCAATGGTGGGCCTCCTGGTATCCCGGAGCCGAGCCAGGCGGAGGTGGGTATGTGGCCCAGCGGATGATGTCCGCTAAAAACGAAAAACATTCGCTGCTGGCGACTTTGTGGTTTACTATCGCCCACTATGCTGTCCGCCCCTGGCCTTGGATCATCGTGGCCTTGGTCTCTCTTGTCTTGTACCCCAACCTGGATGCGGCCAGCAAAGGAAACGGGTTCGTGATGGTGATGCGCGATTATCTCCCGGCTGGTCTGCTGGGCTTAATTCTCGCTGCTTTCTTAGCAGCCTTCATGTCCACCATCTCCACCCAGTTGAACTGGGGTACCTCCTATATCGTCAATGATTTTTACCGCCGATTTATCAGACGAAAAGCCGATGAAAAATCCTACGTGCGTGTCTCCCGGATCACGACCATCGTCATCATGGTGCTTTCTTTGATAGTCACCTCAAAACTTGACAGGATCAGTGATGCCTGGGCTTTTATCCTCGAATGCAGTGCGGGCATCGGGTTGGTCCTGATCCTCCGCTGGTTCTGGTGGCGGATCAACGCCTGGAGCGAAATCTCGGCTATGGTTGCACCCTTTGTCATCTACCCCTTTATCAAGCCTCTGGTTGAGTTCCCTCATACTCTCTTCTTTATTGTGGGTTGGTCGACCTGTGTCTGGCTTATCGTCACCTTGGCCACCAGACCTACCGACGAACAGACGCTTAAGATTTTCTACGAGAGAATCCATCCCGGGGGAAAACTCTGGAGTCCCATCGCCCAGAAAATGCCTCAGGTCAAGGGCGACAGAGGATATCTCCACTTGTTCATCGACTGGATAGCGGGATGTATTCTTGTCTTCTTCAGCTTGTTCGGTGTCGGCAAAATCATCCTCGAAGAAACTCTCAGCGGACTAATGTTTTTACTCATCGCCGGAGCAGGGGCTGGGATTATCGTCTGGCATCTGACCCGAATCGGGTGGGAAAAAGTAGCCGAGTAAATTTTCAGTCAAATGATACTGAAAAACTCAACCGGCATTTTTCCGTTTATTATTATGATGACTTCTGAGCGAAATCATGTTAATTTTCAATGTCATATCCTAAAACTTGAATGACATCTATTTTTAGGAGCAAGGTGATGAAAAGAGAAGGCTACGAGTCCATGGGAGTAAAAACGCGTTTCAAACGCCGGGAGTTTCTGAAGATGACAGGGGGTATTGGTTCTCTGGTGGGAGCGGGACTCATCCTGGGAACGCCTCCGGTCTGGGCTCAAGAAGAGAACCCTCCCGAAAGGCCCAAGACCAATCTCGATGACGTCCTGTCCGTCCCGAAAACAAAATATTCCCTTCCTGGGCTTTTTCCAGGAAAAATCGTGGAAGTTCATAATCCCAAAGCTATGAAGGAGGAACAGTTTGTCGCAGGGATTATTCAGGAAATGTTCCAGAAAGGCATCCAGGAGCTGACAGGAAAAAGTCTAAAGAAGAGTTTCTCTTTATTTTTCGACAAGCACGATATTGTGGGAATCAAGGTCAATCCCGTCGGGGCCGGCCTCATCAGCACCCGGTTGGAGGTTGTCGACGCGGTCATCGACTGGCTGGTTAAAGGCGGGATAAGCAGAAAAAACATCGTCATCTGGGACCGGATGGATTACATGCTCACCGATTCCGGCTTCACCTCGGACCGCTATCCTGGAATTAGCATCGAGGGACTCCAGACGATGGACAGCGAGGTGTTCGAAGGGAAAGAAAAAGAAAAAATCAGCAGCCTGGATGAGAGAGGCCGGCATGTCAGCGAGGCCAATTTTGATCTGGATGTTTATTACTGGGTGGATGTGGAAGGTCCTAAAGATCCGGTTTATTTGAATCAGCACGTGTTCAACGGAAAATATTCTTATTTTGGCAATCTTTTGACAAAAAAAATAACCAAGATCATCAATATTCCCGTCTTCAAGAACTGCGGGAACGGCATATCCATTGCCACCAAAAACATCGGCTACGGCGCTATCTGCAACACGAACAGGCTTCACAAACCCCTGTTTTTCGATGTCTGTGTGGATGTCCTGGCTTTTCCTGTCATCAGGGATAGACTGGTCCTGAACATCGCCGATGGACTCCGGGCTCAATACGAAGGAGGACCCGGACCAGCCGCCAAGTTTGCCTACAAGTATAACAGGCTTTTCTTCGCTACCGATCCCTTTGCAATGGATATGGTCTCCCATGACCTCCTCGTTGCTAAACGAAAGAGCATGAATATTCAGGTCAACGAACACCCTCGGTACACGGAATACCTGCGTTATGCCCAGCGCCTGGGTTTGGGCGTGGCTGACACAGAGAAGATTGAACATCTGAAGGTTTGATTCTCGTCCAGGTCAAGAGGATGAAAAAGCATCTCTGTCTTATCGGCGTTCTTTTCCTGATATTTCAAGGTCAGACTCAAACCCTGCGCCTCCCCGAGGATGGTTTTTTTGAAGGGTGGATAAAGAGTGAAAAAATGCGCCGCTTTGTCCGAGCCAACCTGTATGATTATATCGATGGGGGGGCTGAACTCTTTCTGGAGTTTGGTTTTGAGGATTTGACCATTCAGCCTTATCGGAAGGGAAACCAAGAGATAAGCCTGGAGGTATATCGTATGGAAAGCGGTGAGGCAGCCTTAGGCATCTACCTGATGAAATGCGGCCTCGAAACTTCCCTTACTGAAATTCCGGCCAGGAACTCGGTGGATAAGCTCCAATTTCTCGTTGTCAAGAATAACTACTTCCTGATGATCAATAACTTCAAAGGAGAGGACGCGCTCATCCCGGTGATGATCAGCTTGGCCCAAAAAATCCTGGAACAAATCCCCGAGGGGACGCCTGTCAGGATCCTCTCCCTTTTACCCCAAGAAAAACTTATCCCAGGATCTCAGAGACTCCTCCGGGGGCCACTGGCCCTGCAGTCTATTTTTACCTTGGGTGAGGGAGACATACTCCGGTTGAAAGGATTGATTTTCGGAGTCAGTGGACGATACGTATCTGAAGACGGGAGCAGTCATACCCAAATCATCGTGGCCTATCCGAATGAAGAGGAGGCCCAGGCCGCTTTCCTGCATCTGCGCTCTAACCTGGATCCCTACTTAAAAGTCTTAAACAGGAAAGAACACACATTTCAATTTGAAGACTATAAAAAACAATATGGGATTGTCTCTTTGAAAGCGCCGGTTATGGAGATCAAGGTGAACCTTTCAGAGCTTCCACCCTCCAGCCACGATTAAATTCGTTCCCGTGATGTAAGAGGCTTTTTCTGAGATGAGGAATAAGACTGCCTCCGAGATGTCCTCGTATTTACCCAGTCGACCCAGGGGGACTTTTATCGTGGGAGGAAGCACACCGCCTTTGATCAACCCAGGTGAGACCATGTTGACCGTGATCCCCGCTGAGGCAACCGAACGCGCTACACTCCGAGTGAGGATCAACAGCCCTGTTTTGGCGACCGCGTACGGCGTGATGTCCTTGTAGGCCGCGAGCTTTTCCACCCGGCTGTAACCGATATTTATAATTCTTCCCCACCCTCTTCTCTTCATCCCGGGAAGAACAGCCTTCAGACAGAACAGAGCGCTTTCGAGATTACTCCGAAATATATACTCCCACTCCTCTGTTTTTACTTCTTCCCAAGGTTTAGCCAGGACCGGACCGACATTGTTGATCAGGATGTCCAGCCTTCCGAATTTTTCAATGGCTTTTTCGATCAGCCGGGCCGCTTCTTCTTCTTTTGTCAGGTCAGCTCGGAAAGCTGCGCTCATCTTCCCCCTTTTCTGGATGGCCCGGATGACTTTTAGGGCCTCCTCTCTCCTTTTTCTGTAATGAACAGCCACTCCCGAGACGACATCGGACAATCTCAGGGCTATGTCCCGGCCGATCCCCCGGCTGCTCCCGGTGACAAGAGCGACTTTATCTTCCACGCCTTATCCTTCCTCTCATAGTATCCTTCGCTTTGATCTCTTTAAAATTTCGCGTTTTCTATTATAGGACATTCTTTTCTTGATTAAAAACCAAGCCTTTTCTAAACTAAGGCCAAAAGGAGCTGAGCCATGAAACTTATTGTTGAAGTTATGGACATCAAGGGAAAATGCCCTGTCTACAAAACCGGAGATAAAATCGTCCTGGACGAGGGCTATAAGGTCAATCTTAAGGAGACAGACAAAATCTGTATGCATTCACTCGCATCTTTACTTCCCTACTACAATGCCTTGGCTAAAGGGATCAGCCCAGTCGAACTCGGTTTGGCTAAAAAAGGAGTGGAGGCCTTCATCCAGTGCCTCGACTCTCAAGAACACACAGACGGAGGTACGGTGACGTTCAGGATTAAGAGAGATAGCTCAGGCTAGTGGGTTCAAAAACACGCAGCTTTTGCCCCAGCGAGTCAAAAGCTGCTCGGATTCAGGCTTCGCTCTCCTCTCCTTTAGAGAGGAACCGTGCCCGCTCAGCCTTGCTCACGGTTTTTTCTACCCACTAGCCTTCGCTTTAGCTGATTATGCTAATGTTTTGTAAACATCACCTGGGACTTCGAGGGAGTATATTCTCCTGGAGCCTCGATGATCGATTCCCCGCGGCAACCCGCGGTGCATAATCTCAGGTCACAAATTCCAAAAAGGAGGACTGATTAACATGCTCAGCAGTGAAGGAGACCGGCTCACCCGGGTTGTTGTTTGCAGCCCTGGAAAAGAGTATTTCAAGGTGGATAATCTAGCTGCCCATAACATCGATGAGAAGGCGGACCCTGAAAAAGCCAAAGAGCAGCATGATCGGTTGAAGGCCGTCATGAAAGATTATGGGGCTGGAGTCATCGATATCGATGAACTGAGTGGACATCCAAACTCCGTCTTCACCCGGGACGCTGCCCTCTGCACACCACAAGGTTATATTCAACTGCGGATGGGCTTGGAGTCAAGGCGTAGGGAAGAGGAATGGTTGGCCCAGGCCTTGGAAAAACACGGAGAGCCCAAGGCCGGACAGATCCAAGCCCCGGGAACTGTCGAGGGAGGCGATGTTATCCTTGCTGGTCAGGTGGCTTTCATCGGTCATTCCCAGAGAACAAACATGGAGGGTATCCGCCAGCTCTCTTCATTACTCATCAACATGGGTTATGAGATCCGGACCGCATCCATTCCTCCTCCGCATCTCCATCTAGGAGGAGTGATGAGCCTCATCGGAACTCGAGAAATTTTTTGCTGCACAGGCTTCTTTGAAGAGAATTTTTTCGAAGGCTTCGACCGCCTAGAAATAGATTACGAGATGTTCGTCAGCGGCAATGTCGTCTGCCTTGGTTATGGAGAATTGATCGCCGAAGCGTCCAACACCGCGGCTGTCCAAGCCTTAGAAGAAGGTGGATTTCGAGTCCATGTCCTGGACCTTTCCGAATTCGTCAAAGGACAGGGCGGTCCCAGCTGTCTGATCATGCCGCTGGAAAGAGTTATCGACCGGGCCTAATCCTATTTCAAGGAACCAACCGCTTTCTCGACAGCCTCCAATATCTCTCCTGACTGGACCACATCTTTAAGGGTGTTAATATCGTCATACAGAGGGCGATCCTCATCCAGGTACGCCACATACTTCCGGATGACCCGATAAGCCGCTTCGACTCCCGGGCTCGGCTTCACAGGCTTTCGGATATCAACGGCTTGGGCACCGGCCATAAGCTCAATCCCCAGGACAGCCCAGGCGTTGTCGATGATCTGCTGGGTTTTGAGCGCTGAGGTCATCCCCATACTGACAAAATCCTCCTGGTCTGCGGCCGCGGAAATGGATCCTGTGGAAGCAGGATGAGAGAGGATCCTGTTTTCACAGACAAGGGCTCCGGCTGTGTACTGTGAGAGCATCATCCCTGAAAACATCCCGGCCCCTCGGGTCAAGAAAGCTGGCAGTCCCATGCTCAAATGGGGATTCATCAACCTGTTCGTCCGTCTTTCGGAAAGAACACAAACCGTGGTGACGGCCGTGGCTAATAGGTCCAGGGCAAAGGCAAGCGGAGTCCCCTGGAAGTTGGCCCCGGTCAAGACCAGGTCTTCATCGGGGAAAAAAGTGGGGTTGTCGGCTGCGCTGTTGAGCTCGATCTCAAACATGTACCGCGCCCATTTCAAAGCATCCCGGGCAGAGCCGACTACCTGAGGCGTGCTCCGCAGACTGTAGGCATCCTGGAGTTTTTTCCCCTCTCGGGTGAGGAGTTCACTCCCCTCGGTGATACGCCTCAAGTTTTCACTGGATTCCATAGCTCCGGGATAGCCCCGGACGCGGTGGAGGCGTTCATCATAGGCCTTCATGTTGGCGTTGAGGACCTCCAAGGTCATGGCGGCCGCGATCTCGGAATGTTTTATCCAGCGCTCCGCATCGTAGATTTCCAGAGCGCCCAATCCGGCGATCACGTTGGAGCCGTTAATCGTAGCCAGACCATCGCGGGCCTCGTAGACGATTGTGGGAATCCCGGCTTTGCCCATGGCCTCCTTGCCCGGCAAACGTTCTCCTTGGTAGAAAGCTTCTCCTTCCCCCATCAAGACCAAGGCCATCTGTCCCATCGGCGAAAGATCGCCGCAGGCTCCGACCGATCCTTTCTCGCAGACTACGGGAGTGATTCCTTTATTCAGCATGTCTTTGAGCGTTTCGACGACGACCGGCCTCAGGCCGGAGTGCCCCCAGCAGTGGCAGTTGAGGCGGCTGAGCATGGCGGCTCTGACAACTTCAGGAGCGAAGGGCTTGCCGTAACCGGCCGCGTGACTGTAGATCAAATAGCGCTGGTATCTCTCCACTTGCTCCTGGGTTAGGACGACTTCGGATAGCTCGCCGATCCCGGTGTTGACACCGTACATGATCTCTTTTTTTTGGATCTTCTCTTCGAGGAGATCCCGACATTTTTTTATTCGCTTCATGGCCTCAGGATGAATGGCAATGGTCTCATTCTCCCTGGCCACTCTGACGACGTCCTCTATGGTGAGATTATGCCCATCCAGGGTAACAGTCATTGATTTTCCTCCTTAAATCGGGATAAATGGGAACATATAATCTATAAAAATGGAGTCATGAAAGCAAGGGATTATCGCTTCAATCGAAAATCTCTTTTTTGATCCAGAGGTAGAACAGAGTAGAAACGGCGAAGAACAGGCTCGGGCCGATGATGTTGATCCGGCTGAGCCTGGTGATGGCCAAAACCAGGAGCGAATCGAAAATCCACATCCCCATCCCGACGAACGTCGCCACGAATCCATATTTCCGGAGCTTCAACAGACCGAAGGCCCCCACATACAGGAACACAGACATCACGAGATCGGGCAGGGCGAAGGCATCATAAACAGTGGGATCGACAGGGAGAGAAGGAGGAAAGGCTCTGCCGATGATCCTGGCCAGCCAAAAAATGTCCGTGGCCAAGGCCACAAAGAACATGATAACAGCGATGATCAGGATACCCAGCGGAATTCTCTTGAATCCATCCATCAGTGGGGTCAGACTTTGAAAACTTGAGTTATATTATGGATTCTTAAAACCAAAGTTTCAAGGGCTGATTTCGATATCGATAATATAATTCAAGTTTTCAAAGTCTGACCCCAATTTATTTATATTTTTTCTACCCAATTTTTCCTATTTTAGTCACTTTTGTGTAAATTTTTTAAAAAGTTATCAGGCCTAATTATGAGAAATACCCAAGAATCAACAAAAAAAGATTGACATTTTAATATATTAAATTTTATAAAATATAATATAAAATCAAACCATGAATAAATCGGATGCAGTTTCTGAATCGGAAAGAAGGGAATTTGATTCCTGCTGGGAAGATCGCCAGCGAAAAAGAAAGATCAATCCTTCTAAAGTCCGCCATAGAGAGGATCACCGGGTGGATATCAGAGAGTAAAGGAAGCTTAACACATGAAAGTAGCTGTGGTCTGCAACCGCCACAAGAACGGCGTCATCAACACCTTTGGTCTACAGAATCAAGAATGGTATCCTGAAGAAACCATTGGTCTCGTGGTCAAGGCCCTAGAAGAGGCTGGCCATGTTGTTAGAGTCATAGAAGGGGATCGGAATCTTATCGTTCAGCTGGAAAATTTCTTGCCAAAACTATCAAAAAATGAAGAGCCGGGCATCGTCTTTAACTTAGCTTTAGGCATCCAGGGGAAATGCCGGTATACCCATGTGCCCTCTATTTTAGAGATGGCAGGAATCCCATACACGGGCTCGAGTCCTCTAGGACATACCCTTGCTCTTGACAAGGCCATGGCTAAACAAGTCTTCTTCGCTAACGGACTTCCTACTTCTGAATTCTATGTTTGCGATGATAAAAATCAATTGAAAAATCTGAAAAACCACTTAACATTTCCTCTTGTGGTTAAACCGAGGAGTGAGGCTGCCAGCTTTGGCCTGACGCTGGTCAAGGATGAGCCATCTCTCAAGGATGCCGTCAATTTCATTTTAGATACATTTACACAGCCTGCCCTTGTGGAAGAGTTCATCGCGGGGCGGGAAATTAATGTCAGCATCATGGGTAACTATCCGCCTTATGTGTTTCCTGCTCTAGAATTGGAGATGGAAAAAATTGATCCCAACGTTTTTACCCACGAGGACAAATTTCACATTTCAGGCAAAAAAATCCGGAAAATCTGCCCGGCTGACCTATCTCCGGAGGTTGAAGATCGCATCCGTCATCTCGCTCTTCGGGCTTATGAAGTCTTGAACATCTACGATCATGCCCGGGTGGATATGCGTTTGGACAGGAACAATAATCCTTTCCTTTTGGAGATAAATTCAATGGTCAGTATCAATCCCACCTCATCTCTCGTCTATGCGGCAAAAGTTATGAACCTTGAGTATAACCAGTTAATCAACAGAATATTGAATGTGGCTCTCACCCGTTATGCTTTGGAAGAGCCTGAAATTTTCGGGCGTTATAAACAGAAAAACCTGCCAAAAATTTGATACAATGACAGCCTTAAGAATAAGAAAAGATTCATCCCTCTCAAGGAAGGAGGAGAGAATGTCTGTCGTCAAAGATCCCAAATCTCCGATGTACGTTCCAGAGAAGAACCGAAAAATCGCCCGCCAGAGAGCTGAAAAACTGGAAGAAATGATTTCAGACTATCTAGAGGCCAAAGAAAAAATTCCCGATGGCTTCAAAGCCTATGATCAAATCAAACAGAATAAAAAGAGGATCCTCAAAGTCCTGGGTGGGACGGCGAAAGATTGGGACAACTGGCAATGGCAGTTGAAAAATTCTATCCGCGACATCATGACTTTGGCTCGAGTCATCAATTTGACCGATCAGGAGATAAACGAGATTAAGAAAACAGAAACCCAATACCGATGGTCCGTTTCACCCTATTTTGCCAGCCTCATGGACCCAGAGGACGATAACTGCCCTATCCGGAAGCAAGGAGTTCCCACCATCCATGAGTATCTGGATAAAGAGACAATCAGAGATCCCTATGCCATTGTCTATAACTCCCCTGCTCCTCTGATTACCAGGCTCTACGGAGACCGATTGATCATAAACGTCACCAACATGTGCGCCACGTTCTGTCGTCATTGTTTGCGGAAGAAAGACATTTTCCATAAAGACATGATCTACCCGAAGGAAGATGTCCAGGCAGCTATCGACTATATTGCTCAATCTCCGGCTGTAAGAGATGTCCTTATCACCGGAGGTGATGCGTTATCATTATCCGACGATTATATAGATTGGATCCTGATCCGGCTAGAGAAGATCCCCCACCTAGAGATCACGAGGTTGGGGTCACGGATGGTCTCTACTCTTCCCCAAAGAATAACTCCTGAGCTGTGTAAAATGCTCAAGCGCCACTATCCTGTATATCTTAATACCCAGTTCAATCATCCTAAAGAGATCACTCCAGAATCAAAGAAGGCCGTTGATCGACTGATGGAGGCGGGCGTTTTAGTGGGCAATCAGTCTGTTTTGCTGAGAGGAATCAATAATGATATCCATGTCATGAAAAAATTAGTGCAGGATTTGCTCCGGATCAGAGTCCGTCCCTATTACATTTTCAATTGTAAAAGACTCCAGGGAATTCGACACTTCCGGGCGCCCGTCGCGGACGGCCTCAACATAATGGAACATCTCAGAGGGTATACTTCAGGACTGGCTGTCCCCACCTACATCATAACAGCTCCAGAAGGCAAGGGGAAAACTCCGATGGCTCCCACCTACCTGCTCAACATCAACAGGAAAGGAAAACTGCTTTTCAGAACCTGGGGCGGTCATGTCTGTGAGTATGATGACGAAAGGCCGGATGAAGAGTAAAAGACGAGTCCTGGATTATGACGATCACAGCCAGATGATGCAGAATATCCAAAAAGATATCCTCTCCTTCCTAGACTCTTGCGCTCAGGAGCAGATTCAGCTGCTCATCGACCTTTGTCATCAGAATAGTCATTCTGACAACAAAAAGGGAGTCGATCGAGTTGGTGAGATGGTCCTGGAGCATTTATCGAATTTCATGCCCGTCCATAAAGTCATCCATCAAAAAGAGGTGGGCGACCATCACCTGTTAAAAACCAAAAATTCAGCCAGGGCCATTTATCTCGTCGGGCACCTGGATACGGTCTTTCCTCCTGAGCATTCCTTCCAGCGTTGTCGACTCCAAAAAGACCATCTCCATGGGCCGGGCACCGGAGATATGAAGGGTGGCTTGGCTGTTTTTATTTACGCCCTCAAAGCCCTCAAAGAAGTCAAGCTGATAGACAAGCTGAGACTCGCTCTCATCCTCAACAGCGATGAAGAGCTCGGTTCGATTTTTTCCCGTTCCATCTTTCTGGAGGAGAGGAAAAAGGCTCTAGCCTGTCTAGCAGGAGAGTGTGCAGGGAGCAAGGGAGAAATTGTGGTCTCTCGTAACGGAAAAATGGGGGCGAGGATTGATTGCTTCGGCCAGGACCGGCACGTCGGTTTCGGAACGCATCAGAAATCGAGTGCTGTTCTGGAATTGGCCCGTAAAATCATTGCCCTTGAATCGTTGAACGCCATTCTCCCTGGAGTGAGTATTAATGTCGGACAGATAGAAGGGGGATTGGGCCCCTCGACTATCGCCGGCCAGGCGAGCAGCCTGGTGGATATCAGATGGGAAAAGGGAGGCCACCGGGAGATTCTATGGAAAAGAATTCAACAGGAAATTTCTCAATCCTCTCAATATCGATGTCGCTCTCGGATAAAAATACTCAATTCGCGACCATCCATGCCTTTTCAAAGAGGCACGGAAGAGATATTCCAAATCATCCAAGAAGTCGGATTATCTCTGGGGCAGAAAATCAAGAGCGAGCACAGGAGGGGGACGTCTGATGCCAACTTTTTTGGTGCCGCAGGTGTGCCGACCTTGGACGGATTGGGTCCGATCGGCAAAAAAGATCACACACCGTTAGAATTTATCAAAGTCTCGAGCCTGAAGGACAGATCATCTCTTTTGGCCCTTTTCTTGGTGAAATATGGACAGAAGGTCGGAATGATTTAATCTTGCCTGTTAGAGATTGAGCAAGTTATGAAGAGAAGGAAAAGAACTACCGAGAAGAGCCGTCCATCGAAAAGGCTTTTTGGCAGAACAATATTCTTCATCGAAAAGATCGGAAATTACCTTCCTCATCCGTTTACTCTTTTTCTACTGTTGATCGTCCTGGTTTTTATTCTTTCCTTTATCCTCAGCTCCCTCGGTGTCTCAGTCACCTACACCAGCCTTGACCAGGAATCAAACCAGGAAATCACCAAGACGGTGTTTGTGGCCAGTCTTTTCCAAAAAAAAATGCTCCAGTCTATCATGGAGAACTTCGTGAAGACCTTCGCCTACTTCACGCCAGTGGGGTTTGTGATCATCATGGTCCTGGGCGTCAGTTTGGCCGAGCAGGCCGGATTTTTCTCGGCGGCCATTCGACAACTGATTTTTAGAACCCCGCGCTATCTGATCACCTTCATCATCGCTGTGGTCGGAATCTGTGCCAATATCGCCTCTGATGCAGGGATAATCATCGCTCCAACTCTGGGCGGAGCCATCTTTCTAGCCTTGAGGAGACATCCTATCGGGGGGGTTTGTGCAGGATATGTGGCTGCCTACGGGGGATTCTCGGCCAACCTCTTCATCTCGGGCACGGATGTCGTGTTAGCCGGAATCACTGAATCTGCGGTCAGCCACTTTGCTCTCCAGGCTCCAGTCCACCCGCTGATGAACTGGTACGCCATGGTCGGTTCAACAATCGTCTTGGCCTCTGTCGTGACCATAGTGACAGAAAAGATCATCATGCCCTATCTTGGAGAATATGATCCTCCATCGGAATTAAAATTGTACCCGGAATCTGACCATCTCGAGATCAGCCGGAACGAGAAGAGAGGATTAAGGGCGTCCGCTGTGGTCAGCCTGATTTTTCTGGTTATCCTTTTGTTCATGACCATCCCTTCAAGCGGTCTCCTTCGTAATGATCAAGGAAAGCTTCTTCCCGTCTCACCGTTGATATCAGGAATCATTTTCATCATTTTTGCTTATTTTTTTATCATCGGTATCGTCTACGGGAAGGCGGCAAAAACCATCGGTTCTGAGAAACAGATTCCGAAGATGATGGAGAGGGGGCTGAGCGGGGTGACTGGATTTCTGGTGGTCTGTCTGCCGGCTTCGATCTTTATCGACCTGTTTCACAAGAGCCAAATGACAACCATCATCGCTGTCAACGGCGCAAAACTGATCAAGAATCTTCAGATAGGAGCGATTCCCACTCTTCTGATCTTTGCCTTTCTGTGTGCGGCTTTGAATCTCTTCATCACCAGCGGGTTCACCAAGTGGCTGATCCTCGCCCCCATTTTTGTCCCTCTTTTCTTCCAGGTGGGCATCAGTCCTGCGATCACCCAGATGTCCTACAGAATCGGTGATTCCACAACCAATATCATCTCTCCTGTTTCTGCTTATCTGCCGTTTTTGCTCGGTCTGTTAGAAAAATACAGGAATAAGAACCAAGAAATAGGGATCGGTTCGGCCATCTCCCTGATGCTCCCTTATTCTCTTCTTCTCCTGATTTTGTGGATTGTTTTTCTGGCCTTGTGGCTGCTGTTGGGGCTCAACCCTGGACCCGGAGTTTCTCTGTTTTTGTGAATAGTGAGGCAAGATTCTGTTAAGAGAAAAAGAAAGGATTTCACAACATGTCAAAAAGAATAAAGATAAAGAAAGAACATCGAGTGATCATTCTTTTCATCATCATCTTTCTGGTCCTCCGTCCCGCCTCTCACGCCCAGAATTTTGCCTCCTCGGAAAGGGCCATGGTGGTGGCTCCTACCCCTGAGGCTGCAGAAGCCGGCTTGTCTATTTTGCGGAAAGGGGGGAATGCCGCAGATGCGGCGGCGGCCGCAGCTTTTGCCTTGATGGTGACCGATCCAGGGATGTGCAGCTTGGGAGGGCGGTCTCAGATTCTTATTTATCTGAACGATGGAAAAGTGGTGGGGATTGATGGAGCCACTCAATCACCGAGGCTGACCAAAGATCCCGCTCAAATCGGCCATGGCTATAGAACTTGTCCTGTTCCCGGAAGTCCTGCAGCCATAGAAGAGATGGTTCAAAAATATGGGACTCTTCCTCTCAAAACCGTCCTGGAGCCAGCCATCCAGCTGGCTAAACAGGGATTTATCATCAAGAAAGATTATCATGATCTGTTTAGAAGAAACGAAGAGTTTCTCCGCCTTTATCCTGGAACAGCTGAGCATTTTTTGAAGGAGGATGGGGACTTATTTGCGGAAGGAGATCATTTCTGTCAGCCGGCCCTAGCAAAAACACTGGAGGCCATCGCTGACAAAGGAGCCGGAATATTATACAGGGGAAGAATCGCCCAGGCTGTAGTCCATGATATGCTCAACCATGACGGATTGATCCGAGAAGATGACCTGGACCAATACCTTCCTCTCCCTGGCAAAATCGTGAAGGGTGATTATCGTGGGTATGACATTATCAGTCGAGGGGATCAATGCGATGGGGCCTCTGTGATCGAGACGCTCCACATCCTGGAGCACTTTCCCCTGGCGGATTTCCAACCTGAAGATCCGCTTTATCTCCATTTTCTGACCCAGGCCATTTACATAGGTCACGCTGACGAGTATCTGCCCGATTGGCAGCAAGTGTCCAAAGCCTTGGCGGCCCGTCGGGTCCGGGAAATCGATGAGAAAAGAACTCTTCCTGTCCCTCTTAGAAAAAATCCCTTGGAGGGAGAGACAAACCATCTTTCTGTCGTGGATGACAAGGGGAATGCTGTCTCCCTGACTCAATCGATCGGGCCCTCTTTCGGTTCGAAAGTCGTCCATCCGGAGCTTGGATTTTTTTATGCCTATAGTTACGATATGAATGATGATCCCATTCCCTATCAGAGGGAAAAAACCAGTCAATCGCCCACCATCATCCTGAATCAAGGAAGGCTTTTTCTTGTCCTGGGATCCGCAGGAAGCAGTCGGATTCCTGCCTCGATTGTCCAGACTGTGGTCAATGTCATTGACCATAAAATGACTATCGACAAGGCTGTCTCTTTTCCCAGGTTATTCCTCGCAGGAGAGGAATTGCGGATAGAGGGAGTTCTCTTCCAGAAATTGTCCGTTAAGCAGTTGGAAAACTTCGGTTATAAATTAAAGATTTATGATGAATTCAATGCCTATTTTGGTCGAGTTCACGCCATCCTGATCGATAGCCAAACAAAAAAAATATCCGGCGCAGCCGATCCGAGGGACGCCGGAGCCTCAGGAGGGTTATGATCAGAATCTTCAAGAAAGATTCTACCGCAGGCTCCAAAAAATTTCCCTAGTGTAATGGCGAAAGTGACCGATAAACTCGAAGGAAACGAAAAGACTCTAACCATAAGTGATAAGGTCTACCGTTATCTCAAAGAATCCATAATTAAAAACAGAATTAAACCTAATCAGAGAATAGACGAGAAAGAAATCGCCGCTTTGTTTGATTCGAGCACAACCCCGGTCAGGGAAGCCATCCTCAGACTTTCCGCCGAGGGTTTTATCAAGCTCAGCCGCTATCGTCACTCTACGGTGAGAGAGATCTCCTCGGAAGAGCTCCAGCAAATGTACGAGGTTATGACTATATTGGACAACCAGGCTCTTAGGTCTGTCATCGCTGTGATGAAGGATGAAGACCTCCAGAAAATCCGGGAGTTAACAGATGAGTTAGGAAAGTATTGCGATGTGAATTCACTCGAGAAGTATTTGGAAGTAAACGCGTTGATTCATACCACTATCTGGAAAGTGATCAAAAATAAATTTTTCTATTCCACATTAATCCAGGTTTATGATCAGATCCAGAGGTATGCCTATGCGCGATATTCTGTTTTCACGAGGGAAGGAGCCCTAAAAAGATCATTAAAGAAGCATATGAAACTGTTGGAAGTTCTAACCACAAGAGACATCTCCAACTTGAAAAGGCTGGTTAGAGAACATTGGAAAGTTTAACTCCCTTCTTTACCCGTTCGCAAAGCCCTAAATTTCAAAAGCTTTGTCTATTTATAAAGCTTTCAAAGTCTGATCCTAATTCGAGGTTGACATCTTTTTCCGAGCTAGATATAAGTAAGCTTTCCCGAACAGGACTGGAATACAATTCAAATTTTCTGGAGGTATAAGAATGTCCAAAGAAATGAAAAAAATCATGGTCACCGGCTCGGTCGGCCAGATCGGATCAGAGTTGACGATGGCTCTCAGAGAACGATACGGGAATGAAAATGTCCTCGCCACCGGACACAAAACCCAGCCGAAGCCCGAGCTTCGCGATTCAGGACCCTTTGAATTCATCAACGTTGCCAAAGTGGAAACCATCGAAGAGGTTGTCAAAAAATACGATATCGACACGATCTACCATCTCTCGGCCATCCTCTCTGCTGTGGGAGAAAAAAATCCTCAGCTTGCCTGGGATGTCAACATGAACGGAACCTACAACATCCTGGAAGTGGCCAGGGAACTCGAAATGACGAGAGTCTTTGTCCCCAGCTCGATCGCCGTCTTCGGCCCAGAGACCCCCCTCGATAACACTCCCCAGGACACAATCCTGAAGCCCAAGACGATGTATGGGGTGACCAAAGTGGCTGGAGAGCTGCTCTGCGATTACTACGTGAAGCGCTTCGGGCTCGATGTCCGCGGCTGCCGCTATCCCGGGATCATAAGCTACGAAACACTCCCCGGCGGAGGAACAACGGATTATGCCGTGGCCATTTATTTTGAAGCGGTCAAGAACAAGAAATACACCTGCTTTGTCCGAGAGGACACGATGCTGCCGATGATGTACATGCCCGACTGCATCAAAGCCGCCATAGACCTTATGGAAGCCGATTTTTCGCGGTTGAAGCACCACTCAGACTTTAACGTGACCGGGATGAGTTTTAAGGCTGGCGAACTCGCAGCTGAAATCCAGAAGCACATCCCCGAGTTTTCCTGTGAGTACGAACCTGATTTCAGGCAGGATATCGCAGACTCCTGGCCCAATTCTCTGGACGATTCGGCCGCTCGAGAGGAATGGGGCTGGCAGCCCAGCTATGATCTGGCCGCCATGACCACAGATATGCTGGAGGTCTTGACCAAGCGCCACGCGGAAGGAAAGCTGGATTACTGAGGCAGCGC
>SMTZ1_10003400_pt1 | contig 25868 bp, 20 predicted proteins | sample DeeMarSWOR136_30_FD_25667 | JGI IMG/M metagenome (IMG submission 25667)
CTAAGCGTTAGATATAATCATAAAAACCTGCTAGTTCTGGGTGTTCTATGTATCTCAGTAGGAGCGTTAGGTTGTTTTCTTGCTCCCAACTTCATTTTCCTACAAATCTTCTATGCTATAGAAGGAATTGGCACGACTGTGGCGGGTGTAATGGCGCTAGTATTGTTGGGTGAAATGTTGCCTTTGAACAAAAAACCTACTGCAACAGGGTGGGTAATGGCAGGAGGGTCCTTTGCCAATCTGGCAGGAGCCCTCGTTATCATTTTCTTCTTCGCAGATACGGGAAACTGGCGCTCATTCCTTTTGTGGTTTGCGTTGCCGATTTCGTTAATAGCATTAGTTGCCGCTTACTTTGGTGTTCCATCACCTACTCAGAAACAAGCTCAAGATATAAAAAAAGGAGCTTATCTGAATGCCTTCAGGCAATTATTTCAGAACAAATCAGCAGCTGCCTGTCTAATCGGGAACATGTTTCGAGTAGCTAGCATAATGTGGGGAATCTATTATGTAGCTTTCTTTAGGGCAGACTTTGGCTTGTCGGTAGCTTCAGGAGCTTCGGTTGCGTTCGGCGTTATTGCTGTTAGTATTTTTGGACAGTTAATAGGGGGTTACCTCGTAAACAGGATTGGACGAAAACGTTTACCAGTGATAACTCTAGTGATCGAAGGAGTAACCTTGCCGCTTTTAGCCTTTGTGCCTGAGCTGTGGATGGCCTTGGTCGTTCTGTTCTCAAATAATTTCATCAGCGCCCTTGCGGGTTCTGCACTCATTAATTTGACTCTTGAGCAGGTGCCGGAATCGATGGGAACGACAATGTCGATAAACAACGTTCTTCTTACCCTTGGAGCAACTATTGGCGCCGGTATTGGTGGATTTACACTCGCCATGTTCAGCTACACAGGTATATTCCTTGTCTTCAGTATATTGACACTCGTTACAGCTGCTATCTTCTTCTTTTTGGTCAAAGACCCATGTATAGCAACGCAGACTGAATCGACAAAACCTAAACCATCATAAGAACGCCCACAGCCTTTCCTCTTCTTATCTAACATGTGCTCTGCTTTTGGGAATCTCTTGTCGAATAGAAAATTCTATCTTTTAATTTTTTCTTATTTAGAAATTAGAAAATTCAATTATTCTCATTCGGCTTTAGGAGTAGCGAGGCAAAGAGTTTCTCTACAAAACAGTCTATCAGTTCGAATCGGGTTCGGAGGGAGATATCGCCATTTCAAGGGTGAAAATTAGTTTTCGTTCTGTTTTAAAGCGTGCTATGTTTAAGCGTGAGCATGCCTATTTTTATTCATTCTATCAATATGGTCATAAACCCCAAAAAAATAGTTGGTTTGACGGGTGATATCTCCACTCGCTTGCGGGTTCAAATCCCACCGTATCCGTTTCTCTTCTGTCAATGATGGCACTAGAAGCCTTTCTTAATACCAAAAATTTACCTTTTTTAGAAATGAGTTTTCAAAGTTTTATTTGAGACATAGATATAGTGAAAGCAAAGTTACCATTCAATTTAAATTTTGTAAGCAATAAAAAGACTTGTAGGATGATAGAAAGCACCGCATTTCAACTGCTAATCCTAGTAGCGTCACTAGTCGGCTTAGCATCAGCTAGCCACTTCACTATAAAATCAGTAGAGAAAATCGTCGAAATCACCGGACTAAGCGACGCTTCAACAGGTTTCATAATTCTTGCCGTGCTAACCTCCACTCCCGAAATTATCGTAGCGGTTCTTTCAGTTATTCAAGGAAACCCAGCCGTGAGTGTCGGTGACATTCTGGGCTCAAATGTGTTCAATATTGGTGCAGTTCTCGGCATACTGGCAATTCTTGGATACCTAAAACTCTGTTGTACCGATATACTTGTGGAACTTACGGATATGCTTTCCGTAATAGTAGTCATTCCCTTTCTTCTTGTTATAAGTCAATGCAAAATTCTGGAAATTCCCAGCCAAGTAATTGGTGCTATACTCCTAGCAAGCTTTCTGATCAGCATATATTTGATAGCGAAAAAAAGACTCCCACCCGTTACTACGAATGGCAAAGGAAAAACAATCAGCAAAAGAAGAAAATGGGTTGTAATCTCAACACTCTTTTTTAGCTTCGTAATTGTAGTGATATCTGCCCAGTTTGCAGTTAATTCTGCCTCAAATATTGCTATGGCTTTAGGAGTTCCCCAGATTCTTATCGGAGCGAAATTAGTCGCTGTCGGCACATCGCTTCCTGAATTTACTATTGATCTAGCAGCGGTAAGACGACATAGAACTCACCTTGCAGTTGGAGACATTATTGGATCTTGCCTCACTAACTTGACACTTGTACTAGGACTGGTTCTTATAAGCTCTCCTTTCAACGTGGACTTAACAGTCTTCATAGAGATTCTGCCGTTCTTAGTATTAACGACGATTATCTTCTGGCGTTTCGTTATGCGCGGCGGGATCTCAAAAGCTGGGGGCGCATTTCTATTACTAACTTATATTCTATTTCAAGTACTTATCATCTGAATGCCAGGTTGCATCTTTGATTCTCAGCGGTCGCCAAAAGAATGGCATCTGTGATGATTTCTTGATTTGTCTCAGACTAAGATGCGGTCCGCAGTTCAGTAATCCCCAGCATAAGCTCTCGACACTTTTACTCTCGAAAAAAATTTGATTTTCTAGAGTATGTGGATCATTATAGGTCAAAAAGGGAAAAATTGTGTTTTGCGCGTGAAATCCTCACTTGGTCGTGAGTTCAAATCCCACTCCCTAGTTCCGGATAATCCGTACACACTTTTTCATCCACTGATGGTTTGGCTCTTATGTTTTCTAGATTACATGGTTGCAGCTATGGTTGAAATTGTGGCAGAAAATTTCAAAAACAAAGATGTGAGATGCTCTATTTGGTGACAAAAATGACCGAAACAATGGAAAAAGGACTTAAGAAGATAGGAGTTACAGTTTCAAAGCCGGTGCTTGCTCTAATAGCTCTGGTCTTCGGTTTTCTAGTCATAATACTTCCAGAGTTGCTACAGTGGATAGTCGGATTATACTTCATAATACAAGGAATTCTGCTTTTCACAGATTACATGGAATCAAAAGCAAAATAAGACTAGAAGCCTAATAATAATTTCCCCCTTTTTCTTGTTTCAATGTGATTAAGTGATAAAAATGCCTTCTTATTTACCAAAAAAGAGAGAAACGCGCTTTGCAAAGGAGAAAAAACCCTAGTAGTTCGAAACCTATGGCGACATCCAACCCATGGATATAGCAGATTCAAATTCTGCTCTGTGAGACATAACCCCGTCAAATTTCTAGTTTCAAGATAAATTTAAAAGATAAACGCAATCAACTTTTAGACGGATTTCACTGTTAAGAGGATTTGAATGAAAAGAAGTCTTATCCTGGCGTTGCTACTAATCTTTCTCGGATTTATGTGGATTGTCCCCTTAGGAATGCCAATAGGCTCTGAGCTTGCTGTCATAGGCAATTATGATAGAACCTACACTTTCGATCTTGAACAAGGAAGCTACCATGCCACCTACACATTATACACTTCGGTGCCGCCATCCCTATACGATTATTACCGTGGCAAAACCAATTCTATAAACAGTGACCGAGACTACTCTAAATTCGTTACACCTGAACCAGTTCAAACCCTTGCAAATAACCTATGGAAAATTACATTGAACAAAACAAGCAGCAATGAAGAATTTGCTAATAATGTTTTGGCCCTTGTTCATCAGTTTCAATATTCTGTTAGTAATATAAAGTACCCTGTTGAAGCCCTTGCAGAAAATTCGGGAGACTGCGATGTGCTGTCAGTCCTCGCTGCTTCAATTCTGAAAGCTGGAGGCTTAGATGTTGTTTTGCTAGTCTACAGAGATCTGTATCCTGCTCACATGAATATTGGAATACACTTGCCCTACAAACCTGTCTACGATGAAACGGAGATCGAGCCCACTGGCTTTAGGCATAATAATAAAACCTACTGGGTGGCAGAGTGTACACCTACAGGAAGTTGGAAAGTAGGCGATCAACCAGATTCTTTTGCTTTCTCAAGACCCGTTATTATTCCAATTGAAAATCATGAGGAGTGCTCACCAGCGCATGTTTCGTCAAATCTGAACGAACCCTTAATCCCTTCTGCCGTATCCGTAAACCTTTCTTTGGAAAACACGAATAGTGAGAACATATGGGCGTTCATGATTTCAGGTTCGATTTTACCGGAATATTCGGATAAACAAGTTGTGGTATACGTCAGTCACGATGGTGGCTATTCGTACACAATATTAAAAACAGTTACAAATAATCTTGGAAATTATTCGATACCCTGCTACGTTCCAGCAAGTGGTACGTACACGATCCGAACAAGCTTGATTGGCTTTTCTAATTATGCCTGCTCAGACAGCGAAACAATAACTGTTTTTGTTGGGTTATACCCGACAGGATTTATACAAAATATGACTGAATACAAACCTTCCGACCAACAAAACGCGACATTCGCTTTCAAAGAGATTACGGGACATAAAATTTCCAGTCGAGGCAACAATGCATTTCTTAAAAGCAGATTGACAGGCGCAAACATCTCTCTAAGCGGTGAATTCATAATAATAAATACCGGGCTAAACACAACAAATGGTGAGCAGACGATAACACTGCCAGAAATGAAACAAACAATAATACGTTATGGAAGGCGACCACTTGAAATAATAATACCCGAGCGCACAATTAAAGTTCAAGAAAGCAATCTGGAAAATAATCAATTTGGTTTTGTCTTAGAGAATGACGATGGAAATTACAGTGCCAGCGTAAAGCTTTTGGATTCCGCTGAAGTATCCAATATAGAACATCAACTCGATGGAAGCAACGCGACTTTTATGAACGTATCCAGAAGCATAGAAAGAAACATCTGGTACAAAGCCCTCGCTAAGATATCCGGGCACGAAATAACAACTGAATTGCGAAGTGAGAATGGTACTCTTTTAGAAACCACAGCAATTGAGGGGGATGCAATAGACATCAGTAAATTCGGAATCTTACTTTCATGTGATCCGTACACTTTCGTAGCCTTCAAAAACCTGAAAGTTGAGAGTTTTGATCAACTGCCTGCCTCGCTCGTCGGTAGCCTTCGTCTTCCAGCAAATGGATTTGAAACATTGGCTCCTTACATCATGATTCTTGTTTTATTAGTGATGGCCTGTTCCGCAATTTATTTTCTTAAAAAAACAAAGAATAACAGTGATCTAAGGAAAAGTCGAATAATGTTGTCCCAAGGTTGGCACGGGCTTATTAGGATTCAAATGGAAACACGGCTAAATGGCTTCGGACAAAAAATTTATGATCTGCTCACTAAATATGTATTTAAGTGGAGATGGACAAATGGCTGCAACATCCAAAGAAGCCGCCAATAATCAGAAGATCGGTTTGATCAGCTTCAGATTTTCCAACATTGGAATCTTCAGCTGGAATCGACCGCTATCCATGATCAAGAAAATACTGGAGAAGCACGGTTTCAAAACTTACCTGTACATAAAGGTCTTCGGGGAAGATGAGTTATGGACAATAACTTCGTTTGAAGAAACTAGCGAGTTTGAAAGTTTGGAGAAGGAGCCCATTATCGCTTATACTGCATCGCTGGAAAATTCCTTACCGCTTGACCTAATAGCGGTTGATAAAATCGTCCGGGAACAGCTTCCAGTAGGCTATCTTTTCTTCAGGAAGAAGGATGAAGCACTTTCTCTACGTCGAATAGAGAATTTGATAAAGAAAAACGGAATACCATTTCTAGTAGGGGCGATAGATCATCCTGAAGGTTTTTCCCATTTTACAGCTTTTACCGTGGGAAACAAAGACCTAACTGCTTTGGCTCAGGTGGCTCATAAGCTTATGAAACGTTTGGAGTGCAAAAGATGGAAGTGCTTCCTCGGAGTGGAACATGTGTGGGAAGGGCACGGAGAAGAATTGAAGGAAAAAATGGAGATAGCCCGGAATCTGCTTAAACAAATTAGGCATTGGGCACGTAGCATTCCGTAATCAAGTTTGATTATTTTGCTTCACAAGAAATAGGTGCTCTGACATAGAATAGTATTCTCCAGGGATTGTTCGAGAGCTTTGAACTGTGTCATTCGCCTTCTTAAACTAAAAACAAGGTATGTACTTTGGAGCTTCATTTTTCGTATTCAAAAACAAAAATTGAATGTCACTGGGTGATAAGCAATACTTTTAAGCTATTTGACACAAGTTAAATGGCAATTCTGAGTGTTGAAACCATGAAAATGAGAATGATAAAACTTTCCCCTGATTTCCTTTTAGAAGCCCTGCAAGGAAAAGCATCTTTCATTTCTAATATGCCAGACGATCTTGAACTTTTGGACCTAAAATATGACTTGTTTTCCAAACAGGTGCTTTGCATCGTAAGAAGCGACAATTTTGAAGACGTTGCAGAATCCTATCCAATTCCCGAATTAAACTTAGTCTTTGCAGTAAGCTCTAAAGCTGAATCTCAGCCTATAGCAACGCCTAAACTAGAATCTAAACCTTTAGAAACAAAGTGGATTACAAAAAGCCAAGATACAGAAGCGGTAGAAGAAGAATTTAGTCCAGAGCAGCGTGAGCTCCTGAGCTTCATGGCAGAGGACGATTATGTCATAGTGAAGCCGATTCAGTACTTGAAGGATGAATGGAATGAGATTAACGATGTTGTGCGGAGTCTTGGCGGGAAATGGGTTAAAGGCGACTTCTCCAGCTACTGGATAGTTCCGCAAAACTGACACAACATGGTATGCAAGCTCTGCAATTTGAAGCTTAGATGATGTAGGCTTCTGTAATGTATCTTCGCATAACCCATTGAATCTGGAAGTAATACGCTATTCTGGAGATCGAGTTTTTCATGAGTGCTATCCAATCATCCCTCTGTCTGTAAAAAGTGGGCGCAATCAAATATTCCAGCTTGCCATACAGATCATGAAGCTCAGTTATTCTTCTTTCTTTTTCAGTAACCAGCTCCCTTGGATGTGGACCTATAGCCCAGCCCGTTACTCCTTCCACGCAACCTTCTATCCACCAGCCATCCAGCACACTGAAGTTTATCACACCATTATGCGCCGCCTTCATTCCGCTTGTGCCAGATGCTTCCATCGGAGGAAGGGGCGTGTTAAGCCAAACATCTGCGCCTGACGTCAGCATCGCTGCCATGTTTATATCATAGTTTTCGAGGTAAACAATTTTGATGCGGTCTTTCAGGGTGTTTATATTATTGTATATCTCCCGTATCAGTCTTTTACCGTTCTCGTCTTTTGGATGCGCCTTTCCGGCGAACACCATCTGGATTTTTCCTCTTTCGTTAATATCTATTAGTCTCTCTATATCCGAGAAGACTAAAGTTGCCCTTTTATATCCTGTTGATCTTCTGGCAAAACCGAGTGTCAGAACTTCAGGATCTAATTTGATGCTTGTATTTTTTTCAACAAAATCGATGAGTTTAGTTTTCGCAATCATATGCGCGTCCCAAACCTCTCGGTTTGGGATTTCGCTCGCTCTTACGAGCAATATAGGTTCATTTGCCCAGCCAGGGATGTACTTGTCAAAAAGGTCTCTGAAGCATTTACAGGTCCAAGTGTAAGAATGGACTCCGTTGGTCACTGACCTAATGTAGTGACCCGGAAAAAGCCTCCGCGAATATTCCATGTGAGCCTTAGAAACTCCGTTTACGTATTTGCTTAGGTTCAAAGCCAAATAGGTCATGTTAAGTTTATCTTGACCCGCGTACTGTTTTAATGTGGACAGCAAGTATTCTTTACCCATCAATTCCTCAACCAAGTCGTATGAGAACTGGTCAAATGCAGCTTCAACTGGAGTATGAGTGGTAAAAACGCACAAGTTTTGCACTTTTTCACTATCCATGCTGTTTTCTTTTAGCAGTTCAAGAGTTAAAAGGGCGGAGTGGCCTTCGTTCATGTGATATTTTCTAATTTTGAAAAAAAACTTCTTGAGAAGTTTTGCTCCACCTATTCCAAGGATCATCTCTTGTTTTAGCCTGTATTTCTTGTCTCCACCATAAAGGCAATCGGTGATTCTTCTATCTTCAGGTTCATTGCCGTCTACATCGGTATCCAAAAAAACTATTGGAACTAGTCCGCCAGTGAGACTTTGATAATCGTACATCCAAGCTTGGATTTTCACGGGTCGCCCTTCAATAGTTATGGTGGTAGTATGGGGCATAAGAAATAGAGATTTTGAAGGATCCCATTCATCAGGCAACTCTTGCTGCTCGCCCTGCTTGGTAATTCTTTGCTTGAAATATCCTTTTCTGCTTACTAAAGTTAGCGCAATCATCTGCAGGTTCAAATCTGCGCTTGCCTTTACAATGTCGCCTGCCAAAACACCCAATCCGCCACTGTAGGTAGGAATGTCATTGTTTATGCCTATCTCCATTGAGAAATATGCTATTCTGGGGTCTTCGAGAAAATGCTGTCTGCAGTTTTTGCTATCGAAACAGAATTTTTTGCCGCCAAAACTTTCGCAAATAACTTCAAGTCTTTTTTCCATGTTCCATATGTCTATGCTGTTTCCACAGATGGGGCACCTCAGCAAAAGAGATTTCTCCAAAAATCACCACTCCCAAATTCCATTTCTTATATTATCTTGTATACGTTTGCCGAATGGATAAACTATTCGAAAATTACTTTTATAAAAAATGGGGGAGTGTTGTTTCCCGTTATTTTTTGAGTATTGACAAGTATTCTTCTATAGGTTTTGCAAGCATGCTCATTATATACACGGTTCCGCGGGAACCCAACTCTATGGAGACACGAATGATTGCGTCATTGTTAGGAACTAAGACAATATTGACAAAATCATACCTGCCGGGGACAGCGTACTGTTGAAGGGCTTCAGCGTCGAAAGCCTCGATTTCCTTGCTAGCCTCTTTGATTCTTTTGGGTCTTTCTTTAATGATTTTTCTGCCTTCAGAGGTAAGCCTTAACAAAAGGTTGGGGTTAACGCTTAGCTAACTCATCATTAGTGGCGTAGTTCTGCTATCCATTGGCTCAGCCATACTTTTGCTTTGAAAGGAAAAAGCCTCCATTACCAAAAGCATAATTGTGATTCTTGAATGTACATTTTTTAAGCACCATTGGTGCGAATCAATTTCAAAAACACAATTAAACGTCATGGGGTATCCTAGAGTCCGAACACTTTCTAGGCGAAAACGCTCCAAATGCGCTAAATTCATTCGTCCAAAAATGGGGAGAACACTGAAAGCCTAGCATTTTGAAGAATGCTGGTTTATAATATATATATCGGTTCGACGAAATACAGTCCGAAATTTCAGATATTCAGATGGTTCAAGTTCAGCTCTGATAAACACAATTTTGGCAAGCAGCTTTTAGTTTTCATCGAATTTCTTGGATCTCATACAATAATGGGATGTAAGGCTTTTTGATGCAAACTATGCTTTCAATTTTCATTTTAACCTGTGTTCAAGGGGTTTATTATCTGCCGTGAGCACAATAGTGAAAGTTTTCTGAACGCGCTCTTGCAGAATTTCACCCCCCTATTAATCTCGTTGTTTTTCTGTTATTTACTTGAAATCAGATTGAAATGTAATTTTTTTGTTTGAAAACGTACTAAAGCCTTTTATATAGGAACTATTGGTGTTGGTATGTCACATTAATCATATCATCACAAGCTTTTGACAGCTTAAAGGAAAATTAGGATGAGAAAAATTCTGTGGCAGGAGAAAAATAGAACAAATTGGAACTCAAATCATTCAGAGACTTACCATTGAGTTTGGAAGTCTTAGAAAGTGTTGAAAAACTTGGATTTGAAAGTCTTTTTCCGATTCAAGCTCAAGCAATAATACCCTTGCTCGAAGGCAAAGATGTCATCGGACAAGCGCGGACGGGAACAGGCAAAACTGCAGCCTTTGGAGTTCCCATGGTAGAAAGATTAAACCCTGAAATTAAGAAAGTTCAAGGTCTGATTTTGGCGCCAACCCGCGAATTAGCAGTGCAAGTTGCGGAAAATATCAAACGGTGGAGCATCAATTCAAAAACAAATACGTGCTTTGGCAGGAGGGGTTCAAATAGTCGTTGGGACACCGGGTCGCATAATTGACCTGCTTGATAGACGTGTACTGAACCTGTCCTCTGTTAAAACTGTGGTACTCGATGAAGCGGATAGAATGTTGGACATGGGGTTCATAGAAGACATCGAATACATCCTTGCGAAAACACCGTCAAGCAGACAGACAAGCCTTTTCTCAGCGACAATAGACCAGACAGTGATGAATATATGCAACAAATACATGAAAAACCCCCAAAAGATACTTGTAAGCAAAGATGAAATAGCACTCACTCAGATGAAACAGTACTATATGGTCGTGAACTCCCGCAATAAATACGGGGCATTGTGCGATATTTTGAGGGAAAATCACGTAAGTAGAGCCATAATATTCTGCAAAACACGCAAAGGCACAAGTGCACTATCAGAAAAACTCAGAAGAAGAGGCTATAGTGTTCAAGCCCTACACGCAGGCTTCGCACAGCCCCAAAGAGACCGTGTTATAAACTCCTTCCGATACGGAAAACTGAAGTTGCTAGTCGCAACAGACGTTGCAGCAAGAGGCTTGGACATTCAAGGAATAACTCACATAATAAATTACGATGTACCACTTGAAGCGCCAGTTTATTTCCATAGAATAGGCAGAACCGCCCGAATGGGACAAGACGGCACCGCGATAACACTTGTGGGTTATGGCGAACTCTCATACTTTAATGACATTAAAGCCTTAACGAAGACCACCATAGAAGAGATGACATTCGAGCAGGATTCGCCCATTCAAGGTTTCTGTTAACCCTAACTCAGCACGAAACCTTGAAGCACTCTCAATTTTCTGGCGAATGCTAAAACGAATTCACAATCACAAATAAGTTGAATCGTTCTGTAAGTAAAGCCTCCAATTTTTGTTTGGAAATGCTTAATTAAGTGCTATGCTTATTGCTGTGCAGACGGAAGGATAAAAATGAGTGATGAACTTTCAAAGTTACCGCCTCAAGTTCAAGAGCGTTTCCTTAGGCTTCAGCAGTTACAGCAAACGTTACAATCTGTTTTGACACAGAAGCAGCAAGTAGATATGGAACAAACTGAGGTTGAACAGACATTAAATGAATTACAGAAGACGGTCGATGACGCAGTGATTTATAAGTCAGCTGGTTCGCTTCTGGTGAAAGCGGAAAAAACCAAGGTAACCGAAGAACTGGTTGAACGTAAAGAACTACTGAACACACGAAGCAAGGTTTTAGCTAGACAAGAAGATAGATTACGCAGTCAAGTTAAAGAAGTTCAAACAAAACTTCAAGAAGACCTTAGACCAGTTTCACCATCCCCTAAATAGTTTCAAGGTGAAACGCGTGGAAGAGCTGGGGATACCCGACTTAACCACAGAACAAATTGAAACGTTATGCCAAACAGCAGAAAACGCCGCTAGAAAGCATGTTCTATCAAAACTATCCTCTAAGACGGTGGAGAAACTAGACATAAGCGTAGAAGCGGAAGTAAAAAAAACTGTAAACCTAACGGTTGAAATAGATTTAGCCCTGACACCAAAAGTGAAAAAATTTGATGCTGAAATGCTGGTGAAAGAGGCAGTTAAAGAAGCCTTTGTAGCAAGTGAAAACTACCTGAGAAGACTAAAATGTCATTCGCAGATATAACCAATATTCTAGATGAAAACCACGCAAGTTTCGTTATTTTGTTATGTCACCACAACGCAGATCCCGATGCTATATGTTCAGCCTATGCTTTTCAAAGCTTGCTGACAAAGCGCAGACCAAATATGAGGGTGGAAATTGGAACCGGACAGGGAATCAGTAGGCTTTCCAAGCACATTTTGAAACATATTTCCATAATTGTGAAACTGCAACCTGATGTGGAAAAAGCAGATGTCATAGTGCTGCTTGATACAAATACAATTCAGCAATTGGGGCAGTTGGCTGAACGCGTTTCAAAAACCGCAGTACCAATAATAGTTATAGACCACCACGCAGTCCATCCGCAAACTGAGCAGATAGCCAAACTTTGCATAACAAACGAGGAAGCCTCATCAACGTGCGAAATGGTCTACGGCTTTTACCAAGAGCTCAACATAAAACCAGACTTAGACGTGGCTAAAGCCCTGTTTCTGGGCATAACCTTCGATACACGCCATTTCGTCTTGGCTAACTCTTCTACATTTAAAACCATATCTGAGCTTAGCGATACAGGCGTAAATCCCCAAGAAGAATTGTCTTCGCTTGCGTTGCCCATGGACTTTTCTGAGCGTGTTGCGAGAATGAAAGCGTGTAAAAGAGCCAAATTGATTAAGATTGAGAAATGGATAATAGCCCTTTCACAAGTTAGCGCATATCAAGCCTCCGCGGCAAGAGCGCTGGTTGACTTGGGCGCGCACATGGCGGCGGTGGCAGGACAAAAAAACGAGAAAATCGAGATTAGTATGCGCTGCACTCGCGATTTCAATATAGCAACTGGCATTCACTTGGGAAGGGACATTGCCAAACCCTTAGGTGAGTATCTTCAAGGGATGGGAGGTGGACACGCCACAGCAGCCGGAGTTAACGGCACAGGATATATAGAAAAAGGGCTTAAACGGTGCCTGCGACTGGTAAAGGAACAAATGTCTAATTAAAAATGAGTAGCTACTCTTAAATGGGGAAACAAAGGGTAACATAGGCAGGCACATCAAACATGGCCATAATAGAAACGAAAAGCCTCACATACACGTACCCAAGCGTGCTAAAGCCCTCAATCAGCGATGTTTCGATTAAAGTGGAGAAGGGCGAATTTGTTCTAATCACAGGTCCAAGCGGGTGCGGAAAGACAACTCTATGTCGATGCTTCAACGGACTGATTCCTCACTTTTACCAAGGAGAATTGAAAGGCGAAATCACTGTAGCAGAAATGGACACAACCAAACATCAAACACATGCTATGGCAAAAAGCGTGGGCTTGGTTTTTCAAAATCCTGAAAACCAGCTGTTCGCCCTCTCAATAGAGAAAGATGTGGCTTTCGGACTGGAAAACCTTGGATTGCCCAGAGAAGAAATGCGGGAAAGAGTGGATTGGGCGTTGAAACTAACTGGCATTTACGACTTAAGGGAAAGATCCCCCCACGAAGTTTCAGGTGGTCAGCAGCAACGCGTAGCAATAGCCTCAGTCCTTGCTATGCAGCCAGAAATAATAGTCTTGGACGAGCCAACATCCTTCCTTGACCCGCTAAGTGCAGAGAAAATTTTCGAAGTGATCCACGAACTTAACAAGAAACTTGGAATGACAGTCGTGTTGGTTGAGCATAGATTGGATTTAACCGCGAAGTATGCTGACCACATAATAATAATGAACGAAGGAAAAGTCTGTTTTGACGGTACCCCTCGCAAAATCTTAAGTGCTGAGGAAACACGTCTAATTGGCGTTGGAATTCCAAAAGCTACATTTCTTTACCAAACTCTCTTGAAAGAAGGAATTAATCTCAATAAATTTACTCCACTGTCTTCAGAAGAACTTGCGTCACTGATAATGGAGGCTCTTCTAAACACATGATTGAAGTCGAAGATGTTCACTTCAGCTATCCCAACGGAGTGAAAGCCCTCAAAGGCATCTCATTAACAATAAAGAATGGGGAATTCGTGGCAATAATGGGACAAAACGGCGCTGGAAAAACCACGCTTGTCAAACACTTCAATGGACTACTGAAACCATCCGAAGGAAAAGTGCACGTGGACGGAGTTGAAACCACAAAAACCAGTGTTGCAGCCTTGGCGAGAAACGCTGGATTCGTTTTTCAAAATCCCGATCATCAGCTTTTCAGCGAAACAGTTGAAGAGGAAGTAGCTTTCGCACTAAAGAATTTCGGGTTCAAAGCAGAGGTAATAGAGCAGCGAATCACTTGGGCTTTGAACTTGCTAGGACTAACTCAGTACCGCAAAACTTCACCTTTCTTGCTCAGTGGAGGTGAACGAAAACGTGTTGCGCTAGCTTCTGTTTTAGCGTGGAACCCTAGCACGCTGATATTGGATGAACCCACAATCGGTCAGGACTATCGGCAAAAGGAAAAACTTCGCCAGTTCGTTGTTCAAATGCAAACTCAGGGGAAAACAGTTGTAATTGTTACTCACGATGTGGAGTTTGTGGCTGAATGCAACCCCCGAGTTGTATTGATGAAGGAAGGAACGATTGTCGCTGACGGCGAAGGAAGAGAAATCCTCACCACCCCCGAAGTTTTAGCTCAATCATCAATCGTTCTGCCACAAGTAGCTCAAATATTCATGAAACTAGCCTTCCTGGGGCTTCCGAGAAATGTCATTGACGTTTACGATGCGAAAGAAATAATACTTAAAGCTCTTGAGGAAAAGCAAAGATGAGCGTTTTTGACGGCTTAAAATTTCGCAGAGTTTACTCGCCAATTCACAATTTAGATCCGAGAATTAAATTTGTATACGTCTGCGTGGTTTTTGTGGCAGCTATTCTCTTTGGCGAGATAATTCCTTTAATCGCGCTTTTCCTATTGCCAATTCCTTTTGTTTTGTTGGCAGGTGTTAAAAAGGAATGGTTGCGTTCACTTCGTGGTGCCCTCTTTCTAGCTGTGTTCATATTTGTGGTAAATATATTGTCCAATTTTTTCACTTCCGGCTATATGCTGACAGCATTAGCCGTTGAAACTTCTGCTGCAATGACTCTGCGTTTTGTGGTTCTAGTTGAGTCTTTCTCGGTTTTCTTTTTGACGACTTCTCCTGACCACTTGGGTTTGGCGCTGGAGCAGACGCGTATGCCTTACGAGTTCGCTTTCGCCTTTACGACTGCTGTGCGTTTTGTTCCTGTTTTGGCAGAGGAAGCACAGACGATAATGGATGCTCAGAAGGCTAGGGGTTTAGAGCTTGAGAAAGGTGGTTTTCTTAAAAGGATCAGGAATTACGTGCCTGTTCTTATACCGTTGATAGTTAGTGCTATTCGCAGAAGTCTTGAGCTTGCTGAGGCTATGGAGTCTCGTGCTTGGGGCGCTACAAAAAAACGTACAAATCTGTATACTTTGAAGCTTTATCGGGGTGATTTTATTCTTTTAGCTATAACCATCGTTGTTTTGGCGGTGGCGATTTTCGTTCGTGTTTACTTACCTGTGCCGACAATAAGTCAGTTTTTGTGAGGGTTTTGACAAAATTGATTTCGGATTGTGGTAGTTGTGTTATTCTTGGTTTTTTATGTATTAATTATAGTTAGGCTAACTTTATGTTGACAAAGTAGCTCTATCAAATTATCCCAAAATTTGAAAAGTGAATCAATTGAAGGACCACCCCATTTTAGTGCAACTTGTTCCAGAAATCTTAAATCCTCTGTACCACCAGTCTTTTGGAATTTGTTGGCAATATTCATAATTAGTTACATGCTCTAATTTGTTTGTTATCCAATATGGAGCTCGATTGTATAGTCCATTTTTGCAGTTTTGATTTTATTGCACATTGTTATGTTAATTATGACTTTTTTCCAGAGGCTTTCAGATTTTTATATTAAACGTGTTCATTTTTCACTTTTCACACAACACTGTTCAAACCAAAAAGACTCATCAACACGAACAGTCAGTAAAGATTTTAGTCTGCAACACCTATAGAGTAGCCAAAGGCGAAAAGCGGGATGGCACAAAAAAGCTTATTGGAATATTCACCAAGACAGAAACCCCCCTCAAAAGAAGAGATGGCTGCATCAGCGCCCCTAATAAATACCGCCATCCCCGAGAAAGCAAGAAAAATAAACCAACGCCCTATTTTCCCACCCGTAGCACCCGAAAATCTGCCACCATCCTACTTCGTCTCCACAACTTACGATGGACGTTCAAAAAAAGCGTTAATCAAACTTTACGAGCCAACAAGCGGCAAAATCTACTTTTGGTACGACAACACCGGACACAAACCCTACTGCCTAACAAACCTTTCGCCATACGAACTGGAAAAAATTCCCCGCCTCATGAACCACGAAGGCTTCAATCACTTCGAAATACAAGAGAAATACGACCCTCTAATTGACAGAAAGGTCCAGATCACAAAAATAGTGGCAGACGATCCGCTAGCCATCGGTGGTAGACCACAAGGCACAATTAGAGACATAATCCCAGAAGACTTTCCTAAAGTATCCGACGCCCTTGTCAAACCCGAAGACATCAAAGTCTGGGAATCACGAATAAAATACTACCAATCATACATGTTCGACAGACAACTCTTGCCCGGAATGATCTACGAAGTAAAAAACGGCAACCTTGTCCCCAAAACGCTAAGCGAAACCGAAGCGACAATCAACCAGATAAAAATCATCTTCAAAAAAAACACAAATGAAGAGCTACAACACATCGAAAACTGGGCAAGAATTCTGGAGTATCCTGCACCCCAATTCCGTAGAGCAGCTATAGACATAGAAGTTTACGCTCCTATATCCACAAGAGTGCCAGACCCACGTCAAGCCGAATACCCCGTTATTTGCGTATCCATGCATAGCTCAGACAATCAGAAAATAGTAATGCTATTAAAACGTGAAGGAATGAGCGAAGGAAACGAACATCTCCCAAAAGACGTAAAACTGAAATATTACAACACCGAACAAGAACTCCTCAAAGCAGTCTTCGAAATATTATGGGAATACCCCTTCATCATAACATTTAACGGAGACGACTTCGACCTCCGCTACCTGGCACACCGTGCACTCAACCTCGGCATACGAAGAAACGAAATCCCCATAGAAGTCGGAAAACGAGTCTGCCTCTTAAAATACGGGGTACACATCGACCTTTACAAATTTTTCTTTAACAGAGCAATTCAAATCTATGCTTTCAAAAACAACTACCGTGATGTAACACTAGATGACGTAGGCAAAGGCATAATCGGAGAAGAAAAACTCCACATAGAAAAAACATTCGGAGACCTGAACTACACTGAGCTCGCTAAATACTGCCTACGCGACTCAGAAATCACTTACAAACTAACCAGCTACGAAGACGATCTAGCTATGAAACTAATCCTTGTGCTAGCCAGAATCAGCAGCATGCCCATGGAAGACGTAAGCCGTCAAGGCGTATCACGATGGATACGCAACTTCATGCACCGCGAACACCGAAAAAGAAACATGCTAATCCCAAACTCCGAAGATATTCTCGCCAAGAAAGGCAAAACCGCGACCACTGCCATAATAAAAGGCAAAAAATACAAAGGCGCTATCGTGGTCGAACCCGTCCCGGGGGTCCACTTCAACGTGTCCGTTATGGACTTCCCAAGCCTATACCCATCCATCATAAAGGTCTGGAATCTCGGCTACCAGTCCATACTCTGTCCTCACCCCGAATGCCGAGAAAATATAATACCAGGTACTCCACACTGGGTCTGCACCAAAAAACGCGCTCTAGAAAGCCTCCTAATAGGCTCACTTAGAGACCTACGTGTAAAATGGTATAAACTAAGAGCAAAAGACAAAACATTGCATGCCGAACTAAGAAGCTGGTACAATGTCGCCCAGGGCGCCCTCAAAGTCATTCTAAACGCCAGCTATGGCGTTTTCGGCGCACTCAGCTTTGACCTATACTGCCCCCCAGTTGCTGAAGCCACAGCAGCAGTCGGTAGACACTCAATAACCCAAATACTCAACAGAGCCAAAAGCCTTGGGATACAAGTGCTCTACGGAGACACCGACAGCCTATTTCTCAAAAACCCATCCAAGGAGCAAATCACAGAGTTGACTCACTGGACCGAACATGAACTTAAGATGAGCATAGATGTCGAAAAAGTCTACAGATACGCAGTTTTCAGTAGCCGTAAAAAGAACTACCTCGGCGTTCTGGAGGACGGAGCAGTTGACGTTAAAGGATTAACCGGAAAGAAAAAACACATCCCCACATTCATTAAAAACGCTTTCAACAAAATGAAAGAACGCCTTGCACAAGTTAGAAACCCAGCAGAATTCGAAAAAGCCAAAAAAGATATAGCAAGCGTCATACGGGAACGATACACACGACTAAAGAGAAGAGAATGGGAAAGCCTCAGCGAACTCGCGTTCCACGTAGTCTTAGGAGAAGATCTCCATCGTTACACAAAAACTACCCCGCAACACGTAAAAGCTGCTAAAATCCTGAAAGAAAACGGAGTTGAAATCAGAGCAGGCGACCTCATAAGCTTCGTCAAAACCATCCGTGAACCTCACGTCAAGCCAGTTGAGATGGCAACAAGAAATGAGGTTGACGTCGACAAGTACATAGCCTATCTGCATTCCACCTTCGACCAAGTTTTGGACGCACTAGGCTTGAGCTTCGACGAAATCATCGGGTTAACGAAACTCGAAAGGTTCTTAACATAAAAATTTTCGCCATTATATAATGCTAAATAGGTAAGACGAAAAAGGGCCTTCAAGAGTTTTCAGAAAAATTAAATGAAAAAGGACCAAGGCAATTCGACAATTAAAGCAACTAAGACGAAAACGGCAACTATCAACGATATTACAGCCACCGTCTGGCGTTCAGTTAAAGGTCGATTATATGTTACCAGTGTAACCAAGCTTCGCCGGTGATCAGACACAATTTTCTTTCCGTCGAATGAAGCTTGAGCTCTTTTTCTAGTAAAGAAAATTGTTAAAAGTATCAAAGAAGAATTAAAAATGTAGGGAAGGATTGAAATTAGCAGACTTGATTTTAAGTCGGTGATTACCGCGAACGCAGCTATTGTCATTCCAATCGCGAAGGAACCCGTATTACCGACGAAAATTTTGCCCTGAAAGTTTAGTACAGCTAAAGCAAGCCAGAGAAGCATAGGTCCAAACATCAAAATCAAATAGGATTGCGACAAAGCCATAAGCCCCATTAAAATTAAAGCTGGACAGATAGTTTCTAACCCGTTCAGCCCTCCTAACTGGTTTATAGTGTTAGTTACTATCATAACTATTAAAGGAATAATCAGAAAGTAATACCAATTACCAAATTGGATCGTACCAATGAGTGGTAGAAATATTGCCGTTCGTAATGTATCCATTCTTGCCAAATATATAAGAGGCAAAGCTGCGACCAAAGGCATAAAAGCCTTGTATCGCCATTTCAGGTCCATCCAATCATCCAGCAAACCCATGAAGCCTCCGAATAAGATGCAAACCGCTAAAGTTAAGGGAGCGGAAACACCGTTAGAGGCTGGGGAGATGCCAGAGAAATAGATCAAGAAAAGATAGATTGTTGTGAAGAGGACGTAGACTACGCCTAATCCATTTGGAACAAATGGTTTGCCAATCTTATGTTGATCGGGAGCTTTTGGAAACAAGCTTTCGCTTCCTTAGGGTTGAGCCGTAGTGTCGTAGTATTTCTCCCAGTCAATCTCGTACAGTGCTACTATCGGTATTAGACCACTATATTTTGTAGAAGCATCAACCGGATTCAGTTCCTCGCCAGAGAAATAAGCTTCCTTGAAGTATGAAGGTTGCACACCAGGCTCATCCACTAATACTCCTGCTGGCTCGCCAGATTCGTCTGCCCAACGTTGCTTCGCGTAGCTCATCAGCTTGTAAACTGTGGAATTCTTCCCCACAGTGTTCCATTCCCAAGTTCCAGTTTGATTGCTAGCTGCTCCGAAAGCATTTTCGTCAGTCCATTGTAAATTGGCATCCATAAACCCTTCGTTGATGTATCTTTGGCGTGCTTGGCCTGAAATTCTTGCCATCCAACTCCACTTAGCTTCGTCGCCAAAACGGCTGAATTGCACTGCGTAGGAACTCTGATCCGCGGTTGACTGCCCTATTTGGAGAGTTATAAAGACAAGTATGTATTCAGCATCGTATAACTTCAGCATTTGCAGCGCTTTATCCTCAGGTGCCATAAAGATGTAGCCGATGTTCTCTATCTGTGTAGTATTTATTGTAGCGTTGTCGGCCAAAGTCGTAACGTTGCCAAGTACGCTTAGCCAATACCCGTAATCCCACCATGAGCATACAATTGTTGTTGACTGAAGATTATTCTGGGTCCAGCTCAGCATGTTAAACCATTCTTCTGCTTGTGAAGGAAGACTGCTTCCTAATGGAAGGCTGGCTGCACTAATAGTAATGGGTGAGTATGCTTGACCATACACACGTGGCATGCCGCCATTTTGAGGGGAATATGCAAGGTTCGTAACCAGAAGCATGAATACTAGAAAAACCGCAATTCCGCTGTATTCTTTGCTTACACGTGCGATTCGACGCTTTGATTTAATGGCGATTTGCGGTGCTTCTCTTAACAACGTGTAAAAAGGCTTGAGAATACCAAGAATTCCCATAGCTGCGAGTAGGCTAAAGGCTGGAGCGAAGATGACAAGCAAACGCACCATCGAAGCTGCGAAATAGAGTGCTGTAGCACCAAAAGTCAACAGGAAGATGTTTCTGTTGGTGGGATTTCTCAGCGTGAAATACAACCCTACTAAGAAAAAGAGGATTCCGAAACCGAGATCGAAGTAAATGTTACCCCAAGCGGATATCCTATGTTCAGCCACTGACTCTATTAAAGGCGCAGTGGAGCGAATAAACGGGTCAAGTACTGTGATGAATTTTCCCGCTATTCCTTTCATGTAACCAAGTTGCCACAGTGCGACAAAACCTGCAACAATTGTGGCGAGCGATGCGCCGGTTATCCATACTTTGGTTCTCGCAGATAGGTTATGACGCAGAATTTCTGAAAGGCATAGTAGGATAAACACGCCCGCAACTGGTAAAACTGCCCCTGAAATGATGTAATCCATTGAGATAACGGGAACCTTGGTGGCGATGAAAAGTCCCAAACCAAAAGTTATGCTATAGGAAAACAACAAACGTTGGCTATACCTCTTCAGCAATATTAATATGAAGACGAAAAGAACAGCCAAACCAAGCAAATAATAGGCTGCACCCCAAGCTGCAACGAAATAAGCTAATGCCGCACCAGAACCTGCAGAGTAGAATAAGGATGAACGTAAGGACTTAGTTTCATCAATTGCTCTTAAAAACAGAAAAATGAAGACTAGAAGCCCTAAGATGCCTAAAACTTCCGTATCAAAGAAACCGAGCGCTGTTCTCTGAAGAAAAGATGGGGCCAACGCCAGAAAAAGCGCTGCGAACAATCCAATTGCTTTTCCGCCCATGTCCTTGCCAACGAAATAGATCATCAAGCAGGATAATGCGCCCATTATTGCCGGAAAGAGAGCGGCAAAAGACATTAAATCGATGTTTACGCCTAACCAAGATATGATGCTGTACAATATTGCTGCAGTCATGGGCAAGGCAGGTAGTGACCTGCCCATGTTTAGCCCACCTGGATACCATTGCTGGTAGTTTACCCAGCCTTTACCATTGTTTTCCAAATAAGGTGAGAACAAACCATTTTGTACCATGCGATTTGTTAAAGTGAACTGGTAGTATGGGTCAAATTCGTTAAGGCGTAATGTGCCTGACGGTATTTCCCAACGTATTGGCAGAACTCGAACAGTGAAGGCAATAAAAAGTACTAGAAGTAGAGCTGAATAACAGATTATTGACGTGTGGCTTGTTTTGATGCGCAGTTGCCCAAAAGCTTTGAGACCGTTGACGAGCCGTTCCTTCGCCGTGTTTCCTTCCCCCAACTTGAGATCTTTCTTCATACAGTAATGAAGTCCCTTATTTGTGTTTGTGGTTAATAATTGTTTATGTCAAGAAGTGCGGTTTATTTATTGGTTTCGAAAAAATAGTTGAGTGCCGCAAAAGAGGTATTAGCTGTTCTAGCTTCATCACAAAATATCATTTCATAGGTTTTACTTCGACATCGATAGGGAGCAAAGAAAGTTTCTTGCCGCATTTTGGGCATTTCCCATCGTACTGCTGCAATATTTCATCTGGAGGTTTAAGCTCTGCGCCTTCGTACAGTATGGAGCTACATCCCTGACAGATGACACGTTGTGGCACTACATTTCACCTACCGAAATAACCAAAGTAACATCTGCGACATATTTAATGGTTGCTAACCTGCTATTGGAATAATGAACCAGACGTTTTAATACAGACGATCTATTTGAGAACTAGATGTTGAAGGTGAATGGCTTTTCCGTTTCTTTATCGCGGCTACCCCAACAGTCGTTATTATGATAGTGGTCAAGATCACTATGAAAGCGATTTCTGGGAAAACTTGAGAGTCAGGCACACCAGATGTGAGGGGCAAAGAAGCTAACACTGCTGCTGCCAATCCCCTCGGCAACATTATTGTCATTAAAGTTTCATATTCGTGTAGCTCAGATTTCGCTGCAGCCATCTTGACCACAACAAAGCGGATTCCGAGAAAAACGAAAGACAATAATAAGCCGAGGAAAACTGATGTAAACGATGAAAGGCTAAACAAAAGCCCTGTGAAAACAAAGAAGAAAGAGCGAATTAAAAAGCTAATTTGAGAATGAAAGTCGCGCACACAGGTATCAATAGAGACGGTGGTTCTGAACTTCACCAGTTTTGCAATATGGCGCGAGTTTCCAATAACCAAACCGAAAAATAAAGCTGAAAGCGCTCCATTTCCGCCTAGGTTGGTAGCTGCTACGTAGGCTACAAATAACATGGCTAGGGTTAGCATGTACGAGTTGGGCTTACCTTTTATTTTTTCCAAGATAATTAGCCAAGCAACACCAAAACCTAAACCCACAAGAATGCCCACTCCAAATGCTACGCCAACAGAACCTAGCGCAGCTTCCAGGCTTACTTCGCCTGAAAGTATAATATTAATTGCCGTAAAAGCGCCTACGGTGCACAACACATCTGTCAATATGGATTCGAGACTGAGAACGGTCTCAATTTTTTCAGTGACTTTCAATTTTCTTATCAAAGCTATCACAATTATTGAGCTTCCTCCACCAACGATGCTTCCTAATAGCAAACCGTTCAGAAGACGCCAGCCAAGCACGAATTTGCAGAAAGACGTAGTTACCAACACGTTTAATATCCACCCAGAAATCGCCAATATCAACGCCCTTGGGCTGTTCTTTACGGCTTCGCGTATGTCCATATTTAGGCCTCCATCAAAGAGAATTATTATGAGTGCCAAAGCAGCGAAGTACGGAGTAATTGCGAGTAGTTCTTCATGTGCGAATAATTGAAAGATTGGTCCTAGAAGTACTCCGAACAAAAGTAAAAGAATAGAGTCAGGTATGCTTGTACGATTAAAAAACTCTTCTCCTAAGAAGCCTAGAATAATTATTACTGCTGCAACGAGGAAAGCAATAACAGCTGGGTCCAAGGTGAAACCATCCCACATCTAAACTGCTAATATTTTCTGCACTCTAATAAATTAAAATTTACTATTGAATTGCTTGCTTCAAACAGTTTTGCGTAAGCTGTCAACATTGACCATATACTATCAAAACGTTTCTTGACATCTTTGTCTATTTCTGTCCTCAGACTACTCGAGTAATCTGGGTGATCCCTATCCAATTCAGTCTAGTTGCTAAGAACGAGACGTCTATGAAAAGTAATACTGTTCCTTCTCTTCGACCTACCCTTTCATTTAATAGGCAACAACTTTTTTGAGGGTGAATCTTAATTCTCAAATGTGGTTATGAGCTGTTGGAGAAGTACACTTTAATCATCACTGAAAAGCCCAATGCGGCTGGCAGGATAGCAATGGCTTTAGATTTTGAGGGAAAACCCAAGAGAATGGTGGAGAGAGGCGTTCCCTACTACTTGGCAAAAAGGAGCAAGGAAGTCGTTGTCGTTCCGGCTTTAGGGCATTTGTACACGGTTGCAGCTCAAAAAAAGGAAAAAGGGGATTATCCTATTTTCGATTTTTGTTGGGTTCCACGATACTTGGCTGAACGCGGAGTTTCACGAATTCGTACTTGGCTTAAAGTAATCTCAAAACTGGCGGAGAAGGCAGAGTGCTTCGTTGATGCATGTGACTACGATATTGAAGGAAGCATAATCGGCTACTCTATTCTGAAGTATGCTTGTGGAGGAAAGGAAAAAACTGCGCAACGCATGAAGTACTCTACGCTGACAAATGAGGAGCTTGAAAAATCTTACAGCAACCCCTTAGCACACCTTGATTTCGCAATCATTGAGGCTGGACTAACGCGGCACGAAGTGGATTGGCTGTACGGCGTAAACTTGTCCAGAGCTTTGACAACAGCTGCAAGGAATTATAGTGGAAGATACGCCACACTCAGCACTGGAAGGGTGCAGGGGCCTACGCTTAAATTTCTTGAAGCACGCGAGGAAAAGATAAAGTGTTTTGTGCCAACGCCGTACTGGAGCATCAAGGCTAAAGTCAAGATTGGCGAAATGGTTTTTGAAGCACAATACGCAAAGAAAGCCATCGAAATAAAAACAAAAGCAGACGCTGTAATTAGTAGCTGCAAGGGCAAGGATGGCGAAATAGAAAGAATTGATATAAAAAAACTTAAACAGATGCCTCGATTGCCTTTTGATCTGGGTTCACTGCAAAATGAAGCCTATCGACTTTTCAAGTACACACCAATGAGCACTTCAGGTATCGCTCAAAGCCTATACTTGGATGCACTAATCTCGTATCCTCGAACAAGCAGTCAAAAACTGCCTTCCACATTAGGCTACCAATCGATATTGAAGCATCTGGGTAGAAGCCACAAATATACAAAGCTAACGGCTGAACTTCTCGCAAAACCAACGTTGAAGCCAATCGAAGGAAAAAGGGAAGATCCAGCACACCCAGCGATTTATCCCACTGGAAGCTTGCCAGAACATGCGCTTCATAGCTCTAAAAAAAATATTTGGGATCTTGTTGTGAGAAGGTTCTTGGCGGTTTTTGCTGAACCTGCAATCCAACAGAGCCTGAAAGTTTCAATCAACATTAACGGAAACCGGTTCCAACTGATTGGGAGACAAACCCTGGAGGAGGGGTGGCTTCGTTTCTACAAACCTTACATCCATTTAGAAGACGTGCTTTTGCCACCTATGAACGCAGGACAAAAAGTTAATGTGAAACGAGTAGTCTTGGAAAGAAATTTTACTAAAGCTCCATCAAGATATAATCCCAGTAGTCTTCTCAAAAGAATGGAAAAAGAAAAAATAGGAACTAAAGCAACTCGGGCAGGAATAATACAAACCCTCCAAGAAAGAAAATATATTCGTGAGGATAAAATTGTGGTTACCGACATCGGCTTCGAAGTCGTTGATCTTCTGAAGAAGTATTGTCCATCCATCGTGTCATTAAAGCTAACAAGAAAGCTTGAGGAAAGAATGGGTGAGATTCAACGAGGTGAGGAAACACGAGAAAATGTTCTGAGAGGTGCAATTGAGCTTTTGACACCGGTAACAAAGAAGCTGAAGGAAAATGAAAGAATGATAGGGGAACGCTTGAGCCAAGCGGCAATGAAGGCGAGAATAGAAGAAAAGATAATCGGTACATGTCCAATCTGCAAGAGCGGAAAACTGGTTATCTTGCGGTCAAAAAAAACTGGCAAATATTTTATTGGTTGCTCAAACTATTTTGAAGGCACATGCAAAACTGCTTTTCCCCTTCCACAGAAAGGCATAGTGAAGCCACTGCACAATGTTTGTAAAAGTTGCCACTGGCCAACCGTGCGAGTTTGGACTAAGAGAAAAAGGTCTTGGAAATTATGTTTCAATCCTAGTTGTCCATCGAAAAATAAGCGGAGCGAAATGAGTTGAAATGCCAAGTGTGCCAAAGAGAGGCTGTGAAAAAAGGTTGCTGCTCCCTGCATATGAAAGCTTATGAGAATATTGTTAAAAAGTATGGCTTATGGAGGAAGGCTTTAAAGATTTCTTGGAAAGAATATTTAAGTGAGATTGAGCAAAATTCATTAACAGGAGAATGGGCTAAAGAGGTAGCGAGTTACCTGATTAACAATGAGGGAAAAAT
>SMTZ1_10003506_pt1 | contig 25864 bp, 15 predicted proteins | sample DeeMarSWOR136_30_FD_25667 | JGI IMG/M metagenome (IMG submission 25667)
ATGTATGCCAAATGCTTCAGGGTATGAAGCATGTCAGGGGTGCTCACTCCAAAGTATTCTTTCAGGTATAAGACGTCTGCAAAACTCAAGTTTTTAGAATGCAGGTCTTTTTCAACGACTACTTTAATCTTTTCAGGAGGGATCAAAAAGCAAACCGCAAACATCTGAGCAAATTTTTCGCGGGGATGGTAAAGAGGAAGATACTCCTCGATGAAAATATCGGGATGATCGATGACTGGGCCACTGTTCCTGTGTTTGAGATAATGGCAGTATTCATGGGCAGCCGTGAAGAACTGCTGCTCAAACGGCTGGGCGCTATTCACCAGAGCGAATGCAGCTCTTTCCGCTTCAAAAAAAATAAAAACACCCGATATCTTTGATTCATCTGGAATGGGCAGCCTTAGAATGCGCAAGCCGTTCAACTCGAGAAGAGAGAAGATATCCCGGATGGACTCATATCCGATACCCAATCTTCGCCTTTCCTCATCAGCCATGGCCTCCGCAGAAGGATGGCTGTAGAAAGGAGCGAGCTCAATGCGACGCCCAGTCAGGTCTTCAAGGTGCATGTATTCCTCACAATACTTTTTGAACTTTCTCAGCCCGGCCCTTGCTTTCTTATCCACTCTTTCATCTTGAAGAAGCACATTAAAAGCCTCCTCTTTTTCTTTTAAAAAGAAAGACACATCTTTTTTAAAGAAATCAGAAAGCGTGGTTAGAGTTTCAAGGCTCGGCATTCTTTTCCCTAATTCAAGGAGAGAGATGAATTCACTGGAAAGCCCCACAGCTCTGGCCAAAGCTTCTTGAGTGATTCCCATGATTTCTCTTTCTCTTCTCAGTCGTGTCCCAAGGATTCCTGGCATTTTTTTGCTCCCTGAACGCTAATTTCAAACAAATATAACTCTGAGTTAGTGAATTGTCAAACAGCAATGGGGACGTTCCCCAAGGTGCCACCTTAGCACACTCAGCCCCACCACAGTTCATTATCTTTTAGAAGATAGGTCAAAATAGAGAAATGAATGAGCTAAGGTGGCACCTTGGGGAACGTCCCCTAAAAATTAGCACACTCAGCCCCACCACAATTCATTATCTTTTAGAAGACAGGTCAAAATAGAGAAATGAATGAGCTAAGGTGGTACCTTGGGGAACGTCCCCTAAAAAATGCTTGTTAAAATCTCCGAAAAGATATAAAAATTGAGAGTCGTGCTGCTCAAAAATCCCCTTTTTACTTTTTCTTTTTTTGCGCTCAATCCCTTAAGAAATATTCCGTTGGAGAAGAAGTCCGAGTCTTCTCTCCTTTGATATATTCTTTGATACTCACTCGTATCGATAGGAGGACGCATGAAAAAAACAATCTTAATATTTTCACTGTGTATTGGATTAGTCACTTCAGCGTTGGCGATCAATGATTCCCGGCTGCTTCGGTTTCCTGATATCAACAAACACCTGATCGTTTTTGTCTACGCAGGAGATATATGGTCCGTTTCTTCGCTGGGCGGAGTCGCCCAAAAGCTAACTTCCCATGAAGGCCTGGAACTCTTCCCCAAGATGTCACCTGATGGTAGATGGATAGCCTTCTCGGCTGAATATTCAGGCTCCCGCCAGGTTTACATCATGCCCATTTATGGAGGTATTCCCACTCAGCTCACCTACTACAACGATGTGGGAATGATGCCGCCCAGAGGAGGTTTCGATTACCAGGTTCTGGATTGGACTCCGGACAGCCAGAATATTCTGGTCAGGGCCAACAGGACTCCCTACGGGCAAAGACGAGGAAAATACTTCCTTGTCAGTATCAACGAAGGCCTTGAAACACCTCTTCAAATCCCTGAGGCTGGCGGAGGAACATTCTCTCCGGATGGAAAAAAAATCGTGTACACACCTATCGCCCGAGAATTCCGAACATGGAAGAGGTACAAAGGAGGGATGGCCCAGGATATTTGGATATACGACCTTGAGAAAGATGAGTCAAAAAGACTGACAACTTTTCCCGGAACCGATCAGCATCCTGTCTGGTTTCAGAACAAAATCTACTTCGTCTCGGACAGGGATCTCACATTGAATATATATTCTTATAATCTGCAAACAGAAAAGATTGATAAAATCACAGATCATACAGAATACGATGTTCTCTGGCTCTCAGGCCAGGACGGCCTCTTGGTTTATGAGAACGGAGGATACCTCTACAGGCTGGACCTCAGTTCCGGAGAAACCCAAAGGATCAAAGTCAACATCAATTACGACAGCCCGTATGTCATGCCAACCATCAAAAGCGTGAAAGAGAATATCGCAAGTATGGACATCTCTCCCACTGGAAAAAGGGCTGTCTTCGAAGCCAGAGGAGATATATACACAGTCCCTGCCGAGGAAGGAATCACCTACAACCTGACAAAAACGCAGGGAATCAGAGAGATGTATCCGGTATGGTCGCCGGATGGCAGATACATATCCATCTATTCGGACGTGACCGGTGAGTATGAAATTTATTTGATCGACCGTAGCAATGAAGGTACCATCACCTCCCTTACAGAAAACAGCGACACATGGCGCTTCCCTCCAGCATGGTCTCCAGACAGCGCAAAACTCCTTTTCGGAGACAGGGATCAAAACCTCCAGATTCTGGATATCAAGACAAAGAAGATCACGAATGTCGATAAAGCCCAGCGATCGGACATTAGATATTACGACTGGTCTCCGGATTCAAAATGGGTAGTTTATTCGAAGCTCGGTGAGAACACGCAGGATGCGATCTGGGTTTATTCGCTTGAGCAGAACAAATCATTCCAGGTGACAGACGATATTTACATCGACTTCTCTCCGGTCTTTTCCACCTGCGGTAAATACCTCATTTTTCTTTCTGACAGGGATTTCAACTTGAGTTTTTCAAGCTTTGAATTCGACTACATTTATCAGAATTCCACCAACATCTATGCCGTCGCTCTAACCAGGGATATTCCTCCCCTCTTCAAGGACAAAAACGATGTCGAACAGGTCAAGAAATCGGATGCGAAGAAAGGACCGAAGGCCGCTCCAAAAGCTAAAGAAGAAAAAGCACCCGCAGTAAATATCGATTTTGACGGCATCAGCAGCAGGATCGTGTCCTTTCCGCTCGAAGCCGGGAACTACTCGAACCTTGCTGCCGTGGAAGGCGGAATTCTCTTCATTAAAGACAATGAGCTCCATATGTATAACATCGAGGATAAAAAAGACACGCTCATCCTCAAAGGAATAACCGGCGGAGCTCTATCGGCTGATGGGAAAAAAATCCTGTATCGGGCCCAACAGAAATTCGGGATCATCGACCTCAAGCCCGATCAGAAAATCGGATCTGGAGAGCTGGATTTATCCGACTTAACGATGAAAATCGATCCCCTGAAAGAATGGAGACAGATCTTCGAAGACGGATGGAGAATCTACAGAGACTGGTTCTATGTCAAGAATCTACATGGCGTGGACTGGAACAAAATGAAGGAAAAATATGGGCAGCTCGTCCCCTATCTCAGTCATAGAGCTGATTTGGATTTTATTTTCGGCGAGCTTGTCGGAGAATTGAACACTGGCCACTGCTACATCAATTGGGGTGATTTTCCAAAAGTCGAACGGATCGAAGGCGGGCTTTTGGGGGCTGAGCTTAAAGCAGACGAAAAATCGAACAGGTACATCATCAGTAAAATCTACAAAGGTGAAAACTGGAATGAAGAGACACGGTCTCCTCTCACCGAACAGGCTATCGATGTCAAAGAGGGCGATTATCTCATCAGCCTCAACGGCCATGATATAAAAACAGGAGACAATCCCTACAGATATCTGGAAAACACCGTGGGAAAAAAGATTTCCATCGTGGTGAACAAAAAGCCCGCAAAAGATGGGGGAAGAGAGTACTGGATCAAGCCGATCAAGAGTGAGCTGAGCCTTTTTTACCTGGATTGGGTGAATTCACGGAGAGAGATGGTGGACAGATTATCAGACGGGAGGATCGGTTACATCCACGTCCCAAACACCTCGTTTGAAGGCAACAGGGAATTATTCAAGGGATTTTATGCCTTCAGGAATAAAGACGCCTTGATCATCGATGATCGATATAACGGAGGAGGATTTATTCCGGACGTCATGACCGAGCTTTTATCCAGAAAAATCTTGAGCTATTGGGGAAGAAGAGGAATACTGCCGGCTCAAGTACCAGGCGCCGCTCATGAGGGACCAAAAGTCATGCTCATCAACCATTACGCTGGCTCAGGCGGCGATATTTTTCCTTACTTTTTTAAGAAGAAAAAACTGGGACTTCTGATCGGAACCCGAACCTGGGGAGGTGTTGTCGGGCTGTCCGGTAATCCGACATTAGTCGACGGGGGCTATACCGCTGTTCCGACTTTCGGATTGATGGATACTGAGGGCAACTGGACAATAGAGGGAATTGGCGTTGAACCGGATATTGAAATCGTGGACAAGCCCGAGCTCGTCGCCCAAGGAAAAGACCCGAGTCTTGAAAAGGCTGTGGAAGTGCTTCTGGAGGAATTGAAGAAGAATCCTCCCAAGAAAGTCAAAAAGCCCGAAGACCCGGACCGTTCGAAATGGGTCAAAAAAGATATAAAATGATAATCCAGGAATTTTAGTCTTGAACTCGATGAATGAGGAAAGTTAGCAAGATAAACTTTCAAACAACATGGGCTATTTTTAAAGTCAATGATTGAGAGCTTATTTATATTTCCACATCGAGGCCGAGTCCCCGCTCTTGCGCACGCTGCCGCACAAGCTCAGCCACAGCAACGTCCTGGACGGCCAGGCCCACCGACTTGAAAAATGTCGTCTCTTCCATGGATTCACGGCCTGGAATTTTGCCTGAAGCGACCTCTCCGATTTCTCCGTGAATGTTCTTATTGGAAATTAACCCTCCATCTATGGAAATGATCAAATCTCCCGCCTCTGCAAGGCTGGCTTCCCTTGAGTCCACAACCACTTTGGACCGGACAACGGTTCTGGCGGGAATCTCCTGCATTTCAGGCGTATAAGACCCGACACCGTTGATATGAACACCCAGCTTCAGGTTGCCATCGGCAAACACAGGTCTGAAGGAAGTAGTCGCTGTACAGACCACATCGGCCTCACGCAGCGCCTGTTTGGAGGTTTGCGCCACCCGAATATCTGCGGGTATCGGGCTGCCGCGGGCTTTCATCTCCTTCACATACGCTCGCGCAATCCTTGGCCTCACATCATACACCCAGGCTTTCTCGATATCTCTCACCGTACAGACCGCTTCGAGTTGAGTTCGTGCTTGAGTGCCTGCTCCAAAAATGGCCACCACTCGAGCATCTTTCCGTGCCAGGAGGTCTGTCGCTAAGCCTGAAGCCGCTCCTGTGCGCAGAGCAGTCAGATAGGTGCCATCCATAGCCGCCAGAGGCTGGCCGGTCTTCGCGTCGACCAGAATCACTAAGGCATGAATCGTTGGAAGACCTCTTCTCCGATTATTCGGAAAGACCGAGACAATCTTGGCTCCCAAGGAATCGCTTTTAATTAAATACGCAGGCATAAAAAGAGTCGTCGCACTCCGCTTTTTCACGGGAACTTGAGTCCTCAGCGGAACCTCTGCATTCCCGGAAGAAAGCTGGACAAATGCCTTTTTGACCGCATCGATGGCTTCCGCCATGGTCACAGCCTGTGCCACATCACTTCGAGAAAGTATTTTAATTTTCATGACTTCACACGACTCTCCTTTCCCCTTCCTTTTTTATACCATCAAATCGGTCATAAGCAAAGGGTTTCAGATCAAAGCTTGAGCGACCGCTCAGGATGAGTTCACTCATGATTAATCCGACGGCTGGCGCGTGCTGGAAACCGTGACCCGAAAAGCCGATGGCACTGAAGAAGCCTTCGACGCCTGGAGCGGCTCCGATTATCGGATTATCATCCGGAGTAATCGTGTAAAGCCCTCCCCATCCACGGATGATCTCCGCCTTCTCCAGGATAGCCGCCCGATGGACCGCTGCCTCAGTCACCCTCTCCATGAAATCCCGGTCCACATGTGTGTTGAAACTGGATGGCTCCTCCGGGTCGCTCATTCCCATGATAATATTCGGCTCCTCTCCCCTGAAATAAAAAGTCAAATCCTGGTCAATGACCATCGGAACAGGCCTGGGGATGGCATCAAAAGGGCTTGTCGCGAACACCTGGCGGCGAAAAGGTTTCACAGGAAGATCCAGCCCGGCCATCCGGGCAACCTCTCCAGCCCAGGGTCCGGCCACATTGACCACTACGGGTGCCGCGATCGGCCCTCTGGTCGTCTCGACACCTTCCACTCTTCCGTCCTTGATTCTGATTCCGGTCACTTCTGTCTTTTCTTCTACGCGAACACCAAGTCTTCTGGCTTGATCGGCAAAACCCATGGCCACAAGATACGGGTCGGCATACCCGTCTTCTGGTCCAAAAGTTCCACCCTCTAAATCATCGATACGCAGGTAAGGCCAGAAACGTTTGATCTCTCCGGGAGTGAGAACTTCTACCGGAACATTCATCTCGCGTTGTGTTTCAACACTGGATAAAAAATCGCTCCAGGTTTTCTCTTTTTGGGCCAGAAACAAATAGCCTGCCTTGCGGAAGTATATATCCACGCCAAACTCTTTCTTGAAGTTTTCAAACACACGCACGGAATGCTGTGAGAGTCGAATATTCGCTGGATGGGAAAACTGCTGCCGAATACCCCCGACACTCAAACCGGTTGTGGCCTGAGCAAGAAGATCTCTTTCCAGAAGGATGACATCTGAGGCACCGCGCTTGGCTAGATAATAAGCCGCACTCGTTCCCATTATGCCGCCACCCACGATGACGACTTCAGAAGAACTCTTTAGTTTCCCCATTTCATTATCTGATTCTTAACGAATCTGTGCGGCTCGCTGTGCAGGATACCATTAACGGACAAGCAGGAAAAGAGAAAAACCAACCTAACGAGCTCATATCATTGAAAATAAGATATAGTGTCGGCAGATTTTATGAATAATTCAGGTTAAATACCTTACTCTATTCTTTTTCAGCTATTCCGGCTTTTTGTGAGTCCATAGAGTGGAAATAACGAGTGCAACACCGACTCCGATAATGATGATGGGCCACCAGTGTGTCATTCCCAAGATGAAAGAACCACCGATTATCATAAGAACGATTCCAGCAATCAGCCTCCCTGTGAGGTGCTGACGAAAAGAAGGACTCGGGCTCCTGATGACAGCTTCAAGGATGAAGATAACTCCCAAACCAAACAAGAAATAAGCCCACCAATCCCCCCAAGACATAATATCCATGGTGGCCAAAAGAAAAAGTACACCTAACAGAATTAGGATTAATCCGCCTGTTACTCTTGACCAAGGATCGTGAGTTGTTTTCTCCTCCTTATTTTCTGTCATTTGCTACCTCCTTTTAACGCGCTCAATTCAAACATCCTGTAAAAGATTAATCCATTGTGATTCATCTTGTTACTCGGGACTATCAGTCTAAAGCATATATCACTGGTTAAACTCATTGTCAATCAGACCCGGTTGACTTCACCTCTTCTCTGAGATATAAGACTTTCGAAGAGGAGTTGAAAAATGCAAAAAAGAAATAAATTCACACCGACCGAGTGTGGCGTCTTCATGCTCTGTTCTTTGATATTTCTTGTTCTGACGATCAATCAATGCGCTGTGGAAAAGAAACAAGCTCCTGAAGAGAAGAGATCGGAACTCATTCAGCCAGCAAAATGGTGGGAAAAACTTCCCCGTTCTGTGTACGCCACCCTGGAAAAAGTGGAAACCAGCCAGAAATGGTTCGAGGTCTATAAACTCACACCGGATACTTTTGCGATCTATGAACCTTATCAGTTTGAGGAGGCCATCTCTTATCTTGCCATCGGGAAAAAAAGAGCTGTAGTTATCGACACAGGAACGGGTATCGGAAACCTCAGACAGGTGGTCAACGAGTTGACCGGACTTCCGGTATCCGTCGTGAACACGCATACACATTGGGACCATATCGGAAATAATTCCCAGTTCGAGGAAACCGTTTGCTTCAACGACAAAGACTGTATCCGGAAGCTGCGTGAAGGAGCGAGTAACGCGCGGCTCCTTCCGAGCGTCACAGGAGATTCAATCTGGAAGCCGCTGCCTGAAGGATTTGACGCATCCACATGGAAGATTCCTTCGGTCGAACCCACATCTCTTCTTGAAGACGGTGATCTGGTCGACCTTGGAGAGAGGACCCTGGAAGTCATCCATACCCCCGGTCATTCACCCGGTTCAATCTGTCTGCTGGACAAGAAAAACCGGATACTCTTTACGGGTGATACTTTCTTTCCTGGACCTTTGTACGCTTATCCTGAAGATGTCAACCTCGATGACTATATGGCCTCTCTTGAAAAACTGAAGGGGCAGATGGATGAGTATGACTACCTCTGTTCCGGGCACAACGACCCCTGGGTCAAGAGCGAGGTCATCGTCCGTGTGGTGAAGGCTTTTGAGGAAATATTGGAGGGAAAAGGCGACTATAAAGAGGACAAGGGAATCCGTCGCTATTTCTATGATGGGTTTGACATCCTGATCCGGGCAGACATGATCAAAAACTGATGATATAGGCAGAATCACTAATTATTTTTTAATAACTTGTTTAGCCTTAAATCTGGCAATATCTTGTTTATGAGTATGTAATAAGATTTTCAAACTGGAAAAACTACTGAAGTTTTTAAGGCCTGATCCAGTTATGTTTTGGAACGGACCATGAGCACGGATGCTTCGGCCTGATCAGCAACCTTATCCGGGATGGAACCAAAAAGTCTTCGTCGTAGCGCCCATTCCTCTGAAGCCCCGATCACGATAAGGTCTTGCTTTTGAGCGGTCTTGGCGATGGCACGAGCGATATCCGTGTCGATGACCACCTCCACGTCTGCAGAGACACCCACCGCATCCAGAGTGTCTTTGACAAATTCACTGGCTTTATCCTGAAAGAGCTGGATGCTCTGCCTGTCGAATTCAGTATGTGCGGCAGAAGGGCCCCGGCCAATCTGGACATTCAGCGCGGTTATTGAAGCCTTCCACTCGTCAGCTAGGTCCTGTGCAAGCCTGAGTCCCAGCTGCGCATGCGAACCTCCGCTGACTGGCACGATTATGCGTTGAACATCCTGCAGACCTCGGTCTTTGAGAACCAGAACATTTCCTCTCGCAATCTTAAGCACGTCTGCCACATTGGTCCGACCGGTACGGGACATGCGGACCTCCCCCTTCCAGCCCATGATAATATATTCAGGCTGTTCCATCTCAGCCACGCTGAGAATGGCAGATGAGACGCTGCGTGCCACAATAGCCGTGGCTCGAGCTCTTACTCCTTGCTCGGCCGCATGATAGGACGCTGTTTCCAGGAGGGTTTTTTCCTCCCACCGTTGTTTTTCATACTCCAGACCGCCCGCTTCAAGAGGAGTTTGCCCGGGAACATCCACAACATGAATCAACTGAAGATGGGCTTTCTTTCTTTTCGCCAGGGTCGTACTCAGCATCAGAAGAGAATATTCAGTATCAGGATTAGCAAGAGGCACAAGGATAACGGGAACCTCCTCACGCCGTGTTGCCAGGTATTCCTTGGCTCTCACCATGAGAGGTTTCATCACCTTATCTTTCCACAGTATGTTCGATGCCCCGACCAGTTGAGTTCCCCGGCGCAAGAACAGCATATACCAGATAAAACTAACGGCAATAATCATATTCCCGATGATGAGCGATACCCTGCTCGTATTGACGATGACGAAGATACAACCGAACAATCCCAGCAATGGAACAACCGGATATCCAGGTGCCCGAAAGTTAGGCTTGTACCAGTCGAGTCGCGTGTGCCTCATAATGATGCAGGCGAGAGTGATGAGAGAATACAGAACAAGGCTCAGAAAGCCCGCCACTTCAGCTAAAAGCTCGAGATGCCCCCCGAGAAGCACCAACAAAAGCATAGTCAAAACCGTGGTGGCGACAATCGAACGATAAGGCGTCTTGAAGCGGGAATGAATTTGATTCAGCCAATCGGGCATGAGCTGGTCTCGGCCCATCGCAAAGTTGACCCTCGATGCGGCCAGCACGCTGGCATTGGCTGAGGAGACTGTCGCGAGGATGCCTCCGATAAGAACCAGGATGTATCCCCCATTGCCCATTATCTGGCGGGCAAGTTCCATGAGCACCGTCTCCTTAGCCATGTTCGGATCATTGTAACTTCGGAGTCCCAGAATACAAAAAACGACCGCACAATAGAGAACTGTCACGATCACAACTGAACCGACAAGAGAGAGGGGAAGATTTTTCCTCGGATTGCGAATTTCTTCTGAAATGGCGGAAATTTCAGCAAATCCCATGAAAGTGATGAAGAGTATGGGGAGGGTAGCAAGAATACCTGCATATCCTAGTTCCGGAGGGAAAAAAGGAGTCAATTTCTGAACGTCCACATCAAACAGAGAACGAAAAACGAACGCGACCAGGATAAAAAGCAGCACGCCAACGATAACGGTCTGGGTGCCTCCTGTCTCTTTGGCACCGATAAAATTCAAAAGACCGAGTAATGCGGTTATGATAAGCGCAATAATAGTGGGTGAAAGACCAAGGGCATCACTCACATAATGGCCGAATCCGATCATATAGAAGGCAGATGCAAAGACAAGGCTCAGCCACAGGCTCCAGCCCATTATGGTCCCTACGAGTGGGCCAAAAGCCCGGACCATAAACAGATAACCGCCTCCAGCATAAGGCATTCCTGTCGATAATTCAGCCATGCACAGAGCGATCAGCACGGCAATCAATCCACAGATTGCAAAGGAAAGGAGAACCGCCGGGCCTGCCATGTTTGCGACTATTCCGGGCAGAACAAAGATACCGGCTCCGATCATGGTCCCTACTCCAACGGATAAGGCCGCAAAAAAGCCTAAATCCCGGGACAGACTTATTTTCTGGTTTTCGTTCGCTGTTTTGTCTTTCCGCGATTTAGTCATTATTGAATTCTACATTCTAATCTGAAAGACTAACACAAGTTGACTCTCCTGTTAGTTTGAGCTTCAAATTGAAAAAACGGAATGCATTCATCAGTCAACCACAATAAACTTCATTTTAAGGAAAAGTTGCACTGGAGAGCAACTCATTATTTCTCTGCCTCAATTTTTTATAGCTATTCCCTCATCCTTTTTGCTTTGGTTTGGCGTGGATTGAAAAGCCCTTTTAGTATTCAGGCTGTGTGTTCAGCTTCCTCTAAATCTAATCCACAACCGAGCCCAATCTTCTACTTCTTGATCCTCACAGGATAAGGTGGGCGCTTGGGTTTTTTGGGCGGATTCTTCTCGAGCTCTTCCATGATGACTTCAATGGCCTTTTCCAGCTGCGGGTCTCTTCCGGCGATCACATCCGCGGGCCACTGCTCGACTTCGATATCCGGAGGCACTCCGACATTTTCCACTATCCAACCATCTTCGGTCCAGATAGCCAGATTGGGAGCTGATACATAACCGCCATCCAGCAATTCCGGAAAACCGAGAGTCCCGACAAGGCCTCCCCAGGTTCTCTTTCCAATCAGCTTGCCGAGTTTGAACTTGCGGAACATCCAGGGCAGCAGGTCTCCGCCAGAACCCGCATTCTCGTTGATGAGCATGACCTTGGGCCCTTGAATAGAAGCTCCAGGTGTTTTAAGGTCTTGACAATACCGCGTGTGCCAGTAACAGGTCAACGGACGACGCAGGATATCGATGTAGTAATCGGCGACCAGTCCTCCACCGTTGAAGCGCTCGTCTATGATAATGGCATCCTTATGGACTTGAGGGAAAAAGTAGCGTTTGAAATAGGTGTGTCCTGATGTCGATGTGTTGGGCACATAAACATAGGCCACACGGCCTCCCGTGGCCTCATCAACTTTCCCCAGGTTTCCCTCCACCCAATCCCGGTTCCGCAGGGCATATTCATTCCCAACAGGAACAACCGACACTGTCCGGGAGCCTGTTCCGCTCGGATTCGGACCCACCTTAATCTCAATGAGCTTTCCGGATGTATTCTCGAAGAAATGGAATAGATTCTCGGGTGGGCGGACCTCCTTCCCCTGGACAGCCAGGAGGTATTCTCCTTGTTCCACATCCACTCCCGGTTCAGTCAGCGGCGAGCGAAGCTCAGGATTCCAGTTTAGACCACCATAAACCTTCTTGAAACGGTAACGGCCATTCTCGATAGCAAAATCAACACCGAGCAAGCCACCGGCAATACGTTGGGGCCGGTAAAGATAATCACCTCCTCCGACACGATGATGGCCAACAGCCAGCTCACTGCACATCCACTGGATAACTCGGTTCAGGTCGCTCCGGCAGGAGAGATGCGGGAGGAAAACCTCATATTTGTCTTTCATGGCTTTCCAGTCCGCACCGTGCATATTAGTGGCATAGAAATAATCACGGTTGATTCGCCAGGCTTCATTGAAAATCTGCTTCCATTCAGCTCGGGGATCGATCCGGACTTCTATGGCATCTGTATTGAGTTTGCCTTCCCCGGGCTTCGTTTTTTTGCCCGCCGGGACAATGCCGAGACTATTTCTTGTTTCATACATGAGTTTCTTTTTGTCGGCTGAAATCATGAATCCATTGACATTGGGCATCATCTCTTCATCTTTTTTGTCTTTGAGCGTGAACCTTTTCAGCTTTGTCCCACTGGCATAAGGGCTTCTGCTTCCAGCGGGAGATTCGAGATAGTAAACCTCCCCTTCGTTGCCGGCCTGGAGGCCAAAATAAGATCCGCCGCGAATTGGCAAGGCCAGAATCCTGTAGTTGAGCCCCTCTAAATCAACAGAAAAACCAGGTTTAGTTTCCTTTGCCTCTGGTTTGCCTTTCTTTTTACTGGTTTTCTTTGCCGGCTTTTCCTCTTTTTTCTCTGCTTTCTCCTCCACTCCTTTCTCCTCATCACTTTCTTTAGCCAGAGGCGAAGGGACGCCTTTCTGCAGCACAGCCAAATATATCGAGCGTGTCATTTCCATGTCTGCACTGGACATGGCAAACCACTGCCTGACTGGTCCCGCATCAGTGGATCCAAAGAAGTAAAGGTATTTGCCGCTCTCATCAAACACCGGATCGCTGACATCGCTCATTCCATCTGAGACTGGATAAGACTTGTCTTTTTCGATGGAATACAGGTAGACCTTCGAGATGTATGCAGCAGTGTTCAGCGTGTAGGCGACCCATTTCGAATCAGGTGACCAGACAGATGGAACACCCCGGTATTGGCGAGGACCATACAGATATTTGGAGGCAATTCTCTTCGTCACACCGGTCTTCAAATCCATCCAGTAAAGAGTCAACGAGTTGTCCGCATAAGAGATTTTCTGGCTGTCTGGAGACCAGGCAATGGCATCATAAAAACCAGATCCAGTGAGTTTATATTTTTTTGCCTCCCCCTTACCATCCTGAGGCCTGATGTGAAGTTGGTACTCGCCGCTTTCATCGGAAATATAAGCGATAGACTTCCCATCCGGCGACCAGACAGGCCAGCGTTCATGGACATTCGTTGTTTGTGTCAAGTTGCGTGGGTCACCTTTCTCGGCTGGAACAGTCACCACATCGCCACGAAAATTCAAAACGACTCTGGCACCCGAAGGAGAAATCCAGCCGCTCCGGATATACCGAAATCCTTCAACATAGCGAGGACGTAGCTCCAGAAGATCCGCCGCCACTCCGATGACTAACCTTTTACTCTGGGCATTGGCGATGTCGTAGATATGGAGATGTCCGGCCTGTTCATAGATAATTTTTCCATCCCCCGAAGACGCCTTGATCACAGGGAAATCCGTGTGGGAAGTGAGCTGTTTGATCTTTTTTGATTTAAGGTCGAACGAGAACAGGTTGAACTCTCCGTTCCTGTCAGACCGAAAGTAAATCTTATCCCCCACCCACATCGGGTCCGTATCGTTACAGTATCCCTCAGGCTGAGGAATCTTCTCTACAGAATAGTCGCTGAAAGTAAACAGCCAGATCTCAGAAACCGTGCCTCCTCTGTAATTCTTCCACTGATGAAAGACTTCCCGGAGTGGCGTGTACGCCATTCTCTTCCCATCAGGAGAAAAAGTGGCTCTGCTCGCATTGGGAATCTCTAAAGATTCAGGAAAACCGCCTTCAACAGGCACTGTGAAAAGCTGAGTATACGATCTGGTGAAACTGTTGCGGGAAGAAACGAACAACACCGAAGCACCACAAGTTGTAAATCCTCGAACGGCGTCGGAGCCCGGATGCCAGGTGAGTCGTTTGGGAACGCCTCCTTCCACAGGGACCACGTAAACATCCATGTTGCCATCATATTCCCCATTGAACGCGATGAGTTTTCCATCCGGTGAAAATATAGGGTCAGATTCAGTTCCCTGAGCTGATGTCAACCGCCGAACTCCTTTTCCATCGACACCGGCCACCCAGAGGTCTCCTGCATACGCAAAAGCAATATGCGTTTGACTGACGGCTGGCTGGCTCAACAGTTTCGTATCGTTGATATCGATCCCGCTGGCCTGGAGTCCTGGTGGGACAATGGCCAGCACAAGCAGTAATGACAAGGCATAAAGACATTTTTTCATTAAAGCCTCCTCTAATCCTCCGATTTAGAACTCAAAGAAAATCTATTTGAAAAAAGGCAATTGTACAAAATCACCTTGATTTCATAAAGCATGAATTTTTCCACCGACCCGAATCTTTCATATACCATGAGACAAAGTGGATGTCAAAACAACCATTCCTCTCGAAAGCATCTTCATTTATGTGATGGATAAAACCAGGGTGGAGTCTCAGGAAAGATCAGGCTGTGTGTTGAGAAAACCGTATGCTCCGGCTTTTGGGTTCAAAAACACGCAGCCTGATCTAAAGCATATTTTGTTATCATGGTTTTGGGGATGATTCCACCTGACTCTTCTTGACTTTGCGGCCGTTTATTATAGAATGAGGTCTCATGCCTGCTGGGGAGAAAAACCTCACAAAGCAAAACAGAAACTCAATAGAAGCAATCCATCCTTATTAAAGGAGCACTTTAAATGAAAAGAAGAGAAGCGCTGAAGGCCTTGAGCGGCATGGCTTTGATAGGCCCTCATTTTTCTCTCAATCAACGAAGGAGTAAAGGAATGAAAAAAGAAATCAAAACAGACAAAGCCCCCAAAGCGATTGGTCCTTATTCTCAGGCAATAGAAGCGAACGGTTTCATTTTTGCATCTGGCCAAATCGCGATCGACCCTCAAACCGGCGAGCTGAAAATGGGCAGTGTAGAAGAACAGACACGGCTCGTCCTGAATAACATGAAAGCCGTCCTTGAAGCCGGGGGAAGTTCTTTCGATAAAGTAGTCAAATGCTCTGTTTTCCTTCAAGACATGGATGATTTCAGCAAAATGAATGCTGTATATGGAGAGTTCTTCAAACCGCCTTACCCTGCCCGAGCCGCCGTACAGGTAGCCCGCCTGCCCAAGGATGTGAAAGTCGAAATCGAGGCCATCGCGGTCAAATAGAAAACTCAAAACTGGAATCAGGAATTATTGTTGGTTTTGTAAATCAGGTTTCACAACCTGAGAATTTTTCTCTATTCTGATTGTTCTCTGCATTCAAATGATTTAAAATACTACTGTCATGCCCATTTACGAATTCATATGCAAAAAGTGTGGAAATCACTTTGAAACTCTTGTTTCAATCGGAGGAGAAAAAAGCGTTTCCTGTGCATCTTGCGGGAGTCACAGTATACAGAAGCTTTTTTCTTCTTTTGGCATAGGAGGCGGAATCAGCTCTTCCTCTGAAGCGTGCACGACCTGTTCGACGAAAACATGCAGCACATGTAAGTAATTCGTCACTATCCTTCTTAATGTCGGTTTTACCTGAAAAACCAGGAAATTGGAGTCGTTCTGAATTCAACTGGTTATTTGACATCTGATTGACTTTCCTCCCGATTTGGCATTTAATACCGTCTACATATGGGAAAGGCCATTAAAACAGCATGGATTTGGGCTTTTTCAGTCTGCTTTTTATTCAGTACCTGTCAACAGGAGCAAAGAGAAATGGTGGAGAGCAAAAGTGAGACTTTATCCATTCAGGCAAATCTGGTGTTTTTTTATTATCCAGATCTGGAGGAAGCGGAAAGGTTTTATGGGGATATTCTGGGATTGGAGAAAGTTTTGGACTACGGATTTGCCAAAATCTACCGGATATCCATGTCAACCTTCATAGGCTTAGTGGATGAAACCAAAGGCATGCACGATCCCTCAGAGCCAAAAACTGTCACCCTCTCATTTGTCACTCAGGAGATAGACCAATGGTATCAGTATCTCAAAAGCCAGGGAGTCGAGATACGCAATCCTTTGAAAGACGCCTCACGTCACGCCACCCGTGGATTTGTGGCCTACGACCCTGCGGGATATTTTCTGGAATTCGAACGTTTTCTGGAGCATTCCCAAAACACTTTTCTGCTCAAACAGTTAACCGAGGTTCAAACCATCTATCCCCGCTCGGAACAGAAATCCTCCCGTCCGGATAGTCTCGGTATCATGGCCAATATAATATGGCTTTACTACAGGAATGTCCCGGAAGCCCAGGATTTCTATGAAGATAATTTTGGCTCAAAACTTCTGGTTGATCAGGGCTTTGCCAAAGTGTATTCCTCTTCCCCTTCAGGTTTCATAGGACTTGTGGATGAAACCCAGGGACTGCACCGCTTCACCCCAAAAAAAGCGGTCAATGTATCTTTCCTGACAGGTCAGATCGATGAATGGTATACGCATCTCCAGACAAAGGGAGTCAAAATAAAGGACTCTTTAGAAGCCCTGGAAAGTATCCCGGTCAAAGCTTTTGTGGCCTATGATCCGGCGGATTACTTCATCGAATTCGACCGATTCTTGAAAGATCCTAAAAATCAAAGAATTTTACAGCTACTCCAATAAAAAAAGTTTTTATGGATTCATCCAGCCGGCTGCAACCTTTTGATGAGCCGCTTGGAAAAAGAATAGAAAGGAGGTAGGTATGGGCAGAAGATTCATCGTGATACTGGCCACATTAGCCGTAATAGCCAACTGTGTTTGGGCTCAGGATCTTGCCTTAAAAGGCGGCACGATCTTGACTATAACGGATGGCACCATCGAAAACGGTACACTCGTTATCCAGAACGGCAAGATAACGGCTGTTGGAAAGAATGTCAAAATCCCTAGCGGGATCAAAGTCATCGATGTGACCGGGAAATATATCATGCCCGGCGTCATCGACAGCCATTCACATATCGCCCTGACCGATGTGAATGAAGCCACAGACCCGGTCACGCCCCAAATCTGGATGTGGGAAGCCCTGGAACCCGGATCGGATTCCATCCGAAAGACCCTGGCTGGCGGGGTGACCACCGTAAAAACCATGCATGGAAGTGCCAATGTCATCGGAGGAGTGAACGTCACCATCAAGCTTAGATATGATCGACCGGTGGAAGAATTGATTATCCCTGGAGTCCGCCAGCAGCTCAAGATGGCCTTGGGTGAAAATCCTAAGCGCGTTTACGGCAGCAAACAACGCATTCCTTCCACCCGAATGGGAAATGCTTATGTAGCCCGTAAAGCGTTTATTGAAGCTAAAGAATACAAGGCGAAATGGGATAAGTACGAAAAGGACAAAGCCTCTGGAAAAAAGGACCTGACTCCTCCTAAAAAAGACCTGCGGATGGAGACCTTGAAGATGGTGCTGGAGAAAAAGCTCAGCATCGACTGCCACACCTACCGTGCTGATGAAATCGTCTGGATCATCAACTTCTGCAAGGAATTCGACATTGATCTTTTGCAGTTGAGCCATTGCATAGATGGTTATAAAGTCGCAGACATCATGGCCGAAGCAGGCGTCTTCTACGGAGGCTGGGTCGACTGGTGGGGATTCAAGGAGGAAGCCTATGATGGCTGTCCGTATGGTATGCAAATCATGCACGACGCCGGTGTCAAAATCGTCATTAACTCCGATAGCCCTGTCGAAGGCCGCTATCTTTTCCGCGTGGCCGCCAAGGTGCTGAAGTATACCGATATTCCGGAAAACGAAGTGCTCAAAATGATCACCTTGAATCCGGCGGAATCTCTAGAGCTGGGCGACCGCATCGGAAGTTTGGAGAAAGGTAAGGATGGAGACATCGCGGTCTTTGATAAGCATCCCTTGGACACGACCACCAAATGCTTAATGACTATCATCGAAGGAGAAATCTTCTTTGATTACACCAAAGAAAGCGTCACTGTCACCTCGGAGGGAGAACAGCACCGCTTTCCCCCTCCCAACGGTCGCGTCGAATCAATCGAGGCAAGCCATGTGGCAAGCCACAAATCAGATAAAGGAGGAAACCGATGAAAAGAATTTCACACCTTGTCCTTGTGGTTTTTATCCTGTTGGCGGGAGCAGAGGCATTCGCAGCCGCGGATACAATTCTAATCAAAAACGGCACCATAGTTCCCGTGAAAGGAGACTCCACCACTACCGGCGACCTCCTGATTGAAAACGGAAAAATCATCAAGATCGGAACGCGTATCCAAGCTCCAGCAGGGGCCAAGGTCATCGATGCCTCGGGAAAATATGTCTATCCCGGATTGGTGGCAGTGATGACTGCGGTTGGAGTGACCGGTTATCCTGGTGCGGGTAACGATACCGATGAAGTCGGGACATCCACACCCCATATGGACCCTTACGATGCCATCAATCCGGAGGATGAATGCATTGAGGTTACCCGCCTGGGGGGAGTCACAACCGTGCAGACGGTAAGCGGAACCCGGAGTGTGATCAACGGCAAATCAGTGATCCTGCACCTGGAAGGAGATTTGGCTGACAAAATGGTGGCTAAACGCTATGTCGCCCAAATCATCAACATGGGTGCCAGAGAGCAAAACAAGTACCCATCTACACAGCCCGGAATCGTCTCTTTTTTGCGGACCAAATTCGATCAGGCCCTGGAGTATAGCGAAAAGCTGAGCGAGACAGACAAGAAGAGTCAAAAGGACAAAAATAAAAAAGATGAAAAGGGCAAGGAAAGTCTTGCCCAACGCAACCTGGAGATGGAGGCTCTCGTACCAGTGGTCACAGGAAAGGTCCCTGTCATTTTTATCACCACTGACGAGGTCACTATTCGCAATGCTCTTGAGATTATCAAGAAGTACAAGCTCAAAGGAATCATCCGAGCGAACTCAGCAATACTTAAATACGCCGACCGCATAGCTAAAGAAAATATCCCGGTTATTTGGGCTGGAACGACCACTATCCCTGGGCGCTGGGAGCCATTTGACTTGAACTATCACACAGCGGCGGTTTTAGCGGAAAAAGGCATCCTGTTTGCCTTTGATCCAGGCGGGTGGGGTCCTGGAAACCGCAATGTGCGCGACATGCCGACGCCTGCATCAATCTCTGTGGCCCATGGATTGTCAGAGAAGAAAGCCCTGGAGGCTCTGACCATCAATCCAGCACAAATCCTCGGCATCGAGGAGGAAGTCGGCTCTTTGGAAGCGGGTAAGACCGCCAACGTAGTGATCTGGACTGGCAGCCCCATACAGGGACGTTCTCGGGTAGAAACGGTCATCATCAGGGGCAAACTCATCCCTATGACTAGCTTGCAGACCAGGCTTTACGAGAAATTCAAGAAAATCGTCTATGAAAGGATGAAGAAAAAGAAATAACAGTCACATGTCAGAAGACATTTGAGGAGCCGGCCAAGAAATAAAAAGAATTGAACGTGACAAGAGATTTCTCAACCTCTGGAAAGACGCTGACCTTGGTATTCCTGAGGTTAAGGTTCCAGACGAAAACGTGCAGTATATCTAAGTAGAAAAGAGAAAATCCCCTCTTCTTCCTAAAATCTATTCCTCTGTGTGTCTTCCCAGAATAAATCAATGAGGTCATATTTTGCCGCTTGTCCTGTTTTGGGACACTTGAACGTCTGTCCTGTAACCGTACTGGAATCGAATGACTCTTTGGTATAGGCCACAGGCGAGGGGTGTTTTTCTCCACAAATCTTGCTCCCAGTTATTATTATTATTACCGGCTATTATTATAATAGGAAAATTAAACAAAGCACAAGCAACAATTTCTTGTCCGAATCAAATTTGTCGGGTCTGTATCGGGTTAGGGTTTGACGTTTTTAGAGTTGACTAAATGTCTAATGTCGAGCCCCAACCCCTTCTTATATCGCTTGACTTTGTTCCAGGCTTGAAGATAAATATATCCTTGATGAAGGAAGTGAAAATCGGAGTCGACACAGGGGGAACATTCACAGATTTTGTTGTTTATTCCGATGGAAAAGTTGAAATAAATAAGCTCCCTTCAACACCTCACAACCCGTCACTTGCCATTCTCAGTGGAATTCACGAGCTTCTTCAACGCTCCCCTCTCGTCATTCATGGAACAACTGTCGCCACAAACTCCCTCCTCGAACGGAAGGGCGGGCGGATCGCTCTCATCACAACCAGAGGATTCGAGGACATTCTGTTTATCGGACGACAGACAAGGCGTGAGCTTTACAAGCTTAAAGGTGAGCGAAGAGATTTCCTTCTTCCCCGCCGCTTCTGTTTTGGAATTACTGAGAGAATGTCGGCATCAGGAAAAATAGAAAAAAAAGTCTCCTTATCCGAACTCCAAGAAATTCTGGATAAAATAAAAAAATTGAACGTTGATGCCGTTGCTCTATCTCTGATTAATTCATACGCCAATCCCTCCACCGAAAAAGTAATTTCCAGAGAACTGGAGAAGAACAAATTCCTCTTTTCTGCATCAAGCGACATCCTGCCTGAGCACCGGGAATACGAGAGAACAGCGACAACAGCTGTGAACACCTATCTCATGCCTGTTATCAGCGGCTATCTGGAGGATTTGGAGAAAAAAATGCAGGGAGCAGAACTCCGAATCATGCAGTCCAACGAAGGATACATCTCTCCTGCTAAAGCCAAATCAGAGCCAATAAGAACAGCGCTTTCCGGTCCTGCCGGAGGAGTTGTGGGAGCCTTCCAGGTCGGAAAGGCCTCAGGGTTCAAGAATATCATCACATTCGACATGGGAGGGACCTCCTCCGATGTGTCCCTGGTTGATGGAGAAATCAGGAGGACGAATGAGAGCCTGGTGGGGGACTTTCCACTGCGCATCCCGATAATCGATATTCACACAGTCGGGGCTGGAGGAGGATCGATTGCTTATATAGATAAAGGCGGCTCTCTTCGTGTCGGCCCTCAAAGCGCAGGCGCGGACCCGGGGCCAGCATGTTACGGTCAGGGGAGCCTCCCGACTGTCACAGACGCCAACATGGTTTTAGGTCGTCTGGTTCCCAACTTTTTCCTCGGGGGAAAAATGAAATTATTCCCCGCAAGAAGCCGCAGTGCCCTGGAGCGCTTGGCTAAAAAGATCAATAAATCAATCATCGAAACTGCAGAAGGTATCATCGAGATTGCCAACGCCAACATGGAAAAGGCCATCCGGGTGATATCCATCGAAAAAGGTTTTGATCCCAGGAATTTCTCCCTGGTTTCCTTTGGAGGGGCGGGCGGAATGCATGCGGTGGATATTTCTTCCAACCTGAAAATGCCCAGAGTCGTCGTGCCCAAGAATGCGGGCGTTCTTTCTGCCATGGGTTTACTCCTGGCTGATTCAATCAAGGACTACTCGAAATCCATCTTGAAAACAGCCGAAGAGCTGTCCGGAGAGGAACTGGGGAAACAGTTCACGGAATTAGAAAAAAAAGCCTCCGATGAAATGAAAAAGGACGGATTCAGCGAAGAAGAAATACGCATTTTTCCTTTCCTTGACCTCAGGTATTTCGGCCAGTCTTATGAAATCACTCTCCCTTATCTCTCCAGGAGCACTCGCACACTCTCTTTTATCTCCGACTTCCATAAGGCTCACAGAAAACTCTATTCCTACCATCATGAACAGAGATCCGTGGAAATCGTCAACATTCGCGTCAAATCCGTGGGGGCAGGGAAAAAAATCAAGCTGAAAAAAATGCCTCCCCAAGGCCCAAACCCTGAGAAGGCGTTGATAAAAAAACAAGCCCTCCATTACCGAGGAAAATCATACAGGGCTTCGGTATTCGACAGAGCTTTCCTTCTGCCCGGAAATAAGATGAAAGGCCCGGCCTTGATTGCGGATGCTGAATCGACGACATTCCTTCCTTGGATAAATTCGACCCTATCGAGCTCGAACTGTTCAAGAATCTGTTCGTCTCGGTCTCTGAGGAAATGGGAGCGGTGCTGGGACGGACCTCTCTCTCGCCTAACATCAAGGAAAGAAAGGACTTCTCCTGTGCTCTCTTCGACCAGCAGGGAGAAACCTTTGCTCAAGGTTCACACATCCCGGTTCATCTCGGAGCTATGCCTCTTTCGGTTCAAGCTTCTCTACAAGCCGTCGATTTTGAAGAAGGAGATTTAGTGATCCTTAACGACCCTTACAGAGGAGGAACACATCTCCCGGATATCACCTGCATCTCCCCTGTCTTTGTCGATAAAAAACTTGTCTTTTTCGTCGCCAACCGCGCTCATCACTCGGATGTCGGGGGGATGACGCCCGGCTCCATGCCGCTGGCCACAGAGATTTTTCAGGAGGGGATGATCATCCCACCCGTGAAGCTTATCCAGAAGCGAAAATTGAGAACCGAAATCCTCGACCTTATCCTGGCTAATGTCCGGACTCCTGAAGAACGGCAGGGAGACCTCCTGGCACAGATTGCGGCCAACGAGAAAGGAAAGCAGAGGCTAGAGGAAATCATAAATAAGTACGGATTGAAAAAGATACTCCACTACACACAGCTCATTCCGTCTTATACAGAAAAAATACTCAGAGAAACCATAAAGAATATTCCTGACGGCACTTTCTCTTTCTCCGACTGTATGGACGATGACGGCATAACGGATGAGCCTATAAAAATCGGTGTCGAGATTACCATCCGGAAGGATGAAGCCACTATCGATTTCAGCTCGTCATCCAACCAGGTCCAGGGAAGCGTGAACGCCAATTTCGCTGTCACATACTCCGCGGTTCTGTATGTCTTCCGCTGCCTTGTTGAAGAAGACATTCCTTTCAACACGGGTCTGATGAGGCCGCTCAAGATCAACACTCGTCGAGGATCGGTCCTCGACGCCCAGCATCCGGCTGCCACAGCCGGAGGGAATGTGGAAACATCCCAAAGGATTGTGGATGTCCTCCTCGGTGCACTCTCTAAAGCCATTCCTGAAAAAATTCCGGCGGCCAGTCAAGGCACCATGAACAACGTGGCTTTTGGCGGTTATGACCCCACAAGAGAGCGAAACTTTGCCTATTACGAGACAATCGGAGGAGGCATGGGAGCGGGCTCTGATTCTTCCGGCCTCAGCGGAGTCCACACTCACATGACCAATTCTCTCAACACGCCTCTGGAGGCGCTCGAGAATTACCTCCCGATTAAAATCAATAGATACGGTCTCCGCAGAGGCTCAGGAGGAAAAGGGCTGTATGACGGAGGAGAAGGAATCATCCGCGAATACGAATTCCACGTCCCCGCTCAAGTCACGATCATATCCGAACGGCGAACATTCAACCCCTACGGAATCCAGGGTGGGGAAAGCGGCAAAAAAGGAAAGAACACTCTTATCTCCCAGGGAAAAAAGGTCCACTTAAAATCCAAATGCAACATCAAGGTCCAGCCAGGAGACCTGCTGCGTGTCGAGACTCCTGGAGGCGGAGGATATGGCCGGAAAAAATATTTGCGCTTGTTTTTGCCACTGTCACAACGATCATCCTCCAGGGAATGACGGGAAGGCTCAGCTTAGGCTCCAATTATGACCTCGCCCAGTCCCTCAGAGAATTTCCACTGAGCCGAATGACCAGGAACATATTCATCGTCCTCACACTCTCATCGATCACTTTCGGCTGTGCCGCTTATGAAGCCGGGAACATCATCGGCGGCACCCTTGGGCTGGAGACAATCACTTCCATTCCTCATAAATACTGGGTCGCCATCATCTCCTTACTCGCCGTTCTCATCCTGGGCCTGGGAAAATACAAGCTGGTGGAAAAACTCTTAATCTTTCTTGTGTTCCTGATGAGTATCTCCTTTCTCACGACTCTCCTCATCATCAAACCCAATCTCTTATCCTTCCTGAAAGGAATGGTTCCTTCCTTCCCAAATAATTCTCTCTTTCTCATCCTCGCTCTCGTTGGGACGACTGTGGTCCCGTACAACCTCTTCCTCCATTCCGCTGCGGTTAAAGAAAAATGGCACGCAGTGGATGACCTCAAGAAAGTCAAAAAAGACTTGCTTCTCTCCATCACGCTCGGCGGTATCATCTCCATCTCGATTGTCATGACTTCAGCTGTGGCGTTCTATGAGAAAGGGCTGACTCCCGAGGATGGGATTCAACTGGCCCAGCAACTCAAACCCCTGTTCGGCACATTCACCAATTTCCTGTTCGGCCTGGGTTTTTTCGCCGCAGGGATGAGTTCCGCCCTGACAGCGCCGTATGCAGCGGCATTCGCCTCTTCCGGTGTCCTGGGCTGGAAAGGAGGATCTGATTCGAAAAAGTTTAAGGGAGTATGGCTTGGAGTTATCGTTGTCGGATTCATTGTCTCCAGCCTGAACCTCAAACCTCTGGCTGTCATCGTTTTTGCCCAGGCGGCGAACGGAATCGTCCTACCCATGGCTTCTATCTTTCTGCTCATTGTGCTGAATAACCGGCAGAGAATGCGACAACTGGCTAACAATATCCGGCAGAACATACTCGGCACTCTGATTGTCCTGATAGTGACTTGCCTGGGACTGTGGAATATTGTTAAACTTTTCATGAAATAAGTGCAGCCCATCTTCTCAAATCATGAAAAATGTCAACGCATAAAACTCACAGAGTATTGGGGAAGGTTATTGTTCCAATCGACTAAACCAGTAGCGGAAGAAGAAGACAAGCGTGTTTATTTATTATTCGACATGGAATTTTTTCAGCAAAAAGGAATATTCTCTCAACCGGACTGTATAATAGGAGGAAAGTTATATGGTCCTCAATTGAGAGAAAATAAATAGACCTGTCTCCTCAATATAAAGGAGGTCATCATGAACAAAAGACAATTTCCGATTTTCATTATCATCTTGCTGCTGTTCACAGGCACGATCATCTCAGAAGAGATCGCCGCCAAAAGCTCGATATCTTCTGTAACGATTTATCCTGACCGGGCGACCATTGTCAGAGATTCAGACCTGACCTTAGGCTCTGGCACGCATTCGGTTATCTTTGAGAATCTTCCGGTGACTTTGATTCCCAACTCGCTCCGGGTGTCAGGAAAAGGAACCGCAGTCGTCAAAGTCGTGGGTCTTGATTTAACGACTCAGTATTTGGAATTTGCGCTCCTTCCGGAAGTCAAGAAACTCCAAGCTGAAATCGATGCCCAGGAGCTGGAAATGAGCAAAACAGTCAACAAGATAGAAGTCCTCAACACCCAGGAAAAATTTCTCAAATCCATCGAATCAGCCAATGCCGCGCAAGCCTCCCAGGAAATCATGCTCGGAAAGCCAGATACTCAGAGCTGGGAAAGAGTCCTCAACTTTTTGGCGAATAAACTCTCAGAGGTCAAAATAGCTACGCTTGAGCAAAACCAGATTCTGAAAAACCAGAAAGTCAAACTCGATGCACTCAAAAAGAAATTGAATTCCATGAGACCACAGCAATCCACACAGAGCCGGAAGGTAAACGTAATCCTGGAAGCCGCACGGGCGGGTCAATTCAAGCTCAGCCTTTCGTACACGGTCATGCGAGCCAGATGGAATCCGCTCTACACGATGAGAGCTCTGCCCGATTCCTCAGAAATCGAATTCGCCATGTCCGCTAACATCCAGCAGAGAAGCGGAGAAAACTGGGAAAATACAAAGGCCCTTCTTTCCACCGCCTCCCCTGC
>SMTZ1_10001647_pt1 | contig 25860 bp, 23 predicted proteins | sample DeeMarSWOR136_30_FD_25667 | JGI IMG/M metagenome (IMG submission 25667)
AATATCAATGGTTGTTGGCGTGTAGGCCTCATGGTTGTAGTACGGGTTGTAGATTGGGTTGTGACGATCGTCAAAATGTCCCAATTCCAGTGGATACATCTCTGCCATGGTGGGGTTTTCTCTCCCTACAAAGTACTTGACTGCGTGGAGGCTATCTCCGTAGTACGCCAGAACATTGGTGGCTACAACGCCTGCGTGTGAAGAAGCAAACAATCCCACGTTGTCGTATAGAGGATTCATATCAATTAATTCATGAAGGTAGTATCCATTAACATTGGGTATTTCGCCAGCACTGAACCGAATAGTATCCCGAAGAGCAGCCAAACTTTTGGGACCTCCATAGTCGTATTCTCCATCACTTTTGATCCCTGTTACTGGATCTGTTTTTCCAGGCCATAAATGAGTTACAGAAATTGCTCCAACTTCAGTAGGGTCATAAACGAGATGGAATCCCACTTCTTCATGTGTGTACTTTTCGACAAACCAGGTGGATGCTGTGACCACAACAGGGGCACCATCTTTGTATCGTGGGTTGAGAGGGAGCTGGACTCGAACCGCAACCTTTCCGTTCTCGGGAGAATATATGTGGGTGCAGAAGAAATCTCCTGGATTCGTCCTGGATTGTTCAGCCTGTTGACGATGCCTGCAAAGATCTGCTTCTTTAGCATCTACTACACCATCTTTGTTGTGATCACATACATCAAATTCAGGTTCTTCAGGAGAAAATATGTTAAGAACTACTGCACACCCTATCATTGAGGCAATTATGCTGACTGCCAGAATTGTTTTGTTTTTTCTATGCATTTCAAAGATTAGATGTTAATATTTATAAATTTTCGGATAATTTGGAGTTGTCAGAATTTGGTGTTTGAGATTTTAGATCTCCTCACAAATCTAAGATTTAGAATGTACTCAAAAAATTGTTACACGTGTAACAGAATGTGTATTTGCAGGATTGTGATTGTGAGAAAAGTCCCCTACGGTAGAAGTATCTATACAACGTATGTAACATTGAAGTTCATTTTTAACAATTATAGAGAACATCAATACTATATTACGGTAATTAAAGTTAAAGATAATTAGTTATCTTGCAGTAGAAAGGATTTTAACCTTTTTATTCAATTTAACGCGAGGTGATAAAATGAACAAAACTCTCAAAGGTTGGCCTTTCAAACCTTTAGACAAAGTAGAACCTTGCGAGGATGGAGATGGATTTGGTCCAGGAACCCCAAACTAAATCTGTTCTGTATGATCAGGAATAGAATAATGTAGTGGAGCATAAGGGAGAAAGCCGTCTATAAAGGCCTTCTCCTCCATTTTTCCAAATCCTTCTATTACTTTAGCTATATTTTCATGACATAAAAAAATTAGTAAATCTTCTTCAAGGGGAAAAACGTAAGTTGTGCAGGGTAGTTTTTGCAGAGCGTCTACGATCTCTATTTCATAATCACTGCTTAATCTCAGGATTGATTGATAATAGGAGCTGAACCCTCTAGGATAAAAATAATGTGCTATTTGGCATGCAGGTAATACTGTATTAAAAAAGTGTCTCTTTACTGTCATGTAATCTGTTTTCGTCTCCTTTGAAACTACTGACATTTTCGTTCGCACATTTTTCGCCATTATATTAAAGATTTTCCAATCTAATTCTGACCAAGAAAAACCATGATAGATTGTTCTTGGAATTAACCCTTTTTTGGGATTGATTTGTGAAAAACGTTCGAGAGCTACATTCATTGGAATGTTCCAACCCCTTGGTATCGTATAGATAGGTGTAAACGTTCTTGTTTCTTCTAATATAGTGAGACCATAATTATCAAGCATTAGATCATTTTCTCTACTTAATATGAGAAATTTTTCTTCAGAAAGAAGAACTGAGTAATTTATAGTTTTATCTTTTGATATTTTTGAGAGCAAATTATATAAACCCTTATTACTATCCTTTTTACAGAAATACACTCTATATTGGACTTCTTCGTAGCTTTTTAGCGTAAGTCTAGGTGGTCGTGAGATCCCTTTTTTATACATATTTCTCAAATGTTTCAATAAAGTTGATGGAGCACGTCCACGTCCAGAGAATTTTAGTCTTTTAGTCATTCCTTTCGGCATTATTCTTGGACTATCAACTATTATTAGAAAAAGCTCGTAATATCTTGATAATTGAGAGTACGAATCCATACCTTAAAATTTAAGACGCCTCATTTAAACCTTTCGGTAAGTGAACCCTACATTGGAGAACTTCTTCGGTAAGAAGGGGAAGATAAAAGACGAGCAGGAGGTGGAAATATGACAATAGATAAGGAATCCTTAGGGAAAAATCCAGATGTGGAAGATTCCAATGGAATAAACACAGAAGAAAAAAGAAAGCTTGAAACTAGAGAGATAGGAGGTGGTTCGGGGTGAAGATCATGTCAAGAGTGATAAGAACTATCCTGGAGAACAAAGGAGTTAGCCAAAGCTGGAGCGATACCAAGAACCTAACAGTGTGGAGGTGAAAGAAATGGAAGACCGGAAGTATTTATCAGAATGGTTCAACTTTGCCTGTGTATTAAGAGGAGAAGTAAAACACCTAGAGAAGATCAAAGAGCACATTGTACAGGAGTATGTGGATAAAGGACTGGTGAAACTGATCAGACCCACTTACGAGAAAGAAGAGATTCACATTGTGACAAATGATGAATGGAAGGAGTACCAGAAATTGAAAGAGAAAGACGAAACACTGATTGGATATGGATTTATGTGACGAGAGGGAGTACCATGGTTGGAGATCAGCTCTTTCTGACAGACTGTATCCAGATTGTTGACTCTCCCAATATTGGATCACGTCATCATCGGGCTTAGATTATGCGAGTATGAAACTGAGAGAGTTGATGTGATTTTTCCATCTACTGTCTATCATTTCTTGAGATTACCCTATTGTTTGGTGTTTCTCTCAGGTTTGTTACACGTGTAACATTTTAGATAAATTATCATTTCATCCACAATCAAGTTATAAAGAGACATGATATGTTACTGGTAGCGTCTTATCTTTCATTTTATCTTCACAAATTCTTATTGCCCTTTCATGGATTTTCTTTTATGATCACACATTTCTTGAAAGATAATGTCGAATTTAAACAAAATAGTATATAATGAATTATATATTTTTCCTGTGTCCATTCCACAAAAGTAGCTTTTTTGATCTCCAGAAATTACTTAAGATCATAGTAGATACTATCTATGGTAGTACGGAACTGCAACCTGTTGAACGAGGGACCTGACTCTACCCCGACAAGCCATTTATGGCGGGAGTTCAGACAGTGAATCTCTGTTGAACTCCTTGAGATTCAACGCATATACAGAAACCTAGAAAAATAAAGGGAGGTGATAACCATGAATAAAAGACAGATAATATTGACTGCACTGGCTAGTGTGGCCTTCGTATCCCTTGCAGTAACTTGTGTGACAGCCAACCCCTGGATAAGTAATACACCGTTGTACACCTTGAGAATGGAACAGCACAGCAACAAGATGAAGGTGCAAACCCCCTCAGTACAGGTGATACATGCGAGCCCCTTTGTGATCCCACAGAAGAAGGGTACTACACATGCTCTAGTACATGTCCAAATACGTGCTCTAGTACATGCCCGAATACGTGCCCGAACACATGTCCCAACACATGTCTATATACGTGTGATGACCCGGGGTGTGGAAGCACAGGAGATATGTGCCCGGAAACAGAGCCTGTATGCAGACCACCTATTGAATCATCAGGCGGGACATGCCACGGGGAGACATGCAATGGAGGATGGACATGCTGAGGACATACATAGATATCCTTGATTTCTCTTTTTCTTTTTTTTCAATATCTCGTACGTAAGAATGTAGATTTCTATTGTTTTTTTCACTTTTGAAAGAGGTCCTACAGCAATCTATAGTAACTGCCTGACAGTTTCTCAGAATCATTTTAGAGTCCTCACATTCTGCTCTCTACAACATGTCATAAAGTAAGTTCATTAATAGTTCTAGATTGCTGAATCTGTCAAAACGACGAATGTTTCCCTGTTTTTCTCTTATTCACCTCTTCCCAATCTTTATCGGTAATAATGAGAATGATCTCAAACTCATATTTCGAATACAAGAGATCCCAGAGTTCTGGAAATGTTAGATAGCCTATTGAATATCTCTCTTCTGCTGGATTCCAATATCTGTACTGATACAGAGCATCCCTCTTACAAATCAAATCCTTAATATCTGCATTGATTATAATTCTTCCGTGGATATCAATTTGAGTATAGTATAGGGCATATACCCCAAATTCTGCTTTGCCACCTCTTACGTTGACATTTTTCAAAGCCACACACGTCACTACATGATCGGGGTTGAATCCGCTTTCAGAGGCAGTGACAAAATGATATGCAACATCAAGGTTCCTATCGTAGTACAGAATTATTCTCTTTATTTTTTCCTCCTCTAGGTTTTGATCACCAAAATCATATACAGCATGATAGACCCCTAAGGTGACCATTGCTGCTTTAAACTCCTCAACTCTGAGCAAGCCGAATTCTTTCTCAGAAAAGCAAAACCCATAAAGGTCACAGAGTATTTCTCTTGCAATTGATCCTTCTCCATGTGTCAGGACTACTACCAGGATCTTGAACCCCATTCTCTTGTAGTAATGTATGGTAGCACCCAAGCCGAGAGTTTCATCATCTGGATGAGGAGAATACACTACAATCCATTTATGTCTCTCCAAGATTGAACTACGGGATAAGGTATGAATATTTGTCTTATGCCCTTCAGGTGTATAGATATATTGTGGCTGGATTTCTACATCTTCCCACCCCCAGATTCTGTGAGAATAGGCACCGAAGAGTAGGGCAAGCATGAGAAATATCAAGCTTTTCTTTATCAATTAACCACCTAATTTTACATTGAAAGGAACCTTTATAAACTTTCGGTGGTTACCATGATGGAGGCGAACGTGATTTGACAAGAATCTTTTTTTGTCTTAGGAATATCTTAAGGAAAGTAAAAATCATGAAATTTCAGGTATCAATCTTTTTTTGTGGGTTTTCGTCTCCAATATTTCGTTATTTGAAAAGCCATGAAAGAAAAAAAGTACTTCTACCTCAAAAAGATAAATGGGAACGAGAAAAAGAAACAATACAGTGGTATAATTCAAATATAACCTTTTTCCAGGCGTTGTCCATTATTGGCGGTTGTCTCTGTTGTTACACGTGTAACAATTTTTTTCATAATTGCATCTCGACCAAAGAAAGGGTGAAAAAGAGCTTCGAGATAGCCTTTGTGTAGACAGGGGTACGAGAGATTTTTTTGGGTACAGTGATTTCAGACCAGAACCCTGAGAAGTGAGGCCCGATGATCAAGGAGAACTTTTATATTTTCCTGGTTCTCAGAATATACAAATGGATCGGAGGTTAAACCTATGCACCAAGAAGAGGAAATTTCTCAGGAAGAAAAGATAAAACGCAGCTACTATGATCTCGTTGGCCAGTGGAATATACCCATTGTTCACACGGGTGGTTTAAAAGCTACAGATGAATTATTAAAGATGTGCCGCGCCAACGAGAAGAGTAACTTGCTGGATGTTGGCTGTGGTACAGGGTTCACAGCCTGTCAAATTGCTAAAAAGTATAACTGTCGTGTTGTAGGCATCGATATTTCTGAGACTATGGTTGCTCGAGCAACAGAAAGAGCACGCAAAGAGAATCTCACAAAAGTTGAATTCCAGGTGGCTGATGTGACTCAACTACCGTTTGAAGATCAATCGTTCGATGTGGTGATCATGGAGTCTTTCCTGAACATATTAGGAAAAGCTGACATCGTTAAGAAAGCGCTTGATGAAATATCACGAGTAACGAAACCTGGAGGGCGAGTGGGTGCCAATGAATTATCTACAGATGAGTCAACACCGCCTGAGCTGCTGGAACGCATCCGTGAGCTTCTAAAGAATGCTATGGGACCTGGTCAGGGTCTTGCACAGTACACACCCACAGAATTTAAGAAATTTTTCGAGGATGCAGGACTGCACGTAACCCAAATGGTGAAGAAGCCGCCAATGAGCGTAGCAAAAGATACCATAAAGGTAATGGGCTTGATTGGCTTCACCCGTTTCTCGATCAGAGCAATTTACGACATAATAACCAATCCAGAGCTCAGGGAGGGTACAAGAAGAGCGGCTCCAGCAAAAGCGATCATGGAAAGAAGGAAAGACACGAAGAAGTTCTTTGGATATGTATTGATTGTAGCACAGAAACCTGAATGAACCATTAAAGAGGTGATAAAATGGTGAAAAAAGAAACTCCTCAACCCCAACTTCGAGAGCGCCTTGACGGTATGATTTCCAAAATCCGCAGCAACTGGAATAACCCATCCCGTCTTGACACGCTCCTGAACGAATGGGAAGAACAATTTGGTCCAGAAGTACATGACATGGTCCGAGAGATAATTGCTGAGAAAATGCGTGAGGTATGGGCTTCCATTGCTGAAGAAGAAGAGAGCAATACAATTGAGGATTTAATACGCACCCTCTGGGAGTCTTTACGTGAAGCTGGCGGAGAATTCACTGTAGAGGAAACTGAGGACGGAGTACAGATTTACTGTACGCAGTGTCCTATAGCTGAGACGTACAAAAAAATTGGAAGAGAAAAATACGGATTGCTCTTCCACTGTATTACAGACCCTTACATTGTGGAAGGATTCAACCCTGAAATCAAGTTTCGAAGAACAAAGACATTAATGGGTGGCGACGACTGCTGCGACCACCACTATTCTATGAAAAAGGACTAAGACTGGTTCATGAATAATCCAGAATTTTCGGAATCTAGTAAGAAGTGTACATAGATAGAGAACTCTCAAAGAATGGCTGTCTGTTGTACTTTGAATCTCTACTATGCAGAACAGCTCCTCATTGCAACTAATTCGAGAAGATTTTAACATCAAAGCAGTACTCTCCCGTGTTACACGTGTAACAGAATTTCTATATCCACGGTTCAAGAAGTGTTACCTCCAAATAAAAAGAAATCTGAGGGAAAGTTTTTAAATTAAAAGATGAAAAAGTTGTCAATTTTGGTTCTTTCTACTTGTTACACGTGTAACAATCCTCTATTGATCATGTCACACATTGATTTGAACCTTGAAATGTTGAGCCCTACCTTTCTACAATCTCTCAAAAAAAGGTTTATAACTCTTTCAAAGTCAAAATGGATATGACACAACAGTACCAATTGACTGACAATGAAAAGCAGCTGCTCACTGTCTTAGGGAGACACCCAGATATGTCCATGAACGAGCTGCTCAATAACACACCATACAAACAGGTGAGCACTGTTGTGAAAAAGGTTAACCAATTCAAAGAGCGAACCATTATATCGGGGCCTGTATATTCTGTTGATTATGGTAAATTGTGTGTAAATACTCTCCACAGGTTGTATTGCATTGTAGAATTGAAACGAGATTATGAAACAGTCATCTCCTATTTGAAGTTAATTGAGCCCCTCATATGGGTGTACCCCGTGTTATCCTCCCGTAAGGAGTTGGTAAATGTAGGGCTCCTCTCTTCAGATGATGCAGAAGTTTCAGCTCTTTTACAGTTACTCAAAGATAACAACATTATCACAGATTACATTGTTCGTGCCCGTCGAGACAAGAGGATCATAGAAAATCCCAATTTTTTTGGTGACCCCGTTCCCTCTTTGGACAACCTGTTGAGCCCCTGTGAATTACCCACTACGTCTTTTGGAGAGTATGATACTGAATGGAATGAATGTGATATCAGAACCCTCGCATATTTGTATGGAGGATATGAAGGTATTAAATTAACTAAAATACAAAAAAAAGAAAGAATACTACATGATAGAATCTGGAAATACCAGCAAGTAAGGTATTCTTATGAAAAAATGGTCAAGAATAAATTAATTGAGAAAGAATACTACATAGCTCCATTTCCACTAGATCGATGTGCCGATTTTTATTTGTTCTTAAAAACTGAAGATATGCATTTGACTCGGAGAATACTCTGCAATTTTGCCAGAGGGGGACGGGTACTAAAGGAGTACATGCTCTATGATAATTGGGGGACAGTGGGCTGCGTGTGTCATCCTTTGTTTGTGGCAGATTTGATGCACGAGCTGGATCAGGTGGATGAAATTACAGAGAGAGAACTGTATCGCGTTCGCTCCTTTCCTCCTGGTATTTTTTATGCTGGTGAGCATACTGAATTCAATTACTATAATGTTGAGACTCAGCGGTTGGAGTATCCGTACAGTAGGTATAGAGGGAAGATCAAGGAAAAACTGGAGAGAGAAGGTTTGTAATTTTGGGTCAAATAGGGATAGTTTTGTTCTTGTATGTCACGTCTTCAATGGTCATTTGTTACACGTGTAACATGTCAGATAAATTGTTGTTCATCTACAATTCAATTATAAAAGGGGAATTCATTAACCCAGGGAGATTCCATCTCTCGAAATGTGACAATTCTTCTGTTGCGGTTTTTCTGCGATTAAAATAGAAGAGAATCTTTGTCGAAATGATGATGTATGTTAATTAAAGAACTAGAACAAGCTTTAGGATGAATATATTTTCAAGATTTGGAAAAAATAAAAAGAAAAAAGGAAAAAAAGAAAAATTACCACAGAATGCACTGCCATCTATCAGGGGGGCGGACTACATTGAGGGTCGCATTCTGTTTCCGGACACGTATCCCCGCATGTGTTTCCGCATGTAGGAACACCACAAGTATTGGGGCACGTATTCTCGCACGTGTTCGGGCAGGTGTTTACATAGCTGCAGGTATACCAGCACGTATCCCCGCAGGTGTGCTGATCGCATGTACCTGACAATGACTCTGGGTCTGGTATACATACAGGTGATCCACAGGTGTCGCACGTCTCAACCCCTGTGATCAGCGGCACTACAGGACCGAAGCATCCTGCAACGTCATAGTTCAGCCTGTACCCCTCTTGTGTAGTGTAGGTGAAGGTGTTCCTTTCTGTGGGAAGAAAGTTCTTTTCACTGCTCACTTGTTCCATTCTGAAGATAAATAAGGGTGTACTGGATATCAGAGGACTGGCAGTAATTGTTACCGCTAACGATACGATAACCATGCCAGCCACTGCGAGCGACATCATTCGTATTTTCTTCATGGCTATCACCTCCTTTTTTGTTTTTTTGGGTCTGTGCAGGTGTAAGAACACCTGCCAGGACAGTTACAGTCCTTTAGGACCTCACTGCCTGTGATATCCAGCTGGATAACCTGCCTTTAAGGCATTGTGTGATCATTTTAGTGATTGTTGTAGTGATCTATACTATTTGCACTGGAAGTGCAGCATGCTGAATTGAAACCTGTACGAGTCATCCACTTCTTATCCATCGTTACATTCCTCTCGGCTCACCATGAAAGACAGCGATATATAATTTATGTGGGCCACAAAAGTCAATTATATATAATACATACGTACTAATATCGGTTGTGATCACATAAATGTTCGAAAAAGACATAATTAGGTGGAAATTCATAAGTCTGAGAAAATCACTGTAAAGGCAAGAACACGTGAGGCATAATCAAATGGTCCACTGCTTCTCATGCTCTGATGTTCACAGTACATTACTTTTCTCTACCACATCCAAGACATTTCCAGTAGTGTCTGTCATAACCTTTATGATAAACATGAGTTGTGTTTTCTTTGCAATGTAAACAGTAAGAATTCCTCGTTTCTCCATCATTGGGCATTTTTGTCACCTCAATGGTATAGTTCTATTTCAAACATAAAAGGTTTTGCTTTCTTGAGATCTGCATTTATAAAGATTTCTGAGGATGCAGCTGTTGGCAAGGGATTACAGGGTTGTAACACCCTGGTAAATTCTAATCCAATGTATTTCGAAGAGTAAAAAAGAAAGATAATTCTGTAAGCTCGCTCACTGCATACCTTCAGTGACTTTTTTACCAAAAGTAGCATGATTCAAACAGTAAAAATAGTCAATTATTCTGAAATTTTGTAACCATTCTTTTCAGATTTCATGTGATGACCTTCTTTAAGATTCAAAATGCAGAAAAATTAGGTTTTACAGGTTATTAAACCGTTGCCAACATCTGGGATGTCACAGTAAGACCATACAATCAACATAATGTCTGATTTTGACTGGAAAAGCAGCGAAAGAATTTTAGGGATCTACACAAGCTCTTTGAATAACAACCTTTATAAGTATGGAATCATGAAAAGGAGTACAAAGGACTATAAACATAGAGTTCACAATTTCGACTATTCGGATTTCGGAGCTTTTCTGTTATAGGTTTTTTGTAGAAATTTCAGACATCAGTCTGAGGAGTTGAGATAATTGAAAGGAACTATACATTGGTACAGCCCCAGAAAAGGATTCGGATTCATCCAAGTTGAAGGTGGAAAGGATGTCTTTGTTCACCAAAATGCCATGCCCGCGGGAGTATTCCTCGATGAGGGAGACCACGTTGAATTTGAGCAAGAAGAGTCGAACAGAGGGCCACGGGCAGCAGATATACGAAAAATATAACTCTACTTCCAAATCGCGAAGATGTAATCCACTCTTTCTTTTTTTATTTCTAAGAGTTCAGATGACTATGTATTGATTGTTGCAGAAATCTCAGAAAACAATGGGAAATTACAGGTTCAGGTATAGAGATGGGTTCAGAATCTCTCACCCCATAACCCCGACAGAAACCCTTTTAACGCCACCCAAAATCCACATTCATGCACGAACTATCAATGGCCATGTCTGTCCTAGACATTATCTTGGAAAAGGCTAAAGAAGAAAATGCTACCAAAATTTATGAAATTACCATCGAAATTGGTGAATTACTCTTCTTGAATCCTGAACAATTCCAGTTCTGCATGGAATTAGTTATTGAAAACACTCTAGCAGAAGGTGCACAACTCACCATAAAAACGAAACCGTCCAAGTTGCAATGTAAGTTGTGTGGAAAAGAATTTCACTGGCATACTTCCCCTGACAATTATGTTGTCTTCCCTGTGCTCCAATGTGAATGCGGCAGTAAAGATCTCAAAATTACAGAAGGAAGAGAATTAAACATTGTTTCTATCAGAATTGAAAAACCTGATTAATTATATCTGTACTTGATACTGCATGAACCCTTCTGTAGACTATCTGGGAACCGAGATTGTCAAATCTTTGGGGGATAAAAAATCCATATTTCCTTCATTATCGTTTCTTAAGAATAATGTTATAAAATACAATAGATTGTTACACGTGTAACACATGTGAGAGAATCACCCGACATTTTTGCATTCCACAGGAAACCGAAACATTTATGAACACATAATTTCCTAATATGCACATGAAAAAAGGGGAATCCATGAAAATTTCTTTTCATACAATCCGAGAGTTGAGTTCAATTTCTTCCTTTATTATACTATTCATATTTTCTGTTTTTAACATTGTGCCAATAGCCTACATCCAAAGCCAATTCGATTATTCTCCCGTGATGATCGCATACAAAGAAATTGCTGAGGACTGCTATCCTTTTGCGATTTGTGATAAGGAAGGGAGGATCCATGTAGTATGGCAAAGTGATAGAAAAGGAAACTGGGATATCTACTACACGCCACTGGATGATCGAATACATAAAAGAGACTTTAAGAGCCTGACTACAGATCCAAACGACGATTTGTATCCTTCTTTAGCAGAGGATGAAAAAGGAAATATATGGGTCCTTTGGGTCAGAAATAAACCTGACGAAAATCCTGAGTCTGGTGGAAATTCGGTTTGGTACAAAATTCTAGATAGTCAAACAATGATCTTCAATGAGGAGAAACCACTCGTTCCTCTAGATAATTCCGAAAAGAAAAGTCCGAGCTTGATTAGTGTAGATCCAAACAGGATGTTAGCAATTTGGATTTCAGAAGAAGAAAAAATACAGGAAATAAAATATTTTATTCTTCAAGATAATCTCTCAAAAGAAACAAAAACGCTTTCTCATAATGCTGTTAACGTCCGGAAGATTATTCTTGGAAAAACAAAAGATGGTAGGATTTTTGCTTTGTGGAATTCCATGTTTTCTGGAAATAACTGCCTTTATTTCAGTATTTTTGATGAAACTAGAGAGGAATTCCTAACTAATCGGCCGTTAGGGAATGAATTCAATGGGTATAATCCTTCTGTTGTCGTACGTAAAAATGAGCCCACTATACTTTTTTTCTGTGACGAAAACTTTGATATCCTCTATTCGGTCGAGTCAACTAACCGAGGTGCATCAGACTTTCCAACATTTTCAGAGCCTGAACTAATCTGTAAAACTGGTGCCCAAGAAGATTGTCCAGTGGCTGTTGAAAACAACGAGGAGGAAGTGTATCTCTTTTGGACATCAACCTATACTGGTGACAATGAAATCTTTTTCTGCCACAGTCCTTGTTTGGATGATTTTCGAGAAGAAGGGATTCATTATGTAAGCAGCCCAAAACCCCCCGAAGAAGAAGCAAAGCAATTCGTGAAAGATTTAACAAGGGATCCTAACAAATACAACGCAAACATTAATGGCTACTTCTGCACTGACATATTTCTTTCTGTAACTATTATAAAAGGAAAACTTTGGTTGGTCTGGGATTCATATTCTTGGGATCCTTTTGTTGACCATAATAATGTGAGAAAGATAAAATGCATGACATTCTCTAATGAAGATCAGTGGTCGCAGCCTTCTATTCTCATGGATAACAGCATGTCTGAAAATCATGGGCGAGACGATAGACATCCAGCGATTGTTGAAACAGATGACTATATATGGCTGTTTTGGCGCACTGATCGTTATGAGGGCGCATATGACATATGCTATATCAGATTCGAACTTGGAGATGATGGTAAGCCTCCCCAGAACATCCAGAGTGAAGTTCCTAAACGGCTCACACATTCTCCAAGAAATGATACGCATCCTGCAGCAGCGTCAATCGGTAATAGAGTTTATGTAGTCTGGCAATCCGATAGATATGGCAATTATGATATCTTTTTCACACAGCTTGAAGGGGAAAAGCGGATAGATGAAAGACTTACTCGAACTTCAACTATTCCGGAATCGAATCCGTCGATTGCAGCATACAAGGGATGGCATCTTGAAAGTCCATTTCGCACTGAACATCTCATTGTTTCTTGGGATTCTATGGAGAAAGATAGATTTTTTATCCATTTTTCAGACCTCTCACTCTTCATGAGAGATGGTAGTATCCAGATTTCTCCAGGAAATACATTTGAATTTCGGACATCAAAAAATCTGAGTGTTCAATCCCCTGACATATACTATGTTTCAAGGCACAAGCTTATAGGCAAAATCTTTCAGAAGGATTCCTGGTTTGTCTGGCAATCCAGTGGAATCGCAAGCAGTGTAACTAGTATTCGATGCAATAGAGGTCTCAGTGAGAAGGGCGTTGTTGAAGAAACCCAAATTACAGATGATTTATCTCACAATGCATCACCACAAGTCGTTGAATTTGATGGAAAAATATGGATTTTTTGGGATTCGAATGGAGGTGGAAATGGAAGAGGAATATACTACAAATTCATGCAAAGAAGAGCCATCCCTTTGTGGCTTTGGACCTACTCCTTCCTTCTGGTAGTCTTGTGGATTCTATTCTTTGTGGACGTTCGAAGCAGAGGAGGCATAAAACGGTTTGTATTAGGGTTCTGCAGCTGGGTTGATGAATGGTTTAAGAAACATACATGGCATGCGAGTATCATCATTGGTGTTATCGCAGGTCTGATAACATATGTTCTTTTACAATTCCTAGTACATCTCCTTAGTTAGTGATGGTAGAAAATATCCCATATTGAAATAGTAGGTAAGAACCAGATGTCTACATCAGAATTGAAAAACCTGACTAACCATATCTGTACTTGATACTGCACGAACCCTCTCTAGACACCATACAGGGACCCACAGGGTTCATCGGTGTACACACTTTCTTGAATAAAGGACACTCATCGGGATACACTAACCCCCTTAAAACTTCCCCACATTTACATCCTTTCGGTTCACGAGAATCATATACAAACTCTTCCAGGACATCCTCAAACTTCTTTCTTGCACTACACCCCTCGTATCTTTTTGAAATTTCATATCCTGACGCAGGTATCCTTGGTAACGCCCTCCAGTCTGCATCTACTACTTCAAATGCTTTATCCATCATCTTTTGTGCCACAACATTCCCCTCTTCTTTCACCACCCTCGTGTATTCATTTTCCACCTCGCATCTCCCCTCTCTCAACTGCTTCAACAACATCAAAATTCCCATCAACAAATCGTGAGCCTCAAATCCTGCCACCACCTGCGGCACCTTATACTTTTCAGAGACTATTCTGTACGGGGTCACCCCAATAATGGTTGAAACATGCCCTGGTTCAATAAATCCTTGTATATCAATCTCTCCTAGTCCCAGCAAAAACAAGAGCGCGGGAGGAATCAGTCTGTGACAGCACAGAATTGAAAAATTCTCTGGAGCATCTTTCACTACTACTGCCGTCGTGGGTGCTGTGGTTTCAAATCCAATACCAAAGTGCACCACTTCTTTGTGAGGGTTCTTCTTTGCAATGTCCACCGAATTACTAATACTGTACACAATTTTAATGTCAGCCCCCCTAGACTTTGCATCTGACAGCGATTCGGTGGACGGAACCCTGTACATATCCCCGAACGTCGTCACAGTTACCCCATGCTTCGCCAGAAAAACAGCAGTATCAATATCGTACTTGGGCGTAATGCACACTGGACACCCTGGTCCAGCAATGATCTCCACATTCTCAGGGAGTAAAGATCGCAATCCGTACTGGACAATGCTCTGCTCGTGAGTGCCGCACACGTGCATGAATTTTACATGCGGTAACCCATCAGCCAACATTGTAATAGCTTTCACCATTTTTTCTGTTTCTACCATTACATCACATGTATTGAGCTAATTCCTCCCACAATCTCAAGGTCTCCAGCGCATCTTCTTCTTCCAGCTTCTCGATGGCAAATCCAGTGTGTACAATGACGTAGTCACCAACCTGTAACTCTTGAATCAAGTCAACTCTTACCTTCTGTTTGACACCGCCAAAATCTACCACACCTTCTGTTCCTTCGATGGATACCACTTTGCCGGGAATTGCAAGACACATAACCCATTGTATGGTTACACCTTTTTAAAGATTAAGGATGAGAGGTGGTTAACCCATGAGAGGTTCTCTCAATGTGTTACACGTGTAACATTTTTTTAGTTTTCAGTTATTTCCTATACTTTTGCTACTCAAGGAGACTAAAAATGTTCAACACTCATTGATAATTCCGTCGAAAAGCGGGAGGGAATGGCTAACCTGTGTACGCAGGCTTACTATTGTCCTTAATTTCTACCATAGTCTCAGCAATTAGACATTAATCTTAGTGGAGCTGTACTCAGTACTCCACAATTTTTCTGTAACTCCAGAGAAAACTGCATTAAAGAAAAAAAGAAAAATAATCTGAAGGTCAGCTCAAGTCCAACCATCTTTACAAGAGCATTTTGCCTGCAGTGGAAGCTATGCAGGTAGAATCCATGTAGTCTTCAACTCTAGGTTCCATTTTTTCACCTCCTGTTTTTTTGTGTAATAAAGTTATTTACTCATTACATATAAACTTTTCGGCAATGGGTTGTCAAATCTGTGGGTGCTGCTTTTGTTACACGTGTAACATTGGGCGAATCTATTTTTATTGTTTGTATTTCATTAACAAAAAAAACGATTTATAAGCTCAGAGAGGTTCCATCTCCCGAAAACTTGAAAACCCCGGCAATTGATTGTTTTATTTTTTTATCTTATTACTAATAAGTACGCTGCTTGGCGTCGGGACAGAAAATCCGCAACAAAATCATACTCACAGAAGTGAAAGTTGTACACAAAAAATCAGTGCAAAAGTTGACACACAGAGCTTATGTAAAATCTCAACAATATCATGAATTTCATCCCAACTCCCAGCTGACCGAAAAGTATTTAAGAAGTCAGTATCAACAATAATAGCTACTATATGTTATAGTATGTACTGCAGCATTGAAAGTGTTGCAGAAAAAGGAGATGATCACATTAAGATGAGAGACTATACCACAAGGATTGTGGCATTAACATTAACACTGATTTTGCTGGTGGGATGTATTGCACAATCCCCCGAGACTGCACCACCAGAATCCTCTTCAGTGGATGATGTTCTCGCCACATTGGAAGGATTACCCATTGATGAGTTTTTTGAAGAATCTTATAAGCAGCTGCTGCTGAGAAATCCTGAGTACCTCACCGAATTGGGAATTGCTGAGTTGTATGGCGTGGGAAATGACCAGTTAACCAATATATCTGATGTGTATATTCGTGAAACTTATGAGTTACAGAAAGGCATATTACAGTTGTTAAGAGAATACGATAGGTATCAGCTCACACGAGAACAGCAAATCTCGTACGATGTCTATGAATGGTTCTTAGATGATGTGGTGCGCCAGCATGAATTTATGTATTACGACTATCCGGTGACGCATTTTATCACTGGTGTTCAGAATCAGTTGATCCAGTTTTTCACTGACATTCACCCGGTTACGAACAAGAAAGATGCTGAAGATTATATTGCTCGGTTGAAGCAGGTGGATATCAAGTTTGAGCAGTTGATTGAAGGGCTCACATTGCGGGAAGAGGCTGGAATAATTCCTCCCAAGTTTATCATTCAGTGGTCATTGTATGATGTGCGCCGCATTGCCAGCGGTTCAGCACGGTATCTTCCTTTTTATACGGCTTTTGAAGAAAAAGTGAATGTGCTTGAGCTGGAAACAGAAGAGAAACAGTCCTTGCTTGAGGATGCTGAAAAAGCAATTAACGATTCTGTTATTCCCGCTTTCCAGGATTTGAAGGACTATCTGGAGCATTTAGAATCTGTTGCACACACGGATGATGGGGTGTGGCAGTTTCATAAGGGAGGTGAATACTACACGTACGCGTTACGCCACCACACCACGACTGATATGACTGCTGACGAAATCCATCAATTAGGGCTGCAAGAGGTGGAACGCATCCATGCAGAAATGCGTACAATCTTTGATCAGTTGGGCTATCCCGAAGATGAGAGCTTGTCCCAATTGTTTGATCGAGTGGCCCGGGACGGCGGATACGTTTCCGGGAACCTGGTTGTTGAAACGTATGAAGCTCTAATTGAGGAAGCTGATCAAAATTTGGATGCAGCCTTTGATATACGTCCTGCTGCAGAAGTGATTGTCATTGGCGGCCCCATAGGAGGATTTTATGTGCCTGGTTCCCTCGATGGTTCACGTCCTGGTGCGTTTTATGCGAACGTGGGCGGCAGCGAACCTTTGTATGGTATGCCTACCTTAGCGTATCACGAAGCTGTGCCTGGGCATCACTTCCAGATCTCTCTTGCGCAAGAAATGGATTTACCCTTTTTCAGGGGCGATGTTGGCTTTACAGGGTATGCAGAAGGGTGGGCCTTATATGCTGAACAGTTAGCCTGGGAGCTAGACTGGTATAAAGATGATCCTTACGGTAATCTGGGACGGTTACAGTACGAAGCCTTCCGCGCCGCCCGATTAGTGGTGGATACAGGAATACACGCCAAAAAATGGACGTACGGCCAGGCTCTTATATACATGAAAGAGAATGTGGGCTTCGATCCCAGTGTGGTCAACCTGGAGCATGAGGTCAGTCGGTACATTGCATGGCCTGGCCAAGCCACAGCCTACAAGATTGGCATGCTAAAGATTTTGGAGTTACGCCAAAAGGCTATGGATGCATTGGGTGATCAATTTGACACTAAGGAATTCCACAGGATAATACTCGGTAATGGGAGCATGCCATTAGACATTTTAGAGAAAGTGGTGCAGGATTACATTGATGCCAAATTAGGTAATCCCTGTACATTTTACAGCTATCCGATGTTTAAGCCAGCAAGTTGTACTGTTTTTACTGCCTCAATTGGTGATACTGTCTTATTCGGGAACAATGAGGACTGGAACGACAAAAGTACATACATCTGGTTTGTGCCTGCATCAGAGATACAGTACGGAGGAGTATACGTTGGGTTCGGTGACTATCATGCTCAGGGCGGTATGAATGACCAGGGATTGTGTTTTGATGCCAATGCAATCCCTGAATCAAAGATGAAATCTCATCCAGAAAGGTTGAGTACGATAAACTTCGCGAGAAGAGCCCTGCAGCAATGTGCGACAGTTGAAGAGGTTGCACAGTTGATTGAACTGTACGATCTTTCCGGGTTGGGCAGGGCACAATTCTTGTTCGCTGATAGAACAGGAAATGCAATTATTATGTGCCCTGGTACAGATGGAGAAATGAAAGCCATTCGAAAAGAAGGAGTGTACCAGGTGACTACTAATTTCAATGTGTTAAGCCCACGGCTTGGAGGACACCCCTGTTGGAGGTATAATGCTGCTGTGGGGATGCTGAAAAAAATTGAGGATGAAAACGATTTGACAGTGGAGTACTTTGAATCAATTTTGAAAGCTGTTTTCCAGAGATATACAACCTATTCAACAATCTACGATCCAGTAGATAGCACTGTTTATCTGTACAACTGGCATAATTTTGATGAAGTTGTTGTCTTTAATCTGGAAGAGGAATTAGAAAAGGGATATCACACATATTATATACCGTTGCTTTTCCCTAGAGAGCCTGAGGAAACAAAAGAGCCAGAGATGTCTCTATCAGAGAAAACTCAAGAATCAGAAGAATCTCCTGGAGATTCAGCTGCACCAGCGCCTGAACCTGTAACCTCTTCTGCACCATCTTTCAATATCTTTTATGCTTTCTTGATTGCTGTAATCATTGTTTTTATCGCAGTGGTTGCAGCCGTATTGAAGAAAAAGCAATAAAGTAATAAGCAATCTGTGCACAATGCCATTAATGACCACATTGACTACCAGAGAATTTCCCCGATTGGAAACAGAAAGACTGATCCTGCGGGAGATGACACTCAATGATAAAGGAGACATCTTCAAAAATTTCTCTGATGAGAACGTCACCACATACTTTTACATGAAACCCTTCGCCACTGTTGAAGAATCAGAGAACATAATCAAGAGAGCTAAAACCTTGTTTGAGCAAGAAAATGGTATCCAGTGGGGAATCGTCTTAAAAGATGGTAACACCCTTATTGGGACCTGCGGTTATGAAACCTGGATAAAAGAAAACTTCAGAGGAGAATTAGGATACGATCTGAGGCGGTCATACTGGGGGAAGGGTATCATGAGTGAGGCACTCAAAGCTGTTATCCAGTTTGGATTTGACGAAATGGAACTCAATAGAATTGAAGTAACCACTCGTTCAGATAACATGAGATCCATTAACATGCTCTATCGGTTGGGATTTCAAAAAGAGGGAGTAATTCGAGAAGCTGTATACTGGGAAGGGAAATTCTATGATCAAATACTCTTCTCACTACTGAAAAAAGAGTGGATAACAGACTAAACCATCTTTCTACTTTTGAACTGCTTTTTCTACTACTGATCTTGGGTTTTTTGCACAGTTCTGTGTCGGCCTTGTCTTGGAAATGTGGATCCAGCCCGTTGTCTCTAACGAATTGATGTAATGTATGGCAGAATGAAATACCTGACTTTGGTGCTATAGGTTTGACATTTGCTACAAATTCTTCAATGTGGAGCTATCAAGAAATTTCATAAATTCTAAATTATCTAACAAATTTTGAGAAAAAATTTTATTATATATCCTATAATTACCGTAAAGTATTTAAAGCTGGAGATGTTAGAGGTATAGTCTATTCAATGAAAAGGAGGTGAATAGATGAAAAAGGGATTCAGTCTAGCTTTGGCAGGAATACTGTTCCTGTCCCTCTATGTACCAGCCACTGCACCAGAAGGTGAAACGGTTTCAGTAATTTTTGAAACCGATAACAAGGTAGCTTTAAGAGATGTCATTGAAAATGTGGGCGGAACCGTCACCATTGAATATGTAACTGTGGACATGATCGCTGCTGAAGTGCCGTTACTGTCCATGGAAGCTGTCTTAGAAAGTCCGCACGTTTTACATGCATACAAAGACTACATACGGTACATCCCAGATTTCCCTGACGTACCAGAAGGTGACACTGATGGGTTTGCAACTCAAGAGATTATGACCACGTCAGACGGCTTTTACGGCTTTTTCTGGGAGGAAGACTTGAGAGATCTACCTGATGATTTCTGCAACTTCATGGCTCCAGGAGTTGAAGATATCTGGTATGAAACTGGTGCTGGCAACGAAACATTGGTGGCAATCATTGATTCAGGCATCTATCCGTGGCATCCACTGCTGATGTATCCTGATGGGAGCAGCCGTGTCATTGGCGGTATCAGCTTTGCACTTGGAGAACCTCCAGATTCATGGGACGATCCTGATAATCGCCCCCATGGAACTGTGGCAGCAGGGTTAGTGGGTGCAAATGGTGGCCTCTATGTGCCTTCCGGTACAGTGTTACACGGGTCCATCATGAAGTACGCACCTGAGAGCTATTTCCCGCCTCCAATCATGCCCAACCCCATTTATGTACCACTGCTTGGCATGGCTCCTTTAACCGAATTCTATGCAATAAAGGTCTTTCCCAAGACACCCGGAGGAATACCGAGATCAGTGGTCATGAAAGGTATTGACCACGCGATCCACATGCGACAACTGTACGATGCCACTGACGGTGCAGAAGGATATCCCATTGATGTGATCAACTTGAGCCTGGGTGGTGGCACTGGCTACGATGGAAATGACCCGGAAGACCTCTTGGTGGACGAAGCCACAAAAGCAGGCATTGCAGTGGTAGCAGCAGCCGGGAATGATGGTCCTGCATTCAACACAGTTCCCACTCCTGGATGTTCCAACACATCTGTAGCAGTAGGAGGTACAGCAGACCCTATGCACACCAGAGTTGGGTATGATCTCGCCTATGGAATTGTAGGCATTGGAGAGTACTTCTACCCGTATGAGGACATACAGGTTATCTACTTCTCCAGTAGAGGACCCACCAGCGATGGACGGTTAACACCAGATGTGCTCGCATGCGGTGTTTATGTGCTGTCATCATACCCGCCGACATCAATTGGGATTCTGTCAGGAACTTCTTTTGCAGCTCCTTTTGTGTCAGGTGAAGCTGCACTGCTGGTGAACTGGCAGAAGATCAACGAGGGATCTGCAAACCCGTACCAAATCAGGAATGCTATCATTGAAGGTGCTGTTCCATTGGAGCTCCCCTACTCCGAGTATGCACAAGGTAATGGATATCTGAACGTGGTCAACTCACTCGATCTGTTGCAGAGTGGTATTGACGGCGGATTACACCTGGATTCAAGCCACCATCTGGATGCAGTAGACCTGAATGGTGGATATCAAACCTGGTCCACAGGCAATCTTGGGCCTGGATGCACCTTTGACATCACAATTGCAGCAGATGAAGACACAGAGTGCCTGGAAGTATGCGTGAGTAACGTGACCTTCTCAGGGCCACAGAACCCATTTTTAGGAGATTCTATTGAATTCTACATTCAGGGTGCAGTCCGCACTGCTCAACACTACTACGTATACGGTGCAAACCTCTACGGAGGCTACTGTTTCACCATACCTCACCCTGACCCTGGGAACATCCGATTAGTCGCAGAAGGTGACTGGACCAACTGGGGTACTATGTCCTGTGATGTCACAGTAACAGAGATAGAAGGTCATGAAAACTATGGTGGACACAAAGAGACGATTGGTCATGACGAGTGGACTGTGCATTACATAAACGTTCCAGAAGGCTTGAGCGCTGTCATCTTTGAGCTCTGGTGGATGCACAACTGGTCCAAGTTCCCAACGTACGATCTGGACATGTATATCATTGATCCATACGGCTATGTGTACATAGATGGTGCGCAGTTCCTGTCACCTGAAAAGCAGATCATCGAAAACCCAGTACCAGGAACGTATGTGGTACTACTATACGGCTATGATATATACCACGGAAGAGATCCATACTGGTTGAACATCTACTACATTGAATAATCTTTTTTTCTTTTTTTTCTTTTTTCTTTTAATTTTCTTTTTTATATCCTTCATGCAGCATGTAAATGACTACATCAACCCTCTTGTATTATCTACAAAGGGCTAATTTTCTAGAACTTTAATGCCTCTGCTATCCTCAGGTACCCATCTCCTGGGTGAACTCCTACCTGAGTTGATTTTCAGTGGTCTTGATTAATTCTACTCTGCTTTTCTCCCACATATGTGGGAATAACTCTTACAGGTACACTGTCCAAATTTTGTTACACGTGTAACAAAAATAAAAGACACCAAGGGTTGACAACTCTTATGTTTTATAAAAACGTTTATAAACAGCTACCATCAATAATAATAGCGGCTGCTTTTTGAGGTATTCCGCTCCACTGCATACAAAGGGAGGTCATTCTAAGTGAGAAAAGCACAGAAACCTGCAATTCCAGAGAGCAGAGTTGCTGATCACAGTGCAGAGAGCAAGCCATATACTCATTTTGCTTATTTAACCTCTAATACTGATTGTCAAAGGTGTGGGTATACTGATTCTGGTAACAACTTCAGAGCTTTCTGCAGTTCATTAATACTGAACCTAGTGGAAACCTGTCAGCCGCAGCCACATTTTCACAATAAAGAGGTGTAACCATGTCTATGACAAAGTTTATAGCGCGAAGATCAATAGAAATTGTCATAACCTTATTTATTATAGCTACCTTAACTTTCGCGTTATTCAGGATGATGCCGTCAGATCCTGTGGGGTTAATGGTCCATCCTCTTTGGACCCCCGAAATGAAGCAGAGACAGAGAGCATTGTGGGGGTTAGATAAACCCTATACAGAGCAGTACATCATATTCATGAGAAATATGCTCCGCGGTGAGTTTGGTGTATCCTTTTTTTCGCAGCAAGATGTCTATGGGTTAATCAAAGAACGGCTGCCGCCAACAGTTCTGTTGTTTACCAGCATGAACATACTTTCGTTTTCTCTGGGAATGTATATAGGTCGAATCATTGCGTGGAGAAGGCGTGGAAAATTTGAGTACGGGTCTACCGTTTTAGGCATGTTCTTCTTCTCAATGCCTGTTTTCTGGATTGGATTATTAGCTATCTGGATCTTTTCCTACAGACTGGATTTATTCCCTATAGGTGGAATGAAATCAGAAATTTGGGGCGTTGCTGATATAAGCCTTCTCACGAAAGTGATGGACATAGGGCATCACTTATTTTTACCCTTAACGGTGGGAGTCATCATCTCTTTTCCAGGGGTCATGCTCATGATGAAGAATTTGATGCTGGAAACCCTAGAGGAAGACTACATTACCACTGCTAGGGCCAAAGGATTACCAGAAAAGATCATTCGTGATCACCATGCTGCTCGCAATGTGATGCTGCCCATGGTTACCGTCTTTACCCTCTCTTTGGTGAGTTCTTTAAGTGGGAGTATGATTGTGGAGACCGTTTTCAATTGGCCAGGGTTAGGTGCCACATTCTTGGCAGCTACCATAGGATATGATTACCCCATAGCCCAGGGTGCCTTCATTATCATGGGAGCAGTATTACTGGTGGCTATCCTTTTGGTAGAGATCCTGTACGCGTATTTGGACCCCAGGATCAGGTACTAGGTGATTGCATGGATAAACAAGAACCAAAGGCTAACCAGCAAAAGAAAATGTGGATACAGAACACCTGGGAGTTGTTCAAGGAAACAAAAGTCGGATTGGTGGGAATGGGCATTTTAGTGTTCTTCATGGTGATGGCTTTAGCCTCTTTTATTCCTCCTTTAATTGATGACATGTACATCCCCTTGTATGGTAATGATCCAGAGGTTATCGGGTTGTCACCGCCTTCGTTGAGGCATCCTTTGGGTACAGACTATTTTGGAAGAGATATACTCAGTCAACTGTTTGAAGGTGCCAAGTGGGCCTTGATCGTGGGGACCACGGCTGCTGCAGCTTCTGTTTTCCTGGGCACTGTTATTGGATTAGTTTCGGGGTACTACAGAGGAGTTGTTGACACCTTGTTGCAGAGAACAGCTGATACTGTGATGACTCTTCCTGCGTTTGCTATAATTGTGGTTATTGGATCTGTTTTGAGAGGAATCAGCATCTGGAATATTGTGATCTTAATTGCTGTCCTGGGATGGCCAGCTACTTCCAAAGTGATTAGGGCACAGGTTTTATCATTACGAGAGCGCGCTTTTGTTGAGTCTGCCCTGGTGAGTGGTGCCAGTAACTTCAGGATTATGTTCCGGCACATTGCCCCGAACGTTTTGCCGTTATCTTTTCTGTACATGGCTTTTGGTGTTACTAGTGCTATTCTCGTGGAAGCAGCATTGAGCTTCATTGGTATGGGAGATCCCACCACTGTATCCTGGGGTATGATGCTTCAATGGTGTCGTGCATCTGGGTTCGCCTTTGTGGCACCTTTCTGGATGATACCTCCGGGAGTGTGTATCACGCTGCTTGCACTGGGATTTTACTTGATCGGTGTTGGAACAGAACAAATTATTAATCCCAAACTGAGAAAAAGATGACAAATGAACCTTTCTTTAAGGTACTTAAGAGTGAAGCTGTTCATCCTTTTGGTACTTTGTTACACGTGTAACATTAGTATCAATCCTTTTTAAAATTGGTAACGAAGTGATAAAGAGATTAAACAGTGCATGAGAATCTGACTTTCTTTGAACAGGTAATCCTTATAAGTTGTAACCTATTGATATGGTCAATAGAACTACATCTGTAAACAAACATAACCCATTGAGGTTGTCAAAATGAAACGTACATTCTTCATAGTTGATGTGTTTGCTGAAGAAAAATATGCAGGGAATCAACTTGCAGTCTTCACAAATGCAAAAGCACTCTCAGATACAGAAATGCAGAAAATTGCAAAAGAAATGAACTATTCTGAAACAACCTTTGTTCTGTCAGAAAAAGAAGGAAACGGATATAATGTTCGCATCTTTACACCAGAAAAAGAAGTGCCATTTGCTGGTCATCCAACATTAGGGACAGCCTTTGTCATACAGAAAGAGATCATTAAAGAGCCTGTCAACGAAGTAATGCTCAATTTGAAAGTCGGACAGATCCCTGTCACCCTCGTATATGACAAAGGGAACCTGGATACGCTCTGGATGAAGCAGCTATCTCCAGAATTCTTTCAGGTTTTTGATCCGGGTACCATTTCTCAGGTTTTATCTGTTGATGAAAGGGACATTGATACCAGATTCCCTATTCAAGAAGTCTCTACAGGATTACCTTTCATCATAGTCCCATTAAAGTCTTTAGGTGCTGTAAAACGGGCCAGAATAGCCAGAGAAAAGTATTACGAACTAATTCAAAATACAAAAGCCAAAGCACTACTTATTTTTTGTCCTGAGACATACAACGAAGAGAATGACTTGAATGTCCGAGTCTTTGTTGATTACTATGGTATACCAGAAGACCCCGCCACTGGAAGCGGTAACGGCTGCCTGGCTGGATACTTAGTCGAAACCATGTATTTTGGGAAACCCCATATCAATATTAAAGTTGAACAGGGGTACGAAATCGGAAGGCCCTCCCTTCTTTGTCTGCGAGCTGAAAAAAAAGAAGAAATTGATGTGTTTGTCGGTGGGAAGGTTATCATGGTTGCCAGAGGAGAATTCATCTAGGTAATGACCAATTTTCAGATTATCCAGATAAGAGAAAACAGATTATTACACGTGTAACAAGTGAGACAACTACTAAATGTGGGTTCGTATCCAAGAGATTACTCTCTAATCAGATGTACATATTCACCTCATCTATAGAAAGCTACTATCGCGACCGAAACTTTTATATACTAGTATGTGAAAGAAGCTACGCTTGTAATAGTAA
>SMTZ1_10003863_pt1 | contig 25860 bp, 21 predicted proteins | sample DeeMarSWOR136_30_FD_25667 | JGI IMG/M metagenome (IMG submission 25667)
CAATTGCCCGGTGGATGTGACCATCGCTACCTGGAAATGGGGAGCGTATCTTGGTGAACAAGCTCTGGAGCACGGTGTGGAAGTAATGATCTCTACCTGGAATCGAATGGCCCCCAACACATTTCCTGCGATCGCGAAAGCCGGAGCGAATTACATGAATTCGGCGTTAATAAAGATGGAAGCCTTAGTGCATGGGTATAATGAAGGCATAGCACTCGACATATTTGGGTACGTGAGTGAGGGAAGTGGGGAGAATATATTCCTCGTAAAAGATGGAATTCTCTACACTCCTCAGATAGGTGCTTCAATCCTTCCAGGAATCACAAGAGAGTCAGTCATCAGAATTGCGGAGGACTTAGGATATATGGTAAAGGAGCAGTTCATTCCAAGAGAGTTGCTCTACATAGCCGATGAGGTATTTCTGACTGGCAGTGCTGCCGAGATAACCCCGATACGAATGATCGATAAGATACCGATTGGAGAAGGTAAACGCGGACCGATAACAGAGAAGATTCAGGAGGAATTCTTCAGAATCACAGGAGGGGATGACAAGTACAACTGGCTCACTCACATATAGATGGGACTCAAGGAACATAGGGAAAGCCAAAAGAGAAAAATCGAAGAACTGAGGAAGAGGGGCATCCAACCTTATCCTTACGCCTTCTCCACCTCAGCGACGCCCGAAGCCATCAGGAATGACTATCTCAGTTACGAGGGCAGCGAGGTGAGGGTCGCGGGGCGCGTGGTGTCCATGAGGAAGCACGGAAAGGCGATCTTCTCCTCCATACGAGGAGAAGAGGAGTCAATTCAGACTTATCAGAAGTATGACGAACTGGGCGCTGAGAAGTTCGAGCTATTCGGATTTATAGACATAGGTGATTTCTTAGGCGTAAGAGGAAGGGTTTTCAAAACCAAAACTGGTGAAGTCACAATACTGACAAGAGATTTTACGGTTTTGGCCAAGGCGCTGAGACCACTGCCCGAGAAATGGCACGGACTCACAGATATAGAGACCAGAACACGACAGAGGTATCTCGATCTCATCGTCAATCCTCGAGCAAAGGGTGTGTTCAAAACCAGATGGAGAATGATCGATTGCATCAGGAATTTCCTGAATCAGAGAGGATACGTTGAGGTAGAGACTCCAATACTGCAGCCTATGTACGGAGGAGCTTCCGCACAGCCATTCCATACCTACCACAATGTATTGGATAGGCAACTATTTCTTCGAATTGCTGACGAGTTGTATCTCAAGAGGTTGATAATAGGCGGTTTCGAGAAAGTCTACGAGATATCCAAAGACTTCCGCAACGAAGGTGTCGACAGATATCACAACCCGGAATTTACTGTACTCGAAGGATATGAGGCCTATTCCGACTACACGGGAGTAATGGAACTGGTTGAAGAACTCTTTCTGGAACTATCGATAAATATAAAGAGTGCTCCGAATTTCGATTATTTGGAAAGAGAATTGAGCTTCGAGCGTCCTTGGACACGCGTGCATTTCTTGGATGCACTCTCAGGCAAACTCGGTCGAAACCTGAGAACACTTTCACTGGACGAACTGAGACAGGAGGCGAAGCGGTTTTCCCTGCCGGTAGAGGAAGAGACAGGGAGGGGTAAGCTCATGGACCTTCTATTCAGCAGACTGGTCCAGCCAGAACTCATTCAACCGACAATGGTCTACGACTACCCGATAGAGATATCTCCATTGGCAAAGAGGAAACGGAATGATCCCGAGCTCGCTGAAAGATTCGAATCATTCGTATGTGGGATAGAGTTGTGCAACGCGTTTTCAGAGTTGAATGACCCGATAGAACAGAGAAAGAGATTCGAGGAACAGGTCCGAGAGAGGAAGGTAGGTGATGAAGAGCCACATCCGATAGACGAGGATTTTCTTAGGGCTCTCGAATATGGGATGCCTCCTACGGGAGGCTTCGGCCTTGGGATAGACAGAATTGCTATGATCTTTACCAATTCAGCATCCATACGAGATGTGATTCTCTTTCCCCTCCTGAGGTGACAGGGCAATGGGACCATGCGGTGATCGCCATCCACTGTCGATTTGTCATTCGCCATCAACGAGCACAGACTCGCGCCTCAATTGCCGCTGAGTACCCGACGACTGCTGACCGATAGTCACTGTCCACCGATTTCCCGATCATGACCGTGTCTCATTCCTATCCCTCTTCCGCCATCCCAGAAATGAAACATCACTTGACAGAAAATTGGCGTATTTTATCTTTGGGAGAAGAGTGGGAGGTGCTATGAAATTTTGTATTTCTCTTTTATCCATCATTTTCGTCATTTCGGTCCCCCGCGCGGAATTCGGATATCTGGGGGGACTCATTGATATTCCTGTAGCCACGCCTCCGGAAGAAACCTTTGTCTCAGTGATTCCATCGGCTTCATTCGCACTCGGTGATGCCTCTCATTCGGCGGCAATGGATGTGGCTGTCTCGATCTCTATTGCGGGTAGGGGCGAAGTTACACTTTCAGCATTCACTCTAAAAAACTATGCACTTAACACAAAACTGTCTTTCCTCGAGGAGAAGGAATTTGTACCTGCTTTGGCCATAGGGATCGATAATATCACCTACACTGAATGGATTTCCTCAGTGGGGGGCGAAAGCACGATCGGTTTCGAGGATGACTTAGGTTATGCAGGGGAAAGGCCTAAGGAAGCTTTCTCAATCTTCCTGGCGGCGACCAAGAATATTGAGGATTTTGAGATGCCACTCTCCGCTACTATTGGAATCGGGAGAGGTAAATTCGTGGGACGTGGTCCACTGAGCAAATACACGAATTCGGATGTATTCTTCGATACCACCCACAGCGCAGTTTTCGGGATATTCGGAGGCCTTGCACTCGAGCTCACTCCGAACCTATCGGCAATAATAGAGTATGATGGCCGTGATGGAAACGTGGGACTGAGGTACGACTTGCAGCACTTCACTTTCAACGCCGCATTCACACATCTTGAGCAGCTGAGGTCTGAGGGTACTATCGCGTCCAGGATAGCCTTGGGAGTTGCCCTTAAGAGCACGATTCTGGCACCCGAGAAGAAGGGCTTCATCGCAGGCAGAGTATTCGATACGTATTCAAAAACGGCAATCGGTGCAACCATTGTCTTGTCAGGTACCGAGCTCGATCCCATGTTTGTGAAAGGAGACTATCGAATCGAGTTGACTCCGGGAATCTATCGACTTCATGTGACTTCTGAAGATTACCTCGGAAAGAAGTTCAAGGTGACCGTCCGATCTGATGATGAGGTAAAATTGGATATTCCAATGCTCCACCTTGCAAAGAATGATTCGCTCACATTGCACCTCAGAATGGGCGAAGCCTTAATGAATGAGGGAAACCTCCGACTTGCAAGGGATGAGTTCACCCGAGTGCTGGAGATCTATCCTGAGCACACCATCGCAAGAAGATACCAGCTCGAGCTAGACGAGAAGATCGCCCAGCTCATAGTCGAACACAGAAGACTGGCAGTTGACTACCACTATGAAGACCTGTTGGAAGAGGCGATTTCTGAATGGGAAAAAGTTCTCGAACTGAATCCATTCGATCAAGAAGCGACAGATTCGATTGAGATGCTGCGACGAGAGTCGGCGGAAAAACAGGTGACGCCGACGAAGATTGAGACGAAACCGGAGGTCACACCTAAGCGGAAGCAGCCCGAACGCCCAAAACTGAGTAGAGAAGAGGTTGAGGATATGTACGACAAGGCTCTTGTTCACTACTTCAATGAAGAATACGAGCGCGCACTGGAAATGTTTCAGAAGATACTCGAAGCTGATCCCGGTCACTCCAAAGCCAAGAAGTACCTTGAGAGAACGAAGCGAATCCTCGGATTATAGCCCCCTCAACCTCCTGATACCCCATTCAGCAACAAGAAGCGAGAGAACAATCAGATAGATCGTGGGCCAGTGTATGAGTTCAAGTGTGAGATGTTTCCTCGTTTCAGTGGTCGGAAACGTGATCTCGGAAAGACCAGCCATATTTTCTGGAGTGTAGTAGCTTCCCCCGGTAAGTGAAGTGATTCTCTCCAAAAATTCCCGCTGCAGCCCGAAATCCTCGGATTCAATGGAGCCCTCCACGACTTCGAAAGTGCCCTTCTTCCTGGCATATTCTTCTCCTTCAATGTAAGCCTGTGCGGTGAACGTGTACGTGCCGGGGGGCACATTCGAAACGGTTCCTGTATATCTTCCTGCGCCCAGAGGTTTTAGGGTGAGTCCCTCGATATCTTCAATCTCGATCTTGACAAAAGCGCCATCGACGGGTCTGTAGTCCTCATCATAAAGCTCAGTGGTGAATTCGATCTTCTCAAAGGTCTGATAGGCAGGTTGGTCCAATTCCACCACCATTCGGTCGATGTCCTTTCTCGTGGATAGCCACCTCACCATGTTTGTCAGAAATTGCACGTAGAATGTGGGCTCCTTGCCAAGTCCTTTCACGAGAAAATACCATCTCCACAGCGGGAAACAGGTAATAACCACGACATTGCCCTTCCCGTATGTCGATTGAGTCATTACCGGAAGCTTCCCCTGTGCAGTCTGAATTGAAGGATTGATCGCCCACACGGTGCTCCCTGGCTTCACTCCTCGCAGTCTGTTACATCCGAGCAGGGGTGGAAGGTCTCGATTCCCTCCTGCGGACTTAATGACCGGGTGTTCTCTTCCCTCAGCTGTGAACTCTATTTGAAATGAGCTTGTGCTTACCCTCTCTTCAAAGAACACCGGCAGTATCTGCTCCACACGAGAACCAGAGTATCCCATCATTCTTTCACCACCGATGAGAAGGAGGGACTTCCCGAGATCTCCGATGAGTTCATGAAGAAGAGTCGAAATCTGTGGAGGAAGTTCACCTACAGGGATGTTGTGAAGTATGAAACAGTCGTACTTCACCAACTCATCTTTCGCAAGAGGAATCGAGATCCCATCGGGATGGGCAATCGTCTTCTCCTCACTGAGACCGATGTAGGAGTGGAATTCCGTCGCAGGATCTGTCTCCATACTCTGTCTAAGGAATTTGTGCTCCCAATTCGGCGAAGTCGAGATGTAAAGTATTCTGTTCTTGCTCTTTAGAACCCTGAGTGCAAAGCTCCTCCGATTGTTCTCCGCATTCAACTCTCCCTCCACCGGATCCATGTAGATCTCGAAAAGCTTCGTTCCAGGAGTCCTGGGGGTGACTTTGAATTCCAAGGCTCGCTCCTCCAAATCATCTTTGAACTCAACCTCCTTCGTTTCGATCACTCTCTCATCGTGCTCCAAGATGATCTTAGTCTTCTCTCCCTTCAATCCATATGCTTGAATCCACACCTCAACCGGGACTTCGTCTCCAGCATATACGAGTGTATTTCTCCGTACTCGCGTGATAGATGCATCTCCCTTCGCCCTTGGAGGTCCAAAACCGACTACAAATAGCGGAAAGTCTGTGTACTTCGCCACCCACAAAGGGTACTTTCCCACATTTGAGACGCCATCTGTCACAACCACCACGCCAGGTGGAGAAAGCCTTCTGGCGATCTCTTCAATCGCATCGCCCAGAGCAGTGCCTTCGTGAGTCCACATAAGACTGTCGGCGGTTGGCTCGACTTCACTCGAGAACTGGAAGAACGTAAGTGTAAACCTATCCTTCAAGAGCGACTCAATTCGCTCCACCAACGACCTGAGCGAATCAGACTTGGTCTCAGGGTCGTCTATGACCATGCTCCTGGAGACATCAATCAGCACCGGGATAACCGGCTTGACCTGTTTCTCTCTCACGTAGGTGATTAGCGGCTCCGCAATAAGGACTACGAGTAGCGAGATGACGGCTGTTCTCACGATGAGAAGCCTCCTGCCTTTTCGGTATTTGAACCATAGCAAGACAAGCAGAACGAGAAGTACCAGGGTGAACGGCTCTCTCAGAGTGAACGTGATATCAGACATACAGTCTGAGGTAGAGCGTCAGCAGCTTTTCGCCATAAAAAAGCGCAAACAACGCTGAGCCTGATATGAAGGGACCAAAGGGAATGATAGACGCCATACTCTTCTTCCTCAGTACTACAAGAACGAGTCCCGTCAGCGAACCGGAAAGAAAAGAGACGAAGAGTGTGAAAAGAAGGTACTTCCAACCAAGAAAGGCACCGACCATCGCAGCCAGTGTCACATCACCACCACCCATTGCATCCTTCCTGAAAAGGAATTTTCCTCCATACGCCGTGAGGAGAAGGACACCGCTCCCGAGAAGAACGCCGAAGAGAGAGCTTCCTACATCTTCAGCCAACCACGGCCGTACGTTTGTCACTGAAGTTCTCGGAGCAAGCCAGCTGAAGAGAAACCCAACTGCAATGCCCGGGATCGTGACCACATCTGGAATGATTCGATGATACAGATCTATAAAGAAGACGAGTATGAGGAGTGTGCTGAATATGGAATACCCCACGAAGGAGATTGACATTCCGAAAAGGAAATAGATCATAGAATAGCTCACGGCTGTAAGGCACTCGACGAGAGGATATCTTGCGGGTATTGGCTTACCGCAATTCCTGCACCTACCTTTAAGTAGGAGATAGGAGACAATAGGTATATTATCTCTCCATCGTATCGACACTCCACACCTCGGACATCGAGAGCCTGGCCTGAGAAGAGAAAGATGTCTGGGAATTCTGTATATACACACGTTGAGAAAACTACCAATGCAGGCGCCCACGAGGAAGACGAACGTATACTCAAGTGGTATCACTCTGTGCATTTCACCAAACTGTCGGAATGATCAAAGAAATAGGAGCTACCATCAGGAGCTTCTGGCAGCGCATCGATCCATTCAATTGTCACAAGGTTCTTCAAATCGGTCGGATACCGGCCACTCATCTCTCTAAATCTCGCGACCAACTGACTCAGTCTCTGAATCTCAATTCGCTTAATGTATCGGAGGGCACTGCGCTTCTCATACTCATTCTCCGTCGTCTCATAGAGATTGTACCACAGTTCCAGGGAGACATCAACGTCTCCTTTTCTGTCGTACACAAACGCTGCGAATCTTTTCGAAAAGGCTGGCGCATCGGGCAGCGAACTCGCAGTCACAAAGTGGTCGGCTGCACGCTCATAGTCACGGAGAAAGACATAATTGATGAAGCCGGACATGAAGGGGAGCCTCCAGTCGAGGGGATTATGGACAGCTCCCTTTTGAAGAATTGAAAGACCTCTTGAAGGATTCCTTCCATCATCTGTCAGGAGAAGTGCACCAAATGTGTAGCCATGGATGAAGTGAGGATCGAGGTCTGTAAGCACATCAAGAATGTGGCCCAGGTAGTCGAATCGCTTGTCCGTCTGCCTGTGATGACCGTAATACTGGATCATTCGTAACCACACCAAGTCAGCAGCCAGTTCATCATAGCCCAAGACGATTTTCTTCAGCAAATTTCCTGTAGGAAAATACATTAGTTCTTCCACAAGCTCTTCCTCGCCTCTCCACTTCGTGTCTATCATCTTCTGAAGTGGAAAGATGGAAGAAGCCAATAACGCTATGGCAATGAGGCTTTTCATTAGAAGTCTCTCTTCCTAAAAATCAGAGTGGCGATGAGTATGACCGCTGCGGAATATATGAGGCCGTAGCAGACCGAGAAGAGGAAAAATGTGTGAGGAATTCCTACCCCATGGACAACCTCCCCTCTGATATCGAAATTGGAGAGATTGGGAACCAAGTAGTAGAGGAATGTCGATACGCCTCTCGATAGGGACGAGTCGCTGATCTGACCAAGCCCCTTTAGGTCGCCTGAGAAATGCCCCGCCACCCAGATACCCATGGTGAAGAGCGCAGACGAAATTGGAGAGGTGAAAGTAGAAAAGAATATGGCAACACTCGTAATCAACGCGAGTTCAAAGAATGCGAGCCCGATCGCTTTCAAGAGATGAGCATCCAGCGTGTTTGAATTGAGGTACACAACGAGAGAAAAAAATACCGTCAAAATTGTCAGAGTCATCCCGATAATGAGCAGCAAGCCGAAGTATTTCCCGAGTATGAACTGAGAACGAGTGACAGGCTTGGAGATGATAGTGTAAATGGTCCTTCTTGATATTTCCTCATACACCAATTTCGTGCCGACAAATATCGCAATGAGGAGTCCTAACAGCGAAATTGTTGCAAGTCCAAGATCCTTGGTGATTTTGTCTATTTGACCGACAGAGAGCGTGGCAATGAAGCGAGAACTCCCCATTATTATGATTGCAAATACTACTATTGCATAGAATATCTTATCCTTTGCTCCTTCTCTAAAGGTGTTAAGAGCTATGGCGACAATTCCCATACTCACTCCCGTATCTTCTCAATGAAGTGCTCTTCCAACGTTTTTGCCCTTGGGATTATGGAAGCGATCTTCCCGCCGTGAAGTCCAAGAATTGCCTGAATCTTCTCCAGGGTCTCTTCATCTTTCACGACTATCATGCACTTATCAGAACTCCCTATGACATTCAAAGCGATCTCTCCAATCGCTTTGACAGCATCAGAGGAGACATTCTTCGCGGTTATCTCTATACTCTCAATCTCTTCAGCAAGAATCTGATCGAGTCTCCCCACCGACACGATTCCACCTTTGATCAGAATCGCAACCCTGTCACAGATAAGTTCAACATCCTGAAGAATATGGGTGGAGAAGAAGACAGACTTTCCCATTTTCTTCAATCGAAGAATAAGGTCTCTCAACGACTTTCTGCCTACGGGATCAACGCCTGCAAGAGGCTCATCCAGAATGACCACTTCTGGATCGTTGATCAGACTCTGTGCCATTCCTATTCGCTGCAACATTCCTTTCGAGTAACTCCCCACTGCGAGCTTCGCAGCATCTCTTAGACCTACAAGTGAGAGAAGCTCATGAATGCGTTCTCTGTTTTTTCGTGCGCCCAGCCCAAAAAGCCGACCATAGAAGCTGAGAAGCTCAATACCCGTGAGATTAGGGTAGAATGCAGGGTGTTCGGGAAGGTACCCAGTCTTCTGTTTCACTGCTGCGGAGCCGGCTTCGCTGCCAAGTATCCATGCCTTGCCTGAAGAAGGAAAGGTGAGATGCATGAGAATCTTTATGGTTGTCGTCTTCCCAGCTGCGTTCGGTCCCAGAAATCCGAAGATCTCGCCTTGACCCACTAAAAGATCAATCCCCGCGAGGGCTCTTATCTTCCTTAGCCCTGATTTGTATATTTTGGTGAGACCCTCAGTCCTGATAACTTCCATAGTACTTACGGCAGAAGGAGAAGTGCTGCAAGAACACACCCACAGCTCTCCACTCCGTGCTCCACATGCGCAGACTTGATCACATAACCTCTAACAGATCTTCTTTCCATCGCATTGACTACCATTCGCTCCGCTTCAGCTCGAGCATCTATTGACGACACTTTGCCGGAAAACTCCATCACTACACCGGCCTTTGAAGGGTCTCCAGGTATGCCCAGGCTTATCGCCGCTGCTATCATCTCGCCCCGTTCTTTGCTCACGAATGAGGTGTATACGCTCGGCACCACTGACCCTGGAGGTACCTCCACAATGTCGACCAGTTCACAGTGAGGGGGAAACACCGAACTGACTTTGACCAGATTGAAGTCTGCCAATCCGGCTTTCATAAGGGCATTGTCAAAGGCGTTGAGCGGGGTGATTCCTTCTGCTTCAGAAGCTACAAGATACACACGACTCGGCTTGAATATCATGCTTCCCAGTAATAAGGATTCTCATCATCAATGATTTTTCCGTCTCTCTCTATCGTCTGTTCAAGATACTTGGGAAGGTTGAACATTCCGCGATGGCATCTCGCACTGTAGTGCTTCAATTCGATAAGCTCCCTTTCGTGAAGTCTATTCTCGAGTGTTTCCTCGTCCAGGCAGAGTGGATCCCAACACTTCGAAGCAAGACTGAATCCCCATGGCAGCTGATAAGAGGGTATGAAGGTATGATATGCTCGGACCACAGGAAATACATCCCTCAAAGTCCTATTTACATTGGCAAATAGCGCGTTATACCCCACATGAGTGGTACCAGCCTGGACTGCAGCCGTTCCTTCCTCTCTCAGCCTTGAGAGAACTGTCGAATAGAATTCCCTCGTGTAGAGCAGACAAGCAGGGGAGTTCCGCAGAGGCTCCGGTAAGTCAATGATGATGACATCCCACTGCTTTGTGTTCTCCTCAAGCCACTTCCTCGCGTCGAAGAAGACCAGTTTCGCCCTCGGATCGTCGAATGCTCCTTTAGAAAAGTCCGTCAGATGTTTCTTGCACAAGTCGACCAATTCTTCGTCGACGTCTATCATGTGTGCCTGCACTACCATAGGGTGTCTGAGTGCCTCTCGAAGAGTGGCCCCCTCCCCACCACCTATAACCAGGATCTCTTTGGGGCTGGGGTGTACGGTAAGAGCAGGGTGAACGAGGGATTCATGGTATATGAACTCGTCGAGCTCGGATGACTGCAGTTTTCCATCAAGAAAGAGGCATTTTCCGTAAAGGCACGTATCGACTATTTCGACATTCTGGCAATTCGTCTTCGCAGTTCGTATGAACTTCTTCACGGCATGACAGGTCATCGAGTGCTGTGTGAAGTGCTCAACTATCCACTTACTCGCTAATCCAGTCTCATCCATACTCATCAGTGCACAAGACCCCTTTTCACCTCGAAACTACTCGCATGTTTGGCAGCAAGCTTCTGCATCAAGAATTCAGTCGCCCTTCCCACATCCATCCTGTCTCCACAGGAGAATATATCGACTGCAGCATATCCATATTCCGGCCATGTGTGTACAGTGAGGTGCGATTCAGAGATGATCACCACCCCGCTGACTCCATGAGGATTGAACTGGTGAAAAGTGGTCTTGAGGACTGTTGCATTGCTTTCCCGGGCAGCAGCAGTAAATGCGTTCTCCAGACCTTGTAGGTCGTTCAGCGCTCCGGGGTCACACCCGAGAAGCTCCAGAAGAATGTGCCTACCAAGAGCTTTCAATTTTCACCTCCTTTTTACCAATTGTCTTCGAAGAGAAATGTCGAGTGGCAATATCTGTCCCCAACGATGGATCTCGATTTACTGTCATCACCATCCATACCCTCACCTCCTTTGTCCATCGGTTTTGTGAGACTTAGCCGGTTAGTTTAAAAAGGGAAGGAATTTTGTCAAGAGTCGCAGGAGTACCACAATATAGGACATTGCAGCTTCTCTGGTCTCTCTCAGAGATTCATAAGTCTCTCAGGGTATAGACCTTTGCCGCCTTCTCACCTGTGAGAAGCACCCGTGAAGTCACCTCTGTCTTCCGTCCGACCCTCGCCGGTCTTCTCCTTGGAATGGCCTCGCACTTCGTATGAATCGTGGAGATAAGACTGTTCTGACTATAGCCACGGGCTTAACGAATCCAAACCAGCAGGCATTTCCCGGATTGCGACGTACGATTTTGACGAGAATCAGGAGTACCCGTATTTCTTAAGGTAATCGTGAAGAACATCTTCGACAACGCTCTGCTGGTGTGGAGTCAGGTCTTCTCGCCACTTGTAGTTGGTACTTCTTAAAGGACGCTTTTTCACCGACTCTTCAAACTCCCGGGACCATTTGAGGTGACAGAATCCTGTAATCTTCTTGAACACCTCTATGGGTTCTGCGCAGAGATCTTCATATTTCACTTCCAAGAAATCATCACCGTGCACCAGTTTTCTCCCCATTTCCATAGCATCCATCAGGATTTTCCACTCAATGGCTGCAAGGCAAATGAATGATTTGCCATGCCTCTCCCACTCTTCGTTTTGAGATTGAGTGAGTTCATCCAGTCTCCAATTCCGAGGTCCCCTCCATCCCCACCACCAGTCCACATTGATCAACGAATTCACCACAGCCCTGCCATCCCGCAAAATGTGAATGAACTTCGCATCACTGAAGATCTCTTTCACAAAGCCTATTCTTGGCCATCCGGTGATCTTGATGACGAGCCGTCGTCTCTTATCCGTGAGCATCTGTGACATTACATCCTCGATTCTTTTCTTCACCTTAATTGTCACATCTTCAGAAAGAAGGTCTCTGCACGGGGTACTGAATCCCTTACAGTGATATTCCCAGAAGAGCCAGGATTCCCCAGGATTGAATATCTTTCTGAGAGACCGACCGATTACAGGAAAATCTACTGCTTTCATGACAAAGCCATTCATTGATGGCCTGCCTGGGAATTTATCGCACAGTACGGACAACCATGCAATGTCCGGATGCGCGACAAACATGTTGAGGAAAGTGGTTGAACCACTTCTTCCTGTTCCGACAATGAATATGGGTTTTTCGATTCTCACTATTGGATCCTCCTCACTTCTTGCTGGGAGTACTCAGCACAGCTTATTGGTAAATGTCGCAACATGCTTCCATTTCGTCTGTATACACCCAGGTCCATAACTACGAGCTGCTCAAATAAGTAACACATTTCGTACGACACTGTCAACTTTGCAGATTGAGTTTGCCAACACTTGGATTTCAGGGGAAGAAAATGAACCTTAGTTCAGAGACTCTTGCCTTCTCGTTCCATGCAAGGATTCGTCCGTTTTCTATCTGCTTCAAGAAAAAGGGAGCCGATATCACACCTATTATGGCGCCACATCGAGCTTGGAAGACTGTCGAGAATTCTGTATGAGATATATGAAGTTATTAAACTGTCCTCTCCATTGAGTAGATCTGCCATCCTTCAAGTGCTCGAATTTCCTTCTCAAGGGCAGGAATGTTCTTCATGGCAAACATTCTGGCCGCGGTGATTCCTTCTTCAGATGTCGCAAGCGTGTACCGAACTGCAATTGGAGCGACTCGTCAGGGTATTGCTGCTGGATCCAATTGGAAGTTGCCGGCCGATGCCTCCTGGTATGCTCCGCACACTGGACAAACTTCCCAGTTGGTAGCACCAGCCACCTCTACTGAATTGAGAAGCTCTATCTATTCCCCTTCCTGCAGACATCCAGTCAACGATACGGTGGAAGCAACATCAATTAGCAGGTCCCGAGGGGCTCTTTCTTGGTTTCCTGTCACATACGTTCACATTCTCGAACCTTCGAGCAGGCTCAACCATTCAGGAGAAGGATTCGTCTCCTGCAAAGCTGGAGATGAAGAGCACGTTGTGCTCTCCTCTCAGTTTCCGTCTCTGAAACGTTTTGAATGTGGGAATTTTGTCGGGGAGCACGAATCCCTTTCCTCCGTGCGATTCTATCTTGGATTTCATACTTTTCCTAGTTGCAACAGCATGATCCACATTCCGGTGTATGAACCGGGTGAGGAATTCGAAGACGAGAGCCCTCAATCCCCAGAGGACAATAGTCGGGGTGTGAAAATCGACGACCACTTTGGATTGGTCCAGTCTGCGATAGAGTACAGCCAGAAGAGCACGCACAATGGATCGATTCCGCACGAACAGGACAGGGTGTCTTTTTCAACAGTAACAAAAGGGTTTTCACGCTGCATACAAGATATCTCAAAGTCCGATTCCCGCCACAGCGGAATTGGTGAAGCTCTGCGTTCGCCTCCTGCGAAAGACCGTGCTTCGCCTCTCTCTTTCCCAGGCTATCCAGAGATTGTTTCTACATCGCTCTCTATACATTCGCCAACAGCTCCCTATACACCTGCTCTGTCCTGGAGGCCATTCTCTCAACAGAGAATTCCTGAAGAACCCTTCTCTTGGCCTCTCTGACCATTCCCTTAGCTTTGGGTGAGAGCATGGCCAGAATCGCAGCCGCTGTCGCTTTCTCGTCTCCCAGCTCGACCAGAAGTCCGGAGCATCCATCTTCGATCACCTCAGGTATACCGCCCACCTTGGTCGCCACGACAGGCACACCAAGACACATTGCTTCCAGAAGGCTCAGGGGAATGCCCTCATGGAGTGAGGTGAGGACGAATACATCCATTGTGGAGAGGATTTCGATCGCATCCTCTCTGAATCCCAAGAAGTATACGCGGTCATCAATTCTGAATTCTCGAGCCGTTTCTCTCAGTTCATGTTCGAGAGGACCTTCACCGACGACCAAGAAGACCACATCCACGCGAGCTTCTAGTATGGTTCTGGCAGCCTCCAGAAAGTGATGAATATCCTTAACGGGCTTCAGACGACCCATAGTACCTACGATTCTCTTGTCGAGCGGGATACCAAGTTCCAACTTCTTCACGTTCTCGTTTCGCCTGGGCATTTCCTTACAGAGAATGCCGTTGTGAATTGTCACCACCTTGTCGCTTCCATACTGGCGGACAAGAGAGGTGCGCAGATCCTCGGAGACGGAAATCGTCTTGTGTGCGGAGTGCTTCCGTGCAGCTCGATCAAGCAACAGATTCACTTCGTTCTTGAAGTCCGCTGATGCTCCAAGAGGTTCAGATGCCCCATGCTGAGTACACACGAATCTTTCGACCCCCGCGAGCTTGCCTGCAAGAATACCGAGCACGTTCTCTTTGTAGCCATGTGTGTGAAGAAGTTCGGTGCCATTCCTCTTCAGGATTTGCCTCATTCTGAAAAGCATGAACAGATCCCGAAACGAGCCCTTCTCCTGGACCACGAAAACCTCTATGCCTTCGTTCCTCAGTTTCTGCGCCATTATCCCTTCGTTGAAGAGAAGTGCACTCACATCGTAGTGAAGCTTCAGGGCTGACAGAAGTCCTGCTACGGCGACTTCCGCACCCGCCCAGAGGTCGCCCGAGCAGACATGCATTATTCTCCGTTTCCGAGAAACCATACGAATAAGAACGATTCTTTTACGCTGACTGCATTATAGCCTCATTTCCAGAAAGGGAATCTCCGCAGCTTGCTCCATCTTGCAGTTACGCATCTTCCGTCGCACGGTCTCAGTCGGTCTCTGCACGAAGCCGCCTTGGCACCAGAATCGTCATTGCTTAATAGTCGTCCCGTATCATCTCTCCGTGCGAATACGATGAATCGACACCACATCGAGAAGCTTCATCTGCGTTTCATGTGAACGGTCATCAGTCATGTCAACAATCTTGACTAGAAGAGTAGTACACTCGTCTCTCTGTGTCAATCAGGGTTGAAGACATGATGTGACGGTGTCTACGATCGGTTTCATTCGAGTCAAGAGCTGTATCGCGCCAGAAGGCTCTCATCCTCCAGGTCCACTTCTGAGTGTTACCCTGATGCAACCACAGCCTTTTTTTGCCATTCCCATCGGAAGACCGGAAAATCTAAAAAAAGTTGTATAGCGGCGCTCAGCGCATTTCACGAATGAATGGGTAATGCCGATGGGCTCGCAAAGTCCGGAGAACGACCCCAAGAGAGACGAAGTTTACCACTTCCGGCCAAGAATGACCCTCATTCTTGGCGGGTCCTGAACTGCATGGAAGCTCGTTTGCTGGTCTCTGAAGATCTCTCCTTCCTCACCATCAATGACTTCAGTGCTGAGAACGTTATGATAGGTTACTGGGAAGTCGATGAACAATCCGCCGAACAGCAAACCAAACCCCGCCCACACACCAAGCAGACCACCCATCCAGGTCTCCTTCCTGCCGTCTCTGCGAATAGCGTTCTCCTTGAAGACGTATCTATCTCCTCTGCTCTCATTCTCACCGTAGTGGCTGGTACTGTAAGTAACCTGATACATCCTCCACACCTCTAACCTCACAGCGACATTCGGGTCTTTGAAGACGGGATACTCCACATCAACTTCTGAGAGGTTGGCGACGTAATAACTGTTTGAGTAGCCCGGTTCTTCCCACTCGGGAGCCCAATCCGCACGAGGATAGGACTGCCTATAGACTCTCTGCCTACCCCATATATCTGTATTGCTTGAACTGATCCATCCCCACGTGATATCAGAACCCGCACGCACAAACCCACTACCCAGCGAAGCCGATACTACTGGCACTATCTCGAAATCTGTCTTCCTGTCGTAGCTGCAGTCTAGCCTTGATTCATCACCTTCACCCACGTAGTTCGTCCAGGTCCTTTCTGTTTCCGCAAAGCCGACTAGACAGAGGTCCGTGCGACCTAACTCAAGGATTTTGAAGATTCCATATCCCCGGAGTAGATGTGTGGAAGTCCTCTCCGTCCAATCTCCATTCCTCAGATAGGAATCACGAGCCGAGTCATATCTGTATTCCTCTGCATCCTGAGAAAAGTGGCGATATCTCAAGGCCACTTTGTGTCCTTTTATGGTGGCACCTGTGACAGCATTGATGAGCCACGAATTGGCCATAGAGTAGTTGTCCTGGTACCACGCATCTATGTTCGCATGGCTAGCCAGAATGTGGTTGCATCCCTGCTCTGTCGTCCAACCCCAGCTGTGGCGATGAGTGATCTCCTCCTCACCATTCGTGACCGTTTTCAGATACCCGTATGGCTCTCCCCAGACCCCGCGGTCCACAGTCAACCGCACTCCGAAGGGCATGCCCCACAAATAGTTTGCAGCCGCCGCACCCAATCCATACTGCTTGTTCCGTCTCTTGAGCAAGGCGTCAAACGGTATTACTTCCCATCCGAGCGTATCTTCATGCGATCGCGCCACTCCGTGAGCACTCATATAGAGATCCTCCAGTCCAGCTGAGAGGAAAGTCTGGATGCGAAAGCCATGGGATTCGAAGTAATAGGGTACTAGTGATGCCTTATTCTGGGTCCATGTGCCCAGGAGAGAAAACTGAGACACAGGATTCGTGAGACGAAGATTCTGGCTAGTCATTGTATAGTTGGCACTCGGCAGAGCAGCCGGGTCATCAAGATTGCCAAACCAGCCTCGTGGATTGCGGTCAACGAGCGCAAAACTCCCTGAACCCTGGAAGAGAAGGCCATCCTGAGGAAAAGACGCCGATGAGAAGAATGGATTTGGACCTGTGAAGATAAGCCTCGCCACGGAAGGGCTGTGAAAGACTGCCAAGAGAACCGTCACACAGACAAACAACCTCCATCTGCACGAAGCGGGGATCACTCGAGCACAATAATCTTCCTTGTAGCTACACATTGGTCGGCCTCAAGACGAAGGAAATAGATTCCGCTGGAAAGACCCTCTCCACTCAGTACCATCGAATGCCGCCCCGAAGACTGCTCTCCCTCGTAGGGGCTATCCACCATCCTTCCCGAGTAATCGTACAAGCGGAGAGAGAGATACGTTCCATCGGTCAATTCATAGCTTATGACCGTACGGTCTGTGAATGGATTCGGGTGGTTTCTGAAATGAGCCAGTCGGAGCCTCTCAGAATCAGGAGAAGGCTCATCCATTCCTGTCTGTCTGACTGTAATAGTGAGGGAACCATCATCATAACCGAATACCCAGAGGGTATCCCTTTCTCTTACCACTCCTCCAGCCCAACTGAAGTTCGAAAACACATAGGTTCCAGTCTCAGGACATTCAACAGAGTACTCTATCTCTGCAATACCCTCTTTGGGAATGTGAGCTGCCTGCCTGAAATCTGGTGGCGTCTCAAATATCCAGCGATTTGGGGTATTTCCATCATAGATCTCTCCATCATATCCGACTTCAAGTAAGAAACCGTGCAAACTGACACCATCTATCTCCACTTCACTGCTCACTCCTCTGAACCCGGTGGGGATCTGGTCCGACACGAAGAACCCATACAGTGGATGAGACTCTCTATTCTCTACACGAAATCCAATATGGAGAGTATCTCCCATGACTATCGTATCCGAGCTATAATGCCTCGTCACCACTATCAATGTATCATTGGTGAATGAGCCCGCGGCCTGCGCAGGGACGACTGAGAGAAGACAAATCAGGAATATTCTCACCCTAATAGCTTTCTCCTTGTGATATCGGTCTCCGGATATTACAAGTCAAGAGATCCCCACTGTTCAAATCAAGGCCTATGGAGATTTCCCGCGTCTCTTCTACATCTTTTCTTGCAGTCAGAGCAGTTCATACCACCCTACGAGCATAAATTGAATGACTATACAATACCCTTAAAACTTGTCAAATTCAGTTGGGGGGTGGCGCAATTATCACCTTCACAAGAGGAAGCCGCAAGAAATGTTCCAGTGTGAGTGAATCTCTTTTCAGGCCCAGGACTTTTGCGATCGCTGCACACAGGTCTTCTGGCAACCCTCATCATCCTCGCACAATGCGAAAACTGTCGCAGAATGCGAGACCTGCCGAAGAACAGGACCAGATTCACAAACGGTGTCTGTTCCCCGAGCTTGGGAATGGACGGAAAAGGCCACTAATTGGTGGCACCTCATTCGCTGTGAGAAGACCCGCTGAGATATTCTGGCGTAATCCTTCCTGTGCTCACGCGATTACTGGGCGCTGCATTCTCACAGAATCTCTTTCAACACAGAGACAACGTGCTCAACATCGCCGAACCGCAGAGAAACCCAGAAGGGTAGACTAATAGTCCTGTCCCCGATTTCCTCCGCAATAGGGAAATCACCTTTCTTGAAGCCGAACGCACTTCTGAAGTAGCTGAGCAGATGAATCGCTCGATAATTCACTGCCACCCCAATTCCTCTTTCGCCCAACTTCCTCAGTAATTCATCCCTTCTCTCTCTATCCACCCAGATCGTGAAGAGATAGTGTGCGCTTCTTGAGTTCGAGACGATTTTTGGATACTCGATCTCGGGAAGGTCTCTCAAGTGCCTCATATACTCCCGGTAGACTGCATGCCTCTTCTTCCAATTTTCATTGATCTTTTTCAGCTGTGGCAAGAGCATTGCTGCCTGAATGTTGTCCATGTTGTATTTCCAGCCACATTCAACCATATCCCAGTGTTGATAGAGTGCTCCGTATCTCTCTCTGGCTTCCTTGCTCATCCCGTGCTGACGCAACATTCGTACTCTGTCCGCGATTTCTCGGTTGCTGGTCGCAATCGCGCCGCCTTCACCAGAAGTGATGTTCTTAGTGGCATAAAAGCTAAAGCAGACGACGTCGCCCAGCTGACCAGGTCTGATACCGTCTCGTTCACCCTCGATGCAATGGGCTGCGTCTTCGACTATCCTAAGATCATGCCTGTCCGCAATCTGGCGAATTCTCAGCATATCACACATCTGACCATAAAGGTGCACTGGCAAGATCGCCTTTGTCCTGTCAGAGATTGCGTGTTCTATCACATTAGGATTAATCAAGCCGGTATCTTGTTCCACATCAACAAAGATGGGTCTTGCCCCCGTGTGGATGATTGGAGTCGCTGTAGCGATGAACGTCATAGGAGTCGTGATTACTTCATCACCGGGTCCAATGTTCAGTGCCAGGAGAGATAGATGCAGTGCAGCAGTGCAGGAGTTTAGTCCCACTGCATACTTCAGATTCAGCTTGTAAAACTCGATCTTCACTTTCAAATTCCTCTACTCACACTGAAAACACCAATTGAAATGAGCAGAAGTCCTATGATTTTATACCAGTTGACATTCTCCTGGAAAAGAAGGAATGAGAGGAGAACGACACACACGAAATTGAGACTCATGAATGGGTAGACGTAGCTGAGTTCGAATTTCGAGATCGCTCCTAGCCACGATACTGAAGCGAGCACAGCGCTGACAAAACCCGAGAGCACGAGCGGGCGAGTGAAGATGAATCTCATGTAGAATGCGATAAGCTCCCATCCCGAAGGCACATCCGTGACGGTATTTACCTGTTGTTTTAGGATAAGCTGTCCGTAGACGGTAAAGACGACCGTGAGAAAGATGTACAGATATCCCATGCTAATGTTCCTCCATTTTTCCTGATTTCGTCATTACTTTAATGCACTTCATCCATTCAAGCCTCCGCCACCAGGGCTCATTGTTCTCGTACCATTCTATTGTATGTCTCAGACCTTCCTCGAAGGGTCGCCCGGCTTGAATGCCCAACATCTTTGCAGCCTTTTCTACTGATGATCTGTGGTTTTGCACCTGTCCTAACCTGTCACCGGTATGCTTGATGAGAGACTTCGGCTTGTTGAGCATGTTTAATATCATCTGTGCGATCTCCATTACGTTGTATGCTTCACCAGAGCCAAGATTGAATACTTCTCCCGATATCTTCTTAATCGGTGCATTGATAACCTTTTCGATCCGCTGGCAAGTATCCTCGACATGAAGCCAGTCTCGCCTTGCCTTGCCAGAGCCGTGTATCGTCAACAGTTCGTTTTTGAGGGCAGAGGTGATGAATCGCGGAATGACCTTCTCCAAGTGCTGATATGGTCCGTATTGGTTGAACGGTCTCAATATCACGCCCGGTATGTTGTATGTCTTGATGAAGGAGTACACTAACCTATCGGCACCACATTTCGCGGATGCATATGGACTGCACGGATTCAAGGGATGGTTTTCGTCCATCGGTTCATACAGTGCTGTTCCATACACTTCAGATGTCGAAATGTGAATGAATCTATCAACGGTTGTGTGATGTTTGACCACTGCAGTGGCAACAGTCTGCGTACCCAGTACATCAGTAGTGAAGAATATCTTATTGTCGAAGATTGAGCGTGCGACGTGTGTCTCAGCTGCGAAGTGCACTACGATATCGGATTTCTGTACCAGACTGTCGGTCAACTCCCCGTTGCACACATCACCGTACCAGAATTCAAACCGTTCACCATCTTTTCGTATGTGAAACGGAATGTTATCGGGGTTCCCCGCATACGTGAGATTGTCCAGCACGATTACCTTGTCGCTGGGATAATTCCTCAGCCAGTATTTTACGAAATTGCTGCCCATAAAGCCCATGCCACCAGTAACCAAAATTGTGTTCATCCTTTACCCCTTTCTAGTAATTTCTTAGGTAAGTCGCCATTTCAGATAGGCTCCCAAATCTCAGACAATCGGCATAGGGCAGGAAACCATCTCTATCAATGAGGATTGCTTTCACTCCAGCTCTTCGAGCAGCTATCACATCGACTTCATATTCATTCCCTACATACATCGCTTCGGATGGACTCGAGTTCAATTGTCGCAGAGCATGTTCAATGATCCGAGGACTTGGCTTCTCCTCATTGATCGCTCGTGAAGACACTACAAGCCGGAAAAACCGTCCTATTCCAAGTCCATTCAGGAGATTTCCTAAACTCTCATCCCAATTCGCCACGACTCCCAAAATGAACCCCTCTTCTTCCAGAGACTGAAGAGTAGAAATAGTGTCAGGTAGGAGAACCCATCTTCTGCAGTCTCTGAACTTCTCATGGAGCTTCCCGGCCCACAGGTCTCCTCTGAGGGATAAGCCAAGAGCTTTGAGCAATTGTCCATTGTACGCCATCAAGAATTTCCTCTTCGCCTCAGGATTATTCTCAGTCTTAATCGACTGTTTGCTGGAGAAGTTCACCAGCCTGTACGCAGTCTTTATCTCTTTGAGAGGTACTTGCACCCCCTCTTCTCGCAGAAAATCTGATACGATCTTCTCCTTCGGCGGGTCAAGACACACCAGAGTGTCTCCGCAATCAAAGAGGATGACCCGGGCACGGACCATGACTTTCCCATTTACAGCAGGTTCTGAACCTCAGATTTTGAATGCTCTATTTGCTTTTCTCTCTTTAGCTTCTCAAATTCCTCTATTGAGGTATACACCTCTTCCCAATATCTCATCACAACGCCCTTCCTGTATCGGAGCTGCCCGATTTCCTCTCCAAGAAGAAAATGTCTTATCGTGGCCTCGGGCTCGTTGAACCCCATCTTTGCTCTGAAGACTGTGGTACCAGAAAACCGAGGGTTTATTTCAAGAGTGACTGCTCCCTTCTCCGTCAACCTCATTTGCACATTGATGGAACCGATCGCACCAAGTCTTCCCAAAACATCCGCCACCTTCTCGACCTCCTCACGTACTTCCGGATAGTCATCAATGATCGCTCTGTAGGTTGTTCCACAGAGAAGTTCTCTCCTCATCGTGATGATTCCTCTCACGTCGGAATTCTTGGAGAAGAAAACACCGGAAGTATATTCCTGGTCTTCGCTGCCTAGATACTCCTGAACTATGGCGTCTTCAGCCATCTTGAGAGCGTACGCGAGTTCATCAGCTCCATTCACCGTGAATACATCCTTTGAGCCGCCTTTTCGGCGTGGTTTCACTACGAGAGGATACCCACACTCTCCGATTAATCCCTCTATTCCCCGCCTCGAACTCCCTAAAGCGCTGCGGGGATGGTTCAATCTGTGCTTCTTCAGGAGAGTGTAAGTGTGCCATTTGTCAAAGGTGAGATCCACGAATTCACGATTGCTCACGACCACCGTGGCTTCGCATCTATCTTCAATTACCGGTCTATTCAAGGCGAAAACAGGAACTTCCGGGTCTGCACCGATCAGCACAATGTTGATTCTTTCCCGTTCACAAATCCCGATGATCTCACCCGTGAAATCTTCATCGTGCGCCGAAGGGACTGTATACCCCTTATCGCATCTGAACAAGCCTGCAGAAAGAGGAACCATATCTGTTCCGACTATCCTGCACTGTATATTAGACATCTTCAGAGACTTGACTATGCCCTGTCCAATATTGGAACCAACTCCCGTAACCAATATGTTAGTCATGCTTTGCACTCAACTCCAATGGTGTTCTGGAAACATCACTCAATCGCAATACAAAACTCCGGCAAGCTTCATCCCTTCACCTTCCTCAGTTCTTGAGACAGCCATCGTGTATGTAGACAACATTCACCTCTGCCATTTGAGCGTCTGCAGTAGATTCACCATTCAGCAGTTCTGCTTTAGCCTTCTCTCTGATTCCTCAACCAGCTGACCCGTGACGCATCTCCCGACTCCCGTGACCAGGACCATTCCTGTCTCCTAATCGACTCCCAACTTCTCCTCTATTATGTACATCGGTCTGTTTTGAACTTCAGTATATATCCTGCCGACATATTCACCCATGATACCTATTATGACCAATTGAACGCCCCCGATAAACAGAACAGATACGATAATAGAGGCATATCCCAGAATCGGGATCCCGTAGAACAGTTTCTTCACTAACATGTAAATCCCTGTGAAAGAACTGATGATGGCTGCTACGAAGCCGAAATACGTGGCTAACCGCAATGGAAAATAGGAAAACGATGTAATTCCATCGATCGCGAGTATTACCGACTTAAACAGACTGTACTTCGTTTTCCCAGCATATCGCGCCGTACGTTCCGTCCTGACTCCGATGTGCGAAAAGCCTGTCCAGCTCATTAACGCCGTAATGAGTCGGGATCTTTCTTGACAAGCCCTCAGTGCGTCGACCGATCGGCGACTCATCACTCTAAAAATGCCGCAGTCGAGAAATATCTCGACATTGGCAAGCAGCCTAAAGACTCTGTAGAAGAATTTGGAGGCGACCTTCTTGAGAATCGGATCTTTCCTTGTGTCTCGAATTGCGTACACGATATCATACCCTTCCTTCAGTTTTCTGTACAATTTGGGAATCTCTTCAGGTGGATCCTGAAGATCTCCATCCATCATGACCACGACATTTCCCTCTGAGTGATTGAGTCCTGCACTGATGGCAGTATGATGGCCAAAGTTCCTAGAGAACCTGATTCCCTTCACATGAGCATTTTGCCTGCGAAGATCTTTCACCACATTCCATGAGTTATCATAACTGCCATCGTCTACGAAAATCATCTCGTAGGTCACCTGCAATTTCCCTCCCAAGACATCCTTCAATCTGCGATGCAGTTCCGGTAGGTTGTCTTCCTCATTGTAAATCGGAATTACGACGGAGATGTGAGGATTGACAATGGGCGACTCCGGCGAATTCATTTTCTACAACCTTGAATAGAGATCTCCCAGTCTACTTTTATGATACTTGCACCCAACGAGCGCTCACCCGATTCATAGAAGACTTACTGTCGGACTCTTGTCAGTCTCGTCCCATACAGGGAAGCACGCTCGGCATTCAATTCAGTCCGTTCTCGCCAACGAATACTCCCCCATTTCTATACATCACGTCACACATTCTTGTCAACCTCTCATCTAGTCAGTGTTCTCTCACTTTCCCGAGAAGAAGGGTTCCATATTATGACTCGATTTCTATTACAGTTCTCCTTTCAGATTCTCGCCCCCATCTCGGAGCATAGAAATGACACTATTCTTCTCCCGCCTGCCACAAGAGGAAGGGGGGCATCTCTGTCTCTTCAGGAGAGAGGGTTGACAAACCTTCTGGCCATCAGTACATTGGTCCCATTGTGGCGTGGCTCCACTCTCTGAAGAGGGAGATGAGACGCGTGGGTTCTCATCCTTTCAAGTCGAAGTATGAGATTCCTACCGTGGGGTTTGTCCTTCTTTTCAAGCTTCTGTTTGAGTTCTCGGTTTTTGTGAGCGGTTTCAGGTCGATGGGACCCGACGACTTTGCCAAAATACTGATGTCTCAAGATTGGGCTCGCGCTCCCTTTTTCGCGAGCCCCAACTACGTCTGGTTGCCACTCGAATTCTGGGTTCTGGGAAGCTCTCTTAGAATCTGGGAAAATCCGTACTTCGTATCTCTTCTGGTCAACTCTCTATTCTCAGTTCTCGCACTCACGATCTTCTATAAGCTCACCAAGTTGCTGTTCGGTCCAACAATCGGTCTGATATCAATGAGTATCGCCATTTTTCTTCCCTGGGTAGTGTGGTTGAGCATATCTTGTCCGGGCGATTCGATGTCTCTTTTTTTGGGCCTCTTGGGTCTGTTTTGGCTGTTCAAGTGGCGACAGTCAGATGAAAAGAGACATCTCTTCTTATCGTCTCTATCGTTCCTGGTCTTCACGATGGCACGACAATATGGCTGGCTCTTCTCATTCGTACTCAGTCTCTACTTGGTCTGGCAGATGGTCTTCAAACGCAAGGGGAACAAGAACAGAATACTTCTCTTTCTCGCCGCTCTGGTTCCGTGGCTCTTCCCCATCGTGTGGTTCACACTCAATTACATCAACTATGGAGACATCTTCCACTTTCTTGGCTGGTTTCACAAGTATGTCGCGCAGACTGAAGGAGAACCTCTGATTCTGCAGCCTTTTCTCGTAAGGGTTCTCCAATATCCCTTCTACATATTCATCACATCGCCGCTCATCTCCACACTGTCATTGGTTGCTCTATCTCGGTCTATGAGAGAGAAGGACGGAAATCGCTCTCTCTATCTCTTCTTTATTGTAGGCTACCTGTGTCTGTTGACTGCGTGGTCGATACAGAGCGGAAGAGCCACTGGCTTCTATCCGCAACGTTATGTCCTGATCCCCGTGATGTTGTTGGTTCCTTTCGTCTCCCATTTGATATACATGCTGGCGAGCTCGAAGCGCACGCTATTGGCAATAGGATTATTTGCAACGATCATTGGATGGAATGTCATTTCGAGTTTCCGTTATCCAAAGTGGGACCCGACCTTGGACTGCCTTGGAGTTTACCTCTCTCAGATGTGGCACAAAGGGCAACTCGATGCTCAGGACACAGTGCTCCTCGTGGAAGATGCGCCATATGACGCACTTCCCATCAGAGTCTTCTCCCGTCACGGTGACAACATCCTGCACGATCGACCCTACTACAAATCAAAGACCTCTGTGTTGTCCAAGGCTGTCCACGAGATGAGGCAGTTTCTACGGGAGAACAACGTGAGAATGATTGTTGTACAGGATCCTGCCTTGGTCACCAGAATTCCAGGCGATTTTCGCTTTCTTACGTGTATGAGTGGGTACAAACTGTTCTGCTCGGAGGAGATCGAAGATGTCCTCACACAAGAACTTCATACGGTCTCAAGACCTGATCTGAATCATCGCGTCAGAGCCACTTTTGACGACAAAATCGAGCTTGTGGGTTGCTTCTTACCAACGGATGAATTCCACAGATATATTGTGCTCCACTGGAGATTGCTGGCATATTCCATCGTAGACTACGAGGTGTCGATCCGTTTTGTCAGCGTGGATGATCCTGCTGTGGAGTTCTCCACGACGCTTCTTCCTATCAGCGGAGTCTTTCAGAACACTCAGGTCGAGACAGACAGGCTCGGAGAGGACAGGGTGCACTACAGGCTG